>Ga0138256_10006844_pt1 | contig 12050 bp, 8 predicted proteins | sample KNB2016incub_MG_FD_105486 | JGI IMG/M metagenome (GOLD analysis project Ga0138256, IMG submission 105486) | Active sludge microbial communities from wastewater in Klosterneuburg, Austria - KNB2014incub_MG | ecosystem: Engineered > WWTP > Activated sludge > Unclassified | place: Austria... | reverse complement strand
CGTATTTGTTAGGCTTGGGGCTCGCGCAGCCTGTGCAGGGATTTCTGTGCGACCGCTTCGGCCGCCGACCGGTTCTGTTGATCGGGTTCGCGGCGTTCGCCGCCGCGAGCCTGGTCGCGAGCCTTGCACCATCGTTGATCGCGCTGGTGGTCGCCCGATTTGCGCAAGCGCTTGGCGTCAGCGTCGCAACCGTGGCATCGCGCGCGATGGTCCGCGACCGTCACGATGCCGACTCGGCGGCCGCCGCGCTGGCATTTATTACGGCCATCATGGGCGTTGCCCCCGTGGTCGCCCCACTCGCGGGCGGCGTGGTGGTCGATCTGTTCAACTGGCGCGCATTGTTCATCATGCACTTTGCATCGGCTCTGGCGCTGTTCTTCTGGATGTTAGTGAGTCTCGCGGAGACACGTCCCGCCGATACGCGGGTGATGAGTATTCGCAGCACATTTGGCGCATTCGGCGTGCTGCTGCGCAATCGGAGCTTTAGTACCCATACCCTGGTGTACTGTTTCATGAGCAGCGCATCGTTCGCGTTCATCACTTGCGGAGCCGAACTCTTTCATCGGCTGTTCCAGATGTCGCCCGCGGGTTTCGGCATGTTCTGGGCCGTTCTCGCGGCCGCCTACACGCTCGGCGCCGGTGTCGCCGGCCTGGTCACGCGGCGCTTTGGTGCACGACAGGTACTGATTCGTGGCGCCGCACTGTCGCTACTCGGTGGCCTGCTCTTTGTCGCGCTGGCCTGGACGAACACGGTCAGCCTGTCCGGCTACACGGTGTCGCTCGTGCTGCTGATACTCGGCAATGGCGTGACGTCTCCATTGGCGCTCGCCGGCGCTGTGAACGACCACCCCCAGATGGCCGGCACCGCGTCCGGATTGTCGAGCGCCATGGCCATGTTAATGTCGATGCTATTCGCGATCGGCACCGGCTATGCCTTCGATGGCTCCGCAGCGAGCGTCGGCTGGATTCTGGCGTTGGGCGCTTTTCTCTCGTGGATCGCCGCGTTGACGACCAGCCGTCGCGGCCCCCGCACTACAACTACCATGCGCGAGGAGATCGAGCGTGCCACAGACACCGGCCAATTCTGATCAGCAGGCGATCGACAAAGTACTCCGAGCCGTGGAGTCGGCTTGGGCAGCAAGTGATTTCGCAGCGCTCAAGCAATTGTGGGACACGCGCGACGCGCCGTTGTATCTGGCAGAAGAAGCACGCAAAGCCTGCTTTACCTGGCCCGAGCTCGATGCCTACTGGGCAGGAACTCGCGCGGCCGCACAAGCGGTCTCGGTCAGAATTTTCGATGTCACCTATCGCCCATTGACCGACGATTTGATGAGCACACTCTATGGCATGCATTGGAACTTTCAGACGCGCGACACGCAGGCGCCCGTCGGCGGTGACGTGCGCGTCTACGCGCTGTTTCGCCGCCACGCAGGCGACTGGCGCTTCACACAGTACATCGAAGCGCCAATCGCGCCGATCGTCTACATGCGTACACTGTACGAGCAACAGGTCGACCCAGGATTTCCTCATGAATAGCCGCAAGCGTGCACCATGATTCGTCGCGAATTCATCAATGTTGATGGCCAGGAAGTTCACTTCCGCATTGCCGGAAACGGACCACCCATCGTCCTTCTGCACGATTCCCCCCGGTCATCCGTCCTGCATCTACCACAGCTCGAGCACTTCGCTGACGAGTTCACTGTCATCGCCCTCGACACACCCGGTTACGGCAACTCCGCACCGCTGCCGCGCGAGCCTCGGCCCGAGATCGGCGACTTCGCCGATTCTCTCGCTGCGACTCTGACGGCGCTCGCGATCGAGCGATGCACGCTGTACGGCTTTCACACCAGCTCCAAGATCGCACTCGAGTTCGCGGTCCGCCATCCCACGCGCGTCGCAATTGCGATCATGGACGGGCTCAATCTGCCGCCCGGCGGACCGGGCGATGAATTCATCGCGCGATACATGAAGCCATTCGAGGTGAACGACGATGGTAGTCACCTTGCAACTGCCTGGAGTCGTTCGCGCGATCTGCATCGGTTCTTTCCCTGGTTCGATACCACAGCGAAGTCGCGCTTACCAATGGCACTGCCGAACGAGACACAGCTGCACGCCTACACCCTTGATCTGCTGATGGCTGGCGCTAACTATTCATCGGCATACTCGGCTGCAATGCGCTATCTGGCATTGCCGCGTCTCGCCCAACTGACGGCGAACGCGGTCTTCATGTGCCGCGACAACGATCCCTTGTACCCCTACCTCGATACCATCGAGCAGAATCTTCCGACCAACTCCAAAGTCCTGCGGCTCGGTGGCGAACGCGAGCCATGGTTGGCCCGGCTGCGTGAATTGTTCCGCGCAGGTACCCTGGGTCAGCCGGACTATCGCGAAACCAGCTCCAACGCGGTGACCGGTCAGTGCTACGTGTCGCTGCCGCACGGGCAGGTGCGAGTCTGCTTGCGCGGACCTGCGGATGCACCAGCGCTGCTACTCGTTCACGATTTGCCGGGATCGATTCATTCGCTCGGAGCGCTCGCAGAGGCGCTGGCAGCGAAGCGTCGGGTGATCACGCTCGATCTGCCTGGCGAAGGGGAGTCGGACCCCCTCGCCGCCCCCGACTGCGCCCAGTTCGGTGCGGTTATCGCGGGTGTGCTTCGATCGTTAGGTGTTGCCCCGGCAGATGTCTACGCGCAACACTGGGCCGCGCCATTGGCAGTGGAATGCGCGCTGCAGTCGCCCGCTCTGGTACGCAGCCTGACGCTCGATGGCCCGCTGCTGCCGGGCAAGAGCGAGACGCGTCAATTGTGGAAGCGCTACTGCCCCAGTATCGCGCCGCGCTGGGACGGCTCGCATCTGATCGCCCTGTGGCACCAGCTGCGCGACCGTGAACTCAATTGGCCGTGGTATGCTCACGATACCCATTCGATTCGCAACCGATCGCTAACAGTTAGCCCCAAGACCCTGCACGCTCTCGTAACGGACTTGGTGAAACAACCGAATCACTACGGCGATGCTTGTCGCGCCGCAATCGAGTATCGCCTCGCGGAGTCAATGTCCAGAGTGGCCAGTCCTGTTGCCACACTGCTGGCTCGAGACGATGTGCGCTACGACAAAGCGGCCAAGCTTGCGCGCAAAGCGACCGCCGCACGATTGATCGAGTACGACGCTCGCACCCCTGAATCACTCGCTGCAGTTCTGGCAGAGGCCGTCGCTGGCTGACGATCGCGCTCGCGCGGCCTGCTCAGGCAGCGCCCTGTGACAATTTTTCAGCCAACAGCGTTGCGATCCCGAGGAACGAGAAAAATCCGACGACATCGGTCACGGTTGTCAGAATGATGGACGACGCAGTCGCGGGGTCCTGCCCGAAGCGCCGCAGCAGGATCGGCACCAACGCGCCGGCGAGTCCCGCCGCTATCATGGAAATGATCATCGCCAATACGATCACGAACACGAGCCCGATAGAGCGACTCCAGATATACACACCGAGTGCCGTCGTCGCCGCGACAGCGAGACCGTTGACGAGCCCGACCATTGCTTCCTTGGCGACGATGCGCGGCCACTGTCGCAGACTCACCTCGCGCAGCACGAGCCCACGCATGGTCACCGCCAACGCCTGTGCGCCGGAATTTCCCGACTGGCCCGCGACGACGGGTAACAAGACCGCGAGTGCCGTGAACTTGGCGATGACGCCCTCGAACATTCCGACGACTGCGGCGGCGAGAAATGCGGTCAGCAGGTTGATCTGCAGCCACGGCAAACGCTTGCGAACCGCGAACCAAGCAGGCGACAGCGCGCGCTCGTCGGCGCTGGCGCCGACCATTTTCTGCAGGTCGATGCTGCTTTCCTGCCGTATCGCAGTCATCAGCTCCGCCTGTCGAATTACGCCGACGTAGCGGCCGGCTCGACTGACGACTGGCAGAACGCTGAGCGGATGCGATTGCAGGGTGTCGACCACATCTTCCCGCGGATCGAGGTCGGTGACGACGGCGATCACGCCGCGCTGGATTGCGCGTAGCGGTTGGTCGGGCGCCGTGAGCGCGAGATCCTCCGCTTCAACGCGGCCGGTCAGCCGGCCCTCGTTGTCCACCACGAACAACTCGCGTAGCCCGCGGCGTCGAATGGCGCGCAGACGCTCGATGGCTTCGGCCACCGTCATGTCGGCTCGCAGTGGTCCAACGCGCGGATCCATCATCTGCCCCGCGGTGCCGTCCGGATAGCCCATCAACAGGCGCAGTTCCTGGGCGACCTGTGGCGCAACAGCATTGAGCCAACGCTCGCGAGTTTCGCGATCGTACTGGAGCAAGGCCGCCACGCTTGCGATCGGATCAGCTTCCGCGAGTACGCGAATCGCTGTAGCCTGCGGCAACTCGACGAGCACGGCACTCGCCACATCGGGCGCTAACACCTCCCAGACACGTACTATGGCGCGCTCCGCGTGGGGCGCCAGCGCCTCAGCCGCAGCCTCCGTTGGCAACAGTTCAAGTTCGCGCGCCGCGTCACGCGGAAAGTCGAGCAGAAACCGCTCGGTCAGCGCGGCAATGACCGACGCTGCTTCAGCGCTCATTGCTGTAGTCTCCAATCGGCTCAACCCGCGGCAGTACTACAGTGAGCGATTCGATCATGCCGGCAACGCTCTGCCAGTAGCCACTCACCAGCACACCCGCGAGCGTCTCACTGAGCGGATCGCTATTTGCCCCCCGGTTGGCACGAGCAACGGCTCGCACCAGCGCATCGCGAGTCAGCACGCCCACCAGGCGTTCGCCGCGCTCTACCACAGGCAGCCGCGACGCAAACTCCCAGCCTGGATGTTCGAGCGCTCCAGCGAGCGGCATGTTCGCGGTCAGGACCGCGGTTGCCGACAGCAGCAAGCCACCAATTGGACCTGATTCTGCGGTCCGCAAGAGCGCATCGAGGCGCGCCCAGCCTAACAATTGTCGTGAATCGTCGACGATGAACACTTCCTGCACCGGTACGTCGAGATTGCGGACACGCTCGAGCACGTCGCCGACGGACTGGGTCGCGAGCACGACGACCACGTTCGGATTGACACACGCACCTACCGAATCATCCGGATAACCCAGCAAGAGCCGGGTCGCCAATGCCGTGGCTGTCGGCAACGCCTCAATGAGCCGCGTGCGTCGTGGTTCCTCGACGTGCCGCAGCAATACGACCGACGGCTGCTGCCCGATGCGCTCAAGCAGGTCGGCGGCGTGCTCCACGGGCAACGCGACAACGACGGCCGCTGCGGTGCGTGGTTGCATCTCTGCCAGGACCGGACCGGCCACTCTTGCCGGTATCGACACTAACAGATCGGTCAGCTCGTCGATCGAAGCGGCGTCCAACACTCGCGCGGCTTCGATCGGATGCGTGCGCAGGAACGCGACAGTTAACGATTGCGGCTCACTCATTGGACGGTCCCTTCAACTGGGTCATCGGCTCATCGTGGTACCAGCGTGCCGGTACCGCGACGCGACCGTCCTTTGTCTCCAGGACCATGGAAGTTGCAGTCAGCGCGAGTATGCGGCCCTCGAACCCGGCAACCCGAACGGTCTCACCGATGCGATACGCCTGCCGCAGATAATGTGCGCCGATCAGGTTGGCGATGTAGCTACGCGACCCCAGACTCACGGCGAGCATGACGCCACCCAGCAGCGCCGCGAGGACGGTGATCACCAGAATCGCAAGCCACGTGACGCGGATACCTACCTGATCGGCACCGACCAGTAGCGCTGCCACCAGGGTCGAGCCCTGGGCGAGACGCGCCAAAGCGGTGCGTTGCGGTGCCGCCAGACGCTTGGCAGCCGAGTGCACCAGGTCACCCACGAAGCGGGCCAGGACGAAGCCGGCCGCCGCGATCAGCAGCCCCGCAGCGAGTGTCGGTAGGTACTGCAACAAACGCGCGAGCCAGTCGGTAAACGTGACGAGTCCCAGCACGTGTGTGGCGGCGGTGATAAAGAACAGCAGAACGGCCCAGAAGACGAGTGCGCCAAATGCGCTCGCGGAGCGTCGCACGCCCTCCCTCGCCGCACTGCCAGTGGCGCGCTCCACCAAGGCCTCGATGAATCGAAAACCGCGTCCGGCTACGGCCCGCAATAGCCGCGCCACCAGCCAGCCAACAATCAGCAGCAAGACCGCGCCGATGACGGCGGGTACGTGCTCGATGGTAGCGGCGAATACGCTGCGCGCAGTGCTGACAACCGAGTCGATCAAGCCTGTGTCATTCATCGGCCAATCTCCTTGGCGCCATTTATTGAGGCGATATCCGGTGAGCGAGCCGGAACAGCGTGCAGATGTCGCGTGGTGCTGAGGCCTGCGACAGCGCCAACAGGTAAGTAGTTAGGACAAAAACCTCACAGTTAGTCGCTATTATAGCGTATAATGGTGTGTTCGCGAAATTCGCGCTCCATACTAAGAGGCAGCAGTGGTCCCATTCTCGATCGCGGGCGTGCAGATGCATGTGCCCGCGTTACATTCCAATCTTGATGCAGTGTTGCACCGGCTCGCGATCGTCGCCACACGTTTTCCCTGGGTAAACATGGTCCTGTTCAGCGAGCTGGCATTGTGCGGGCCCGTGCACCAGCAACCGGTGCAGTTGCCTGGGCCCGAAGAAGCAGCCCTGCAACGCGCCGCGGCGAAGCATGGTGTGTGGCTCGTACCGGGGTCGGTGTTCGAGCGCTCGGCTAGCGGGCAGATTCACAATACCTCCTCAGTCATCGCACCAGATGGCACGGTCGTCGCACGCTATCGCAAGATGGTGCCCTTCCTGCCGTACGAAGCCGGTATCACAGCGGGCACCGAGTTCTGTGTATTCGACGTCCCGTCTATTGGGCGCTTCGGCTTGTCTATCTGCTACGACATGTGGTTGCCCGAGACATCGCGTTCCTTGACCGCATTGGGCGCCGAAGTACTGCTGCATCCCGTGCTAACAGGCACGATCGATCGTTCAGTTGAGCTGGCAATTGCGCAGGCCACGGCCGCGCAGTTTCAGTGCTACGTATTCGACATCAACGGTCTGGGTCCGGGCGGGTTCGGTCGCTCCCTGGTCGTTGATCCGTCTGGAACCGTTATTCACCAAGCGGGTGGCGGTGATGAAACGATTCCGGTGGAGATCGACCTGGAGCTGGTACGCCGCCGTCGTCAGCGCGGTATTCACGGTGGACTGGGGCAGCCCCTGAAGAGCTTCCGCGATCGCGCGTTCGAGCTGCCAGTATACGATCGCTCAAGTGAGGCCACGCGCTACCTGGACACGCTCGGTGGCCTCGAAATGCCCAGCAAGAGTTAGCGAATAGGAGGCAGCATTATCGTGACAACAGCTAGTCCCACGTCACTGACTGGCGCTGTGAGCGCTGACGCAGTGGCATCCTTGACGGAATACTACAGCGCCTCCCAGCTTCGCAGCGATCGGTGGATCAGCTTGAAATCCGCATGTGCGCGACTCGCCGCCGCCGCCGATCAAGCCTCGCTCGAGCAGCGCGTGCGCAATCTGCTGATCTCGCTCGAACCGATCGAGTTCTATTGGGCTTTCCCGAGCGAAGCGGCGTGGAAGGCACTCTGGCAATTGCTGGAGCGCGGCCATTTCGATGAACTGTCGAGCAGTGTGACGATGATCGTGCGCGCTTTGGTCAGCGGGTCCTATCGGCGCAGGACACGCCGCATCAGTGCGGCAGACGATGATCTCGCCGCGCTCGAGGAAGAGCTGCGTGACGATCAATCGGAAGACAGACAGACTCAATCGCCCTATTTCGAGGTCTTGATTGTCGACAGCCTGACCGCCAAACAACAAGACGCGCAGCGGCGGGCCCTGCAAGGCGCGCGGCGCGCCGACGACAGCTTCATCTACGAACCGGTCTTCGTGCCGAGCTTCGAAGACGCGCTGATCGCCGCACTATTCAATTTCAATATTCAAAGTGTCGTGATCCGACCAGGGCTGACCGGTAAGTCGCGCAATCAGATCGCGTTCTTACGGCGCTATGTCCAGCGCATTGGTGGTCGGGACCTTGACACGTATGACGCGGAATCGTGGCAGTTTGAGCTTTGTCGATTGCTGCAAGAAATTCGGCCGGAAATTGACGTCTATCTCGTGACTGATGAGTCGGTCGAGGTGATCGCTGGTCTCGAATTGCGCGGTTGTCGACGTGTATTCTACAACCAGGACGATTTTCTCGAACTGCACGTAAACATCCTGCGCGGCGTCGATGCACGCTATGACACGCCGTTCTTCCACGCCCTGAAAGAGTATTCGCGCCGTCCAACCGGTGTGTTTCACGCCCTACCGATCAGTCGCGGCAAGTCGATCGCTCGCTCGCACTGGATCCGCGACATGCTCGATTTCTACGGCACCAATGTCTTCATGGCCGAGACCTCCGCTACGTCTGGCGGTCTCGACTCACTGCTCGCACCGACCGGATCTTTGAAGCGTGCGCAGGAATACGCAGCGCGGGCATTCGGCGCCGAGCGCACCTATTTCGCCACCAATGGGACGTCGACCTGCAACAAGATTGTCGTTCAGGCAGTCGTTCGACCGGGCGATATCGTGCTCATCGACCGCGATTGTCACAAGTCACATCACTATGGCATGGTGTTGGCGGGCGCTCAGGTGGTGTATCTCGACAGCTATCCACTGAACGAATACTCGATGTACGGCGCGGTGCCACTCACGGAGATCAAACATCGCCTGCTCGAGTTGCAATCCGCCGGCAAGCTGCACCGCGTACGCATGCTCCTGCTGACGAACTGCACGTTCGATGGTGTGGTGTACAACGTCGAGCGCGTAATGGAGGAGTGCCTCGCGATCAAGCCGGACCTCGTATTTCTCTGGGACGAGGCATGGTTCGCATTTGCGCGCTTCGGCACCATCTATCGGCAGCGAACCGCCATGTATTGCGCCGAGCTACTGCGTAACCGCTACAAGTCGGACGCCTATCGAGAACGTTGGTCGGCGCAGCAAACAGAACTGAGTGAAGCTCTGAAGAACAACGACACCGAGGTCCTGCTGCATACCAGGCTCTTGCCAGACCCGGACAAAGTGAGAATCCGCACCTATGCGACTCAGTCGACCCATAAAACACTGACATCGCTTCGCCAAGGCTCGATGATTCACGTTCGCGATCAAGACTTCAAAGGTGAGGTGGCGCAGGCGTTTCATGAGGCCTACATGACCCACACTTCGACCTCTCCGAACTATCAAATTCTGGCGTCGCTCGATATCGGTCGGCGCCAAGTGGAACTCGAAGGCCTGGAGTTCGTCCAGAAGCAGGTTGAATCAGCGATGTCGATTCGCAAGGCGGTGAATACGCACCCGCTCATCAGCAAGTACTTTCGCGTGCTCAACGTACGCGACATGGTCCCTGCCACCTACCGACCGTCCGGCGTCGATTCCTATCTCGACAATGAAGGCGCTTGGAGCGAGATGTGGGACGCGTGGTCCGAGGACGAGTTCGCGATCGATCCATCGCGCATCACGCTCGCCGTCGGCGGCACCGGGTACGATGGCGATACGTTCAAGAACACCGTACTGATGGATCGGCACGGAATCCAGATCAACAAGACGTCCCGCAATACCGTGCTGCTGATGACCAATATTGGCACTACGCGCTCATCGGTCGCCTATCTCATCGAGGTCCTGGTCGACATTGCACGAGAGATCGACGAGCGCCTCGACGGTGCGGGCGGGATGGAGCGCCGCTCATTCGATCACAAGGTCAGATCGCTCATGCAAGAGCTGCCGCCACTGCCGGATTTCAGTCGATTCCACGAGTCGTTCCGCAGCAACGATGGCACAGGTACTACCGAGGGCGACATTCGCTCAGCGTTCTTTCTCGCTTATGACGAGACACACTGCGAGTACTACATGCTCGAAGACGACAATCTCGAGAACGCGATGGCAGCTGGACGCGAACTCGTCTCCACATCATTCATCATTCCCTACCCGCCCGGCTTTCCGATCCTCGTTCCAGGCCAGGTAATCTCGCGCGAGATCCTGGAGTTCATGCGCGCGCTCGACGTCAAGGAAATACACGGCTATGAGCCGGAGCTCGGTCTGCGCGTATTCAGCCAGGCAGCGCTCGATGCGCAAGCGATCAAGCCTGGCTCGGTGGGTCAGTAACTACAGGAGCACGAGATGCCCACACATAAGAAGCTACGTAACATTTCCGAGATACGCCGGTTTTTTCACCGCAACGAAACACCGATCTATTTTGTCAGCGCAACGAATTTCAATTTGCTCGGTGTCGACGAGTGGGTGCGCAACTTCAAGTACATCAGTTATATCGATTGCTACGATGGGCGGCACCCGAACGTGTATTGCCCGCCCGAGCTACCCCATGCCGAATTCCAGTCGATCGAGGACATTAACAACTACTTGTTGCAGCACAAGGGTGTGATCGACTTCATCGAGCACCGCGGCGGCAAACCGAAACTCGTGTTCCTGATGTTCGACGAGCAGACCGAGAAACTGGCACAGGAGATCGGTTGCAAAGTCTGGTTCCCGAAGGCACGGCTGCGCAACAAGATCGACAACAAGATCGAAACGGTGCGCATCGGCAACAAGGCCGGCGTACCGAGCGTACCGAACACTCTCGCCAAGCTGAACGACTACAAGCAGCTGATAAAGATTGCGACGGACGCGGGGCTGGGGCGGGATCTTGTGCTGCAATCCGCCTACGGAGATAGCGGTCACACCACATTCTTTATCAAGGGCGAGCAGGACTTCAAGCGCCACGCCGGCGACATTGTCGATCATGGTGAGATCAAGATCATGAAGCGCATCAATTGCCGCGGCGCCGCTATCGAGGCCTGCGCTACCAAGAACGGCACGATCGTTGGCCCGCTGATGACCGAGTTGGTGGGGTTTCCAGAGCTCACCCCCTATCGCGGTGGCTGGTGCGGCAACGAAATCTTTCCCGATGCCTTCACCCAGAAGATCCGCAACAAGGCGCGCGACTATACCTTCAAGTTTGGTGAGCAACTGCGAAAAGACGGCTTTCGCGGTTACTTCGAGCTCGACTTCTTGAGCGATACTCGCACCGGGGAACTCTATCTGGGTGAGCTCAATCCACGCGTCACTGGCGCGAGTTCGATGACGAACCATGCGGCATTCGCACATGCCGATGCACCGTTGTTTCTGTTTCACCTGCTCGAGTTCTCGAACGTCGAGTTCGATCTCGACATTGCGGAACTCAACACGCGCTGGGCAGCACACGAAAATATCGACAACTGGTCCCAGATCGTGATCAAACATACTGAGAATACTGTCGATGTCGTCGCCCAGGCGCCAGAGACGGGAATCTGGCGTATGCACGACGACGGCAGTGTCGCCTACAATCGCTTCGACTATCATCGACGTGCGGTAGAATCGGAGCGTGAGGCATTTTTTCTCCGGATCATCAAGCGAGGCGATTATCGCTACGAAGGTGCCGATCTCGGCATACTCGTGCTGCGTGGACGAGTAATGAATTCCAAGTTCGAATTGACCGAACGCGCGCAGCGGTGGATCGCTGGCATTCGTGGGGTGTATCAGGGAACGCCGCTCGCGGCAGCCCAGGCGATGCCGGTCGAGCAGCACTTCAAGATCATGTAGACGTCGCAGGCCAGGCTATCAATTCGTGCAACTGAATTTCAGACTGATCACGGAGGATCAGCCGGCGGAACGGTGGCAGGCACTGTTCCAGCAGCTATGGCCGCATCATCGGCGCTGGTATCTGAGCGAGTCACTGCGTGATCGGCCGACCTATCTGCAGTGCCGCCGCGCTATGCAGACACACATGCCGGAACTCTTGCCGCTCTACGAACAGCTCTGCGCATTGGCAGGGGGTGGCGATCTCGAGTCACGCTTTCTGAGCCTGTACTGTCCGCCTGCCTACCTGAGCGCCTGTTCACAGGCGGTCTGGCAAGGCTCACCGCCCCTCCTGGTGCGCAATTATGACTACCATGCGTCGGCGTTCGATGCCGTTTTACTGCGATCTCGGTGGTTAGGTCGCCGGGTACTCGGCATGAGCGACTGCATCACAGGGCTGCTCGATGGAATCAATGACAGCGGTCTCGCAGTTACT
>Ga0138256_10006843_pt1 | contig 12051 bp, 13 predicted proteins | sample KNB2016incub_MG_FD_105486 | JGI IMG/M metagenome (GOLD analysis project Ga0138256, IMG submission 105486) | Active sludge microbial communities from wastewater in Klosterneuburg, Austria - KNB2014incub_MG | ecosystem: Engineered > WWTP > Activated sludge > Unclassified | place: Austria... | reverse complement strand
GGATTCCCGGATGACTTAACCCCTTTGCATCCCCAATTCACCAATCGGTTTGTAGCATTGTGCACCGCCTTCGTAGATTTTTACAGGAGTATTGATGCTGAGTCCACCTTAGTTATTACACCAATCAATGAGGTAAGCTTTTTGTCGTGGTTAGGTGGAGACGCCAAGGGCACTTCCCCTTACTGCACTAACCAGGGTTGGGAGGTGAAGTATAATTTAATGAAGGCTTACATAAAAGGGATTGATGCCCTGAAAGCCGCTGATCCTCTGGTACGAATTTTAACAACTGAACCCTTGATAAATATTGTACCCAGTAACGCCGTATCTATTGAAGAAATAAAAATTGCTTCGGCATTGCATGAAGCTCAATTTCAGGTAACTGAAATTTTGTGTGGAAGGATGTGCCCGGAATTAGGGGGGAGCGAAGATTATCTTGATATATTGGGTTACAATTTTTATTATAACAATCAATGGACGTCAGCGCCGCATGAATTTTTGGACTGGAAAAAAGGCGAGGAAAATCCAAAATTTATTCCTTTACATCAATTACTAATTTCTACATTCAAAAAATATAATCGGCCCTTTGTACTAACCGAAACCAGCCACCCGAAAGAAGACAGACCCTTGTGGATTAAAATGATTGAAAGAGAATCTCAAAAGCTTTTGCAGGCCGGTCTTCCATTTTGGGGCATTTGCTGGTATCCTATAGTTAACCGGCCCGATTGGGATTATTTACATGATTGGCATTATGCTGGTATTTGGGATGACGTATATAATAAAGATTTGTCGGTAAGAGTTTTGCATATACCAACGGCGGAAGCACTTTTGGAAACACAAAGCATCTTACAGAGATAATCGCATAAAAAGAACAAAATGGTGGGAAGTAAATTTATGTTCGCTACTGGAATTGAGAATAGTTATCCCACTATTTTGTTGCCGGATGGTACGACGAAAAGGGTAGACGAAATGGAGAAAACTGGCCATTATGTCCACTGGGAAAAAGATTTAGATTTAGTAAAAGAAATGGGGATAGAATTTTTACGCTATGGCCCCCCCTACTACAAAACACATTTAGGCCCCGGAATATATGACTGGTCTTTTACTGATGCCACTTTTAACCGGATGAAAGAATTAGGTATTACACCATTAGTAGACCTCTGTCATTTCGGTGTACCAGATTGGTTGGGTAATTTCCAAAATCCGGACTTCCCCATTCATTTTGCTGAATATGCAAGTGCATTTGCCACCCGGTTTCCTCAACTCCAGTTTTATACTCCGGTGAATGAAATATTTATAGCTGCTATGTTTTCTGCACAATATGGCTGGTGGAACGAAAAGCTGAGTTCTGATAAGGCTTTTGTAACAGCATTAAAAAATCTATCCAAAGCAAATGTGATGGCCATGCATGCCATTTTAAAAATACAACCAGACGCAACCTTTATACAAAGTGAATCCACTGAATATTTTCATGCTACCGAACCAAAAGCCTTACCACTTGCCCGTTTTCTAAATCAAAAAAGATTTCTGTCGCTGGATCTTACGTATGGGTTTCCGCTGAATGTTACCATGTATGAATACTTGCTCGAAAATGGCATGACTAAAAATGAATACAATTGGTTTGCCGAGAACCAGGTAAAAGCTAAGTGTATTATGGGGAATGATTATTATGTGACGAATGAACATCTTGTTCATCCCGATGGCTCTACACAGGCATCCGGCGAAATATTTGGGTACTATGTGCTAACCAATCAATATTATAATCGCTACAAATTACCCATTATGCATACGGAGACTAATATAAAAATGCCTGCCTGTAAGGAGTGGTTATTAAAACAGTGGGCCAATCTGCATCGCCTCAAGCAGGATGGAGTGCCTATTATCGGATTTACCTGGTATAGTTTATTGCACCAGGTTGATTGGGATTCTGCATTACAAAATGATGCAGGAAATATAAATGAACTGGGATTATATGACCTGGATCGAAATATTATGCCTGTAGGTGTGGCTTACAAACATTTAATAAAAGAATGGAAAGATATTCTGTTAGAAGAAAGCTACGGGCTTTTATTTCAGCATCATTGATTATCTGACAAAAACGATATCCTCTTTTATTATGTCAGCCGTATATAAGGAAAATAAATCATGAGCATTTATTCGTTCTGCATTATCCCTCCCCGTATTATTTAGTGAGGGCATTTCTTTAAAAGGCTGAATTAATGTATTGATGGCCTGTTTGATTTCCACATTTTTTTTTAATGCCTTTCTTTTCAGTCTTTTTCTAAAATTATTCATTTTTTCAAATTTAAGTGGATACCATCTTACCTTATCAAGTAAATTTTATCAATGTAAAATTGATTTTATCGGCTAAACTAAATGTTATACAATTCTTCATTTATTTTATAAAATATTGCGATCGTAGAAAATATTTCCGGATCTAATATTTTCATTACTAATTATTGTTTAACACACTGTGTGGACTTAGTTTCCCACTTTTTCTTTTGACATCGGAGTTCTGTGCTGCCTTTCCACATAAATCCTTTTGGCACATTATTAGAATGAAAATTTGCACTATTAATTCTAAAATCTCCTTACCGAAAATCACTTAAAACGAAAGCTATGTTCCATCATGTAAAAGAATTACAATTTAATGCCAGGGTTTCTAAGCCTGATGTTCGCTTTGCAAAATTATTGCTCGAACAATTTGGCGGTCCTAATGGTGAGTTGAAAGCAGCTATGCAATATTTCGTACAGGCATTTGGTTGCAGAAAACCATATCCTGACAAGTATGATTTGTTAATGGATATTGCCACAGAAGAATTCAGCCATCTTGAAATTGTAGGGGCAACCATTCAAATGTTGTTAACAGGGGTAAATGGGGAATTAAAAAATGCAGCTGATGAATCTGATCTTACAAAAATGTTAGACGGAAAAGCGGCTAAAGAAACTTATATCAACGATGCAATGATCAATCCTCACTTCTTTTTGGTGAGCGGTGGCACACCTATGCTTACCGATAGTGTTGGCAATCCCTGGAGTGCAACTTACATTATGGGGATGGGTGATTTAACCGCCGATCTGCGTTTAAATATCGGAGCAGAAACCAGTGCCAAAATGGTGTACGAAAACCTGATGAAATTTACTGATGATGTATATGTAAAAGAATCATTGCGGTATTTGATGACACGGGAAGTAGCCCACTTCCAGATGTTCCAGGCCGCATTAGATAGCATTCAACCAAACTTCCCTCCGGGCATATTACAAAGCGACCCTAAGTTCAGCAATAAGTATTTCAATATGTCCAGGGGTGATGATTTTAAAGGCAGCTGGAATGAAGGGGTAAGTCCTGAGTTAGGCGAAGAATGGCAAGTTATTGAAGATCCTTTACAACATGTTACTGAAACAAATGGCTTGTTAGAAGAAGAGCCAGCAGGAACAGACCGGACTGACAAAACAGTACAAAAACAAAATAAAGCATTAAGCGCTGAACGTAGAGCCGAAGTAGACGAAGCCACTCTTCCAGAAAATGGTGTAATGAGCTGGACAGTTTACGAGGAAAAAATGGAAGCTGAAATGAACGGTTCAAAGAAAGCAAGCAGTAAAAACAAAAATGGTAAAAAATAATTTTAAACAACTAAACTCAAATTAAAATGAACACTACAAAATCAAAATCAGGAAGCGGCGCTAATGGAAGCACCAGCAAACGTAAAAGTGGTTCTAACGGAACTCAAAAAGAAAACACCAATATTGGAATGCCACCTTCACAACTCATGAAATTATTTGAAGAAGAGTTGAAAGATATTTATTGGGCAGAAAAAGCATTGACAAAAGCCATCCCCAAAATGATTAAAATGCAACTTCTGAAGAATTGATTGAGGCATTGGAAAATCATTTAGCAGAAACCGAAGAGCAGGTTAAAAGAGTGGAGCAGGTGTTTGAAATTCTTGGTAAAAAAGCTACCGCCAAGAAATGTGAGGCAATGGAGGGTTTACTTAAAGAAGCAGAAGCAATAATGGAAGAGTGTGAAGAGGGTGCCATGTGTGATGCAGGAATTATTTCAGCAGCTCAAAAAGTAGAGCATTATGAAATTGCATCTTATGGAACACTGCGCCAGTTTGCAGAAACGTTGGGTTTGGAAGAGGTAGAAGAATTGTTGCAGACCACTCTTGATGAAGAAAAAGCAGCCGATGAAAAATTAACTGAAGTTGCCGTTGCTGCAGTCAATATCCAGGCAAACGAAGAAGAGGAAGAAGTGGAAGAAGCAGGGACACAATCAAAAAAATAGTTTAAATTCTGAAAAGCCTGTTCTCCAAAAGGGAACAGGTTTTTTCAAATTACCTGGCTGTCAGCAACAAATTGTCCAATAGAAAAGCAGAGTCCATAATAAAATCCATTATGCAAACAGGTAAAATTATTATTCCTGCAATAGTCGGAACATCGGCCATGACTTTATTCAGTTATCTGGTATCCGAATCTAAAAGTGAGAACTTCCGGGAGCCTGTTGTTTTGGCCCATCTTATTAAACGTTTACCTAATAGCTTTTCAAAAGATAAAGCTCAAATCGCAGGATGGAGTGCTCATTATGCAACGGGTCTTTTATTTGTTATTTTCTATAATGAAATATGGAAACGAAAAAAGATACTACCCTCAGTGACTTCAGGTGCGTTAATTGGAGCTGCAAGCGGCGTGGCTGGTATTATAGGATGGAAGTGTATGTTTGAAGCCCATCCAAATCCACCAGCTGAATTTAAATAAATTCTTTGGTCATCTTATCCTTGCTCATGTCATGTTTGGTATTTTCAGTGCCCTCGCTTATAAATTTAAACTTGCGTATAAAAAATCCTGATTAACATGAATGCTTATCCTGGTTTACCAACTGGTTTTCATTCAGGTCTAAGCGGACTGCAATTACCTATTCCCAAATACAACCCCTCTTTATAGAATTTAAATTATATTTTTGGCCGCAACTTTCCTTTACGAAACCACTACGATAGTGATATGGGATTAGGAGCAGGTTTGACATTCTCCTATTAGCTAACACAACAGCTCAGGCAGATAACTATGAGGGTACTAGAATCATTTAAGCCATCACTTGATCTTCTCTTTTGGCCTTTTCTCTTTCGCTATCGGGGCATTGTCTTTCCATCGCCACAAATGTACACAAGCATAGGTGCGATAAGGGCTCCATTTAGCAGAGAGCCTCAGCATATCTTCTTTCAGTTTCTTTTTATCACTGTTATCCAGTTTATATAGTTTGATCATTGCATTTTGGATACCGAGGTCATCTACGGCAAAAACATCTTCCCGGCCCAGGGCAAACATCAGCAGCATTTCAATCGTCCATCTTCCCACTCCTTTTATTACAATGAGATATTCAATCACTTCCTCATTGGTCATTTTGCCCAGCTTCTTTGCATCCATTCCAAACGCTATTTCGAACTGCGCTACGTTTTTTACATAGCTCACTTTGGCATTGCTTAGTCCAATCCCTCTTAATGCATCAAATGGAGTATTGAGTATTTGTTGTGGTGTTGGCTCTTTGCCTTCGTATAGATTAATAAACCGTTTGTAAATAACATCGGCCACTTTGGTAGAAAGCTGCTGACTCATTATGGAGCCACAGAGATAAGTGCAGATATTCTTCCGGTTTTTTAATTGGTGCGGTTCACCGGCTTCCACCAGTTTTTTTAACTTTTTATCCTTACCCAGGTGTTTGATATACTCCATAAACACATTATACTATTGCATTCCAGGTTGAGTAATTTTAAATCCCGTTTTCGCTTTTTCGTCATCCACCATCTTCTTTACATCGGCCAGTAACTTTTTGGCATCGTACACTATTCCATCTTTTATGGTGTATTGCACACCACCTTTTCTTATCACTTCGTTTTTATCATTCATAAAAATGGCACCGGTACCATAGAGATATTGAAGGTTCTCTAATGGATTAGCATCCACTATAACAATATCTGCCAGCTTACCTGCTTCTACAGTCCCTATTTCTTTTTCCATGCCCAAGGCCTGTGCGGCATTGAGAGTTGCAGAACGAATTACTTCCAATGGATGGAAACCTGCTTCCCGCAGCAACTCCAACTCCCTGATATAACCAAAGCCATACGTTTGATAAATGAATCCATTGTCCGACCCGGCCGTTACTCTTCCGCCTCGGTTCTTATACTCATTTATAAACGTCATCCATAACCGGTAGTTTTCTTTCCAGGCTATTTCTTCCTCGGTACCCCAGTTGAACCAATAAGAACCATGTGACTCACGACTTGGTTCATAAAATTTCCAGAGTGATGGCAACGTATAATTTTCATGCCATTCGGCACGGCGGGCACGGTGCAGGTCACGGTTGGCATCATAAATATTAAAAGTAGGATCGAGTGTAAAGTCAAGACTGAGTAATTCATTCATTACTTTATTCCAATGATCGCTGAAAGGTGCGGCGGCCTGTTTCCATAATTTTCCGGCCTCTTCAAAACGATGTGATTCGTCGGCATAATTATAATTAGCCGGGTAATTTTGTACCGTACGGTCCGTGAATAAAGCTTCCGGCAATCCATACCAATGCTCCATGGAAGTCATACCTGCTCTTGCACTATTCAATACATTCCATCTTGCTACGGACATCTGCGCATGGTGTGCACAGGAACGGAGACCTAGTTTTTTATTTTCTCTTATCGCTGCATCCATTATATCCGGTGCAGCACCAAAAAATTTTATCCCATCAGCACCTTTCTTCGCATTGTCTCTTACCCATTCAATAGCCTGCTCTGCAGTAGTGATGGGTTGTTTAGCTCCGGCACCAAAAGCAGTGTATGCTAATATGCGTGGTGCAGTAATTTTATTTTCTGCACTGAGTTTCTTTTCATCTAATGTCCAATCCAATCCATTGCCTGCTGATGGATCCCTGATAGTAGTGATGCCATGTGCCATCCATAATTTAAAAACATATTCTGCCGGAGTGCCTTGCCCGGTACCACCAATATGTCCATGCATATCTACAAAGCCTGGCAGTGCATACATGCCTTCGCAATTCAATTCTTTGCCCCCTTCTTTTAATTTGGGTCTGTTTTTACCTGGTGGCATATGTGGGCTACCTGCACTGGCTACTTGTACAATACGATTTTTTTCTATAACAATATCCACCGGGCCAATAGGCGGTGCACCATTGCCATTGATTAATGTTACGCCACGAATGATGAGTTGTGCAAATTGCCCTTCGCCTTCTTTTTTCTCGGGGGCTTTTGGTATTTGTGCATACAGAGAAGAAGAAAACAGGAATACAAGGATTAACGTAAGTGTCCTGATCAGCATACTGCAGTTGTTTTGTGAAGAACAAATTACAGCATTTTAAACTTTAGCAGGCAGGATAACGGGTTTTTTGTTTCGGCATACGGTTAATTATCATGCTTCTGCCCATGCCCGAAAATTAGCTACCCTTTCCCGGCTTATAATCATTTCCTCCTGTTGTATATTTCCTTTAACGGAAAGTTTCAGCCGGCTGTTGTAGTAAGGTTTTACCTGTTGTATGGCATCTATATGTACAATAAAGCTGCGGTTTAGCCGGAAGAAATGCTGCGGATGCACCAAGTCTTCTAATTGCTCCATTGTATAATCCACTACATAGCGGTTACCTTCTTTATCAACCAGGTGAACAATTTTGTTATCGGCCTGAAAAAAAGCGATATCAGCCGCATCAATAAAAAATAATCGTTGTCCTACTTTTCCTAAAAATTTTTTCTTTTTTTGCTGCTCCTGCAGGTGTGGCACCAACCGGCTATAATCAGGCTGGCTAAAAGAAGCCGCCATGTGCCTGTATTTATTCAATGCCGCCGCCAATGCTTCACCGGCCACCGGCTTTAATATATAATCCACACTAAATATTTTGAATGCTTCGAGTGCATACTGATCGTAAGCAGTGGTAAACACCACAGGCCTGCTGTACTGCACCTGGTTGAATATGTCGAAACTGCGTCCGTCGGATAAATGAATATCAAGCAACAACAGGTCAGGATGAGCATGTGATTTGAGGTAAGCGACAGTTTCTTCCACACTTTCTAAACAGGCAATGACCTGCACCGCAGGGTCATACTCTTGCAGTAAGGTAATCAACCTTTCTGCCGCCAGCCTTTCGTCTTCTACCACAATCACTTTCATAGCTGTCAATTTAAATGAAGTAAGGGTAGCACTACTTCAAATTCTTTTTCCGTTTTGGTGATGGTAATATCCCGGCCGCTAATAATCTCATATCTCTTTCGGATATTTTGCAGCCCCACCCTCCCGGATGGTTCTGCGACCGGACGTAATTGTAAATTATTTTTCACCACCAGTGTATGGTTACCGTTGGTATGTATATCAATATGCAAAGGTTTATTACGGGACACCACATTATGCTTAATGGCATTTTCAATCAGCATTTGCAAAGCTGCCGGCACCACATGATAAGCTTTATACTGTTCGCCTATGCGGATATCAATTTTCAATGCGTCATCAAACCTTTTTTCCAATAAAAAAATATAAGGTTTAATGAATTCCAATTCTGACTTAAGTTCTACTAATTCCTTTTGCTGGTTATTAAGTATGTAGCGGTACACTTTGGAAAACTCTTCGATAAACTTGTTGGCACCGGGATTATCTTTTATCACCATTCCCGATAAAACATTGAGGTTGTTGAATAAAAAATGGGGATTAATCTGGCTTCGTACCAATTCCAGCTCAGCCTGCGAACTGATGCGTCGCAGCTCTTCTGCTTCGGTCCATTTTTTCTGGTATTCACGGAAAAAAAAGAAAATCGTATTCACCAGATGAAAAAATAAATTAGCCAGGCTTACATAAATGATGTTCAGTTTTAAGGGATTCAGATTTTGCTGCCAGGTATATTGATGAAAAACATTGCCTACCAGGAAGACAACTAAAACAGCTGCAGCAGCACCAATAACATTTCCTGCAATAAAGAATGAACTTAAAAACTTCGCCTTATTTTTTTCGGGAGATATTTTTTTACGTATTACCGGCTCAGCCATCCGGTTCCCTTCCCAGGTAAGACCCGTTATCAGGAAAATGGTGAGCAGGGCATAGTACCATTCTATTTCTATATTAAAATAATGATACACATTACAGAGTACAGTACTGAAAAATGTGTACGCTGAAAGCAGTATTATAAAAAGATATCGGTTAGAATGATTAAACATACAAGAAAAATTAAATCAGTCCCACACACCCGGCGGGACTGATAATTTGTTTTGCATAGGAATTACTTATTCCCCTGTATTAAGGCAGGAGCACTCTGTCGATCACATGTATTACACCATTGGTAGTAACCACATTTACCCCTGTTATAGTGGATGCCGAAGGATTTCCATTTCCTTTCACTTTAGCACCCCCGGTTAATGTAATTAATAAAGTTCCACCACCTGCGGTAGCCGGGGTTGAATTATTTACCAAATCACTGGAAAACACTCTTGCACCAACAACATGATATAACAATATATTCTTTAAAGTGTTCGGGTCAGCCGCATTAATAGAAGCAATAGTGGGGAATCCTGCATCAATAAATGCCTGGTTAGTAGGCGCAAACACCGTTAACGGGCCTGCAGCCGATAATGCACCAGAAATACTGGTTCCGCTGGCATCAGCTCTTAATACAGCCGCTACGAGGTATGTAAAATTAGGATTGGCCTGTGCAGTAGCTACAATATTACCAGCTGGTGGTATCAATACGGCACTGATAGCATGAATTACACCGTTAGAAGCATCAATATCTGCGGTAACAACATTGGTACCATTGATAAATACTCCCGCCGCATTTTTTGTTACAAATGCTTTTACACCGCCTGCAGTGGTTACTTCTGCATTTGGGCCGGCAGGTACACTACCGCTAGGAATTTTACTGGTCAGCACATGATACTGGAGGATGGCCTGTAAAGTGGCTACTGATGTGGAATTAATCACTGCTTCTGTAAGACCGGCTGCAAGAAAGGCATCATTTGTTGGAGCGAACACGGTAAGATTGGCCGTGTTATTTAAGTAATCGGCAAGACCTGCTCTTACTACCGCTGTTTTTAACAGGCTGAAGTTGGCACTGGCTACTACTGTTTCAGTAATAGTTGGGGTTGGTACCACATCATCATCCTTGTCACAACTGGTCATAATAAATGGCGTTGCCAATAACAAGAGGCTTGTTCTGCTGAAGATTTGTTTTAGTTTCATAATCGTTGGGTTTTTTTTGTTTAATAGATTAACATCCCAACAATCATTATGATACTACGACCGGAGTGAACCGTGGAAAAATTGGAGTGAATTGTATGTAGGAAGGTGTCATGTTGTTTAACTCCGCCTAAAAAATGAACCCGGGCTTTTTGGCCCGGGCTGTATTTTATAAACTTATCGCTTTATTATTCTATACCCCAGCTTATTTCTCCGCCTTTTTCGTCTTTTAAGGTAATACCCAATTCAGCAAGCTGGTTCCTGATTTTATCAGAGGTAGCGAAATCTTTTTTACCCTTTGCTTCCTTGCGGATATCAATCAGTAATTGCATTACTCCCTGCAGCTTTCCATTATCTGCTTCGTTAACTGCTTTTAATCCAAATACATCTTCGAGGTAACTTTTAAATTTTGACTGCATCAAAGTCACTGTATCGGGTGATAAGGCTGTTATCGCAATAGTTTTATCTTTTATAGAATTGATGATAGGCACTAATTCAAACATACTGGCTAATACTCTGGCTGTGTTAAAATCATCATTCATGTGCTCATCGAACTCTGCAACAAGTCCTCTGACCTTTTCATCAAGTTCTTTGTCTCCGGACTCCTGACTCCCAACTCCCGTCTCCCAACTCATTAACTTCTCATAAGCATCCCACAACCGTTTCAAACCTTTTTCTGCCGCCTGCAATGCTTCATTGCTAAAATCCAATGTGCTGCGATAATGCGTTTGCAACATAAAGAAACGAACATTCATTGGCGAATAAGCTTTCTCCAGCAATGGATGTGATCCACTGAATAATTCCTCCGGTAAAAATCCATTGCCCGCACTTTTACTCATCCGCACCCCGTTTACAGTAAGCATATTGGTATGCAGCCAATACCGGGCAGGTGAAGTGTGGTAGCAGGCTTGTGATTGTGCAATCTCGTTGGTATGATGTGTAGCAGCCAGGTCCATTCCTCCGCCATGTATATCAAATTGTTTTCCGAGATATTTTTCACTCATGGCCGAGCATTCAATATGCCAGCCGGGAAAACCCATACCCCAGGGCGATGGCCATTGCATTAAATGTTCGGGTCCAGCTTTTATCCAGAGTGCAAAATCAAGCCGTCCCTTTTTTTCATCCTGTCCACCAAGTTCTCTTGTGCCCTCCAGGAGGTCTTCTAACTTTCTATTGGTAAGTATCCCGTAAGGCTTCTCTTTATTATATTTTTCTACATCAAAATATACAGTGCCATTTACTACATAACCATATCCATTATCAATGATCTGTTGGGCCATCCTGATTTGTTCGGTGATATGTCCTGTTGCCGTGGGTTCTATCGTTGGCGGTTCATTGTTAAATAACTGCATTACTTTATGAAATCCGACGGTATAACGTTGCACAATCTCCATTGGCTCCAAACGTTCCAGCCTTGCTTTCTTGGAAAATTTATCATCGCCTTCATCCCGATCACCTTCCAGGTGGCCGGCATCGGTTATATTTCGTACATAGCGAACCTTGTACCCCAGGTACCTGAGATAGCGGTAGATAATATCAAATGAAATAAAAGTACGGCAGTTACCAAGATGCACATCGCTATAAACGGTAGGTCCGCACACATACAATCCTACATGATCGGCAGTAATCGGTTCAAAAGACTCTTTTTGTCTTGATAAAGTATTATATAATTTCAGATCACTCATAAATGCTGATAATTGTCAAAAATAACCATTCCTGACTACTTCTTTAATTGTACATCTGCTACCAGCATATAGTGGTCGGAGTAATTTTTTACTATCCGGGTAAACTGTTTTATACTGAAATGACTGTCCGCAAAAATATAGTCAATACGAAGTGTGG
>Ga0138256_10006841_pt1 | contig 12052 bp, 9 predicted proteins | sample KNB2016incub_MG_FD_105486 | JGI IMG/M metagenome (GOLD analysis project Ga0138256, IMG submission 105486) | Active sludge microbial communities from wastewater in Klosterneuburg, Austria - KNB2014incub_MG | ecosystem: Engineered > WWTP > Activated sludge > Unclassified | place: Austria... | reverse complement strand
GATCGATCGTCGTGTAGACCCTGAGGCCACCCTCGTACACCCGCTCGCGTCCGAAACGCTCGACGAGCTCCACGCGGACCAGTTCCTTGAAGTACTGCCCGAAGGGCTCGTCCTGGCGGAGGGCGTCCTTCAGATGGACCTTTGCCTCGCGCGCGCATTCGAAGGTGGCGTCGTCGATGGCCCCCGTGCCGCGCATGGCGGCCAGCACCACGTTGCGCCGCGCGACAGCGCGCTCGAGGCTCACGGTCGGCGCCAGCGTCGATGGCGACTTCACCAACCCGGCGAGGAGCGCCGCTTCGTCCACGGTGAGTTGCCGGGCCGGCTTGCCGAAGTAGCCGAGGGCTGCCGCCTCGGCGCCGTACAACCCGGCGCCGAAGTACATCTTGTTGAGATAGAGCTCGAGAATCTGTTCCTTGGAGTACTGGCGCTCGAGGCGCATGGCGAGCAGCGCTTCCTGCACCTTGCGCGTGTAGGTCTTGTCGAGAGAGAGAAAACTCTGGCGGGCGAGCTGCTGCGTCAGCGTGCTGCCGCCCTGCGCACGCCGACCTTGCCTCAGATTCGCCAGCGTGGCCCCGAGGATGCGAATAGCGTCCACGCCGCTGTGATCGTAGAAGCGCTGATCCTCGACCGCGACGATCGCCGAGACCAGGTGGGGGGAAATGGCCGCCAGGGGCACCTCGAGGCGCTGCTCCTCGAAGATCGAGAATGCGGGATGGTCGGCGGCGTCGTACAGCACCGTCGCCTGCGCCATCTGGCCGATGGTCCGCAGCTCGGCCCGAGAGGGCAGGCCGGTGAGAACACCGTGAAGGGTCCACTGCGTCTGGGCGACGAGCGTCCCCTGCACGAGTGCCCCGACGAGGGCCGCGAACCAGAGGAGGGGACGAGCGGAGCGATTGAAGGGCAACATGTGGGAATGAAAGGACTTTCGTCCGTCAACGAGCGGGGAGGCTGCAAGCAGGGTGCCAGCCACCGCCCGGGTGGCGGCCGTCCTTTCGGCCTGCGGAGGCTGGTTCCGGCGCGGTCGCCGTACTTCTTACACACCCGATCGTATGGACTCCGCACGTCCAGCGCAAGGGGCCCGGCCGGGAGATGGGGCTAGCGCGGCCGTCGGGCGCCCACGAACCGGCGGTTCCAGTAGGAGTTCGACAGCCGCTCCACCCGCACGACGCCGCGCTCGCTCGGTGCGTGGACGAACTGATCGCCCCCGATCATGATGCCGACGTGTGAGGCACCCGGCGCCACCGTGGTGAAGAACACCAGGTCGCCCGGCTCGAGCTGGCCACGATCCACGCGCTGGCCCGTCCGGAACTGGTCGCGGGTTTCGCGCGGCAGCGCCACGCCGTGCCGGCCGAAGACGTATTGGACAAAGCCGCTGCAGTCGAATCCCTCCGGTGACACGCCGCCGTTGCGGTATGGCGCCCCCCGCAGGGCCAGCGCCGTGCTGGTGAGCGCGTAGCCCTCGGCCGCCGGGTCCGCCGGCTCGGGCCCGGGGAAGGTCGACTCGGGCCTGCCGCCGGGCGCCGGGAAGGGCCGCGGGACCGCGCCCGTCGAGGCGCACGCCGACACCAGGCTCCCGACAAGGAACACCGCCAGACCCCGGCGCGTGATGCCATCAAGTCGCATGCACTCTCCTGCTCATATCGGCGCGTCGGCGCCCGGCATGTACCCCAGTCCGGCAACAGACCTGTAACTGCCTATTTAACACTGCTTTACGAGATTCGGTCGCTTGACATAGATGTGCCGTTACGGGCAGAATCCACAAGGGGAAGACCAATAACAGCTATGGAGCAGACGCTCCTCCTCAACGCGACGTTCGAACCGCTGAAGGTTGTCAACTGGCAGAAGGCGGTCACCCTGTGGTGCCAGGGCAAGGTCGAGATCATCGCGCATCACGATCGCGAGGTGCGCGCGGTGTCGTTCTCGTTCAAGCTCCCGTCCGTGATTCGTCTGCTCCGCTACGTCCGGATTAAGCAGCGCTTCGACTACGTGCCGTTCTCGCGCGCGAACATCTACGCACGTGACGCCTACACGTGCCAGTACTGCGCACAGGTGTTTCCCACCCCCGATCTCACGTTCGATCACGTGGTGCCCGTCTCGCGGGGCGGCCGCAAGGACTGGGAGAACATCGTGACGTGCTGCGTGTCGTGCAACCGACGCAAGGGGGGTCGCACTCCCCATGAGGCCCGCATGCGGCTGGTGCGCCCGCCGCGGCGGCCCAACGCCGCGCCCGCGATCCGGATCACGATTGGCCTGCGGCAGGCGCCCGAGAGCTGGCGCGATTATCTCTACTGGAATCTCGAACTCGACGAAACCTGATGCCCGTCCTCAGAAGCCTCGAGCCGCTCCGCGTCGTCCACGGCGGCCGGCTCTGGGTGCACGGTGACGGGTTTCCCACGCCCGCCGCCTCGGCCAAGGACGTCACCATTGGCGGCGTCGCGGCGCGCATCTCGTTTGCCGACCCGGGCCGGCTCGCCGTCGTCGTGCCCGAGAACGTGGAGGGCGGCGAGTCGCCCGTGAAGGTGTCATGGGCGCCGGGCGCCACGCTGTACGCGCAGGTGGCGCGACGGCTGGCCACCGGCTTCCACCAGGTGGACAACCCCGTCATCGGCGCCGATGGCGAGGTGTATGTCACTTACTCGGGCGCTCGCGGGCAGCAGGCGCCCGTATCGATCTTCCGCGTCACGGCGGACGGCGCGCGCGAACCGTTCGTCCACGGCCTGGTGAATGCCACGTCCATGGTGCCGGGCCCGGATGGTCAGCTCTTCGTTTCGAGCCGTTTCGAGGGACGCGTCTACCGCGTGTTTCCGGATGGCCGGCACGAGGTCGTCGGCTCCGACCTGGGCATTGCCACCGGACTGGCTCTCGGGCCCGAAGGCGCGTTGTATGTCGGCGACCGGACGGGCACGATCTTTCGCATCGACACCCACGGACGCACCGACACCGTGGCGACGCTCCCTGGCAGCATGGCCGCTTTCCATCTGGCGTTCGGCCCCGACGGCTGGCTGTACGTCGCCGGACCGACACTCTCCACCTACGACACGCTCCGCCGCGTGCATCCCGACGGGCGCGTGGAACCGCTGCCGTGGATCTTCGGCCGGCCGCAGGGCCTGGCCTTCGACGCCGCCGGGGTGCTCCACGTGGTGGAGGCGCTGGCCGGTTCGAGCGGCGTCGTGGCGCTCGCCCCCGGGCGCCCGCCGGCACTGGTGGTGTCGGGCCCCGGCCTGGTGGGTCTTGCCTTCGGGGCGGACGGGACGATGGTGGTGGTCTCGAACGACTCGCTGTACGGCTTCGGCCTTTCCTGACTCTTCGGCTACACTCCCCCGGGACATGTCGCAGCTGTTCGCACGCAAACCCATCGCCGATCTCGTGGTCGGCGACGAAGCACGGTCGCTCAAGCGCGTGCTGGGTGCCGGCGACCTCATCATGCTGGCGATCGGGGCGGTCATCGGTGCCGGGATCTTCGGCGCGATCGGCACGGCCGCCGCCGGACAGGTCGGTCCCGACGGTGTCGTCATCCGCTACGGCGCCGGCCCCGCGCTGGTGTTCTCGTTCATCCTGCTGGGCGGCGTCTGCGCGCTGGCAGCGCTCTGCTACGCGGAACTTGCCTCGATGATCCCGCAGGCCGGCAGCGCGTACGCCTACTCCTACGCCACGCTGGGTGAGGTGGTGGCGTGGATCATCGGGTGGGATCTCATTCTCGAGTACGCGGTGGGCAACGTGGCCGTGGCCATCTCGTGGGGCGACTACTTCACGACCCTTCTCCGCGGGGTGGGCATCGACCTGCCCGCCTTTCTCACCACCGGCTATCGAACGGCGCTGCTCAGCTCCAGTCCCGACGTGCACGGGCTGATCGAGGCGGCGCCACGGATTCTCGGGATGCCGTTCCTCGTCAACCTGCCGGCGTTCGGCATCGTCATGCTGATTACGTGGCTGCTGCTGCGCGGCGCGCGCGAGAGTTCCACGGTGAACGCCGTGATGGTGACGATCAAGCTGGTGGTGCTGGCCCTGTTCATCGTCGTCGGGTTGATGAACCTCGACCCCGCCCACTACACGCCCTTTGCCCCGAATGGATTCACGGGCATCCACCAGGGGGCTGCCATTGTCTTCTTCGCCTATATCGGATTCGACGCCCTCTCGACGGCGGCCGAGGGGACGAGGAATCCGCAGCGGAACCTGCCCATCGGGATCCTGGGCGGTTTGGCCATCTGCACGCTCATCTACGTGATCGTCGGCGTCGTGCTGACGGGACTGGTGCCGTATCAGGAACTGGCGGTGGCCGACCCGCTGTCGCGCGCGCTCGAGATCGCCGGCTTCACCCGGGTCGGCTGGATTGTGGCGCTCGGCGCGAGCGTGTCGATGGCCACGGTGCTGCTGGTTTTCCAGTACGGCCAACCCCGCATCTTCTTCGCCATGGCGCGCGACGGCCTGCTCCCCCAGTGGGCGGCCCGGCTGAATTCGAAGCGCATCCCCTCCACCACCACCCTGGTGACCGGCGTGCTGGTGGCGTTGGCGGCGCTGGTGGGCGATGCGGCGGAAACCTACGACCTGACGAACATCGGCACGCTGTTCGCCTTCGCGCTGGTCTGCGCGGGCGTGATGGTCCTGCGCGTGAAGGAGCCGGAGCGCCCGCGGCCGTTCGCCGTGCCGTTCGTGTGGGTGACGGCGCCCCTCGGCATTGCCGCCTGCCTGTTCGTGATGGCCGGCCTGCCGTACCAGGCGTGGGAGCGGTTCGGCATCTGGATTGTCGTGGGCCTGATCCTCTACGGCGCCTACGGACACCGGCACAGCCGGCTCCACCGCGCCTGACACCCTGTCCCGGTCGCGGCCCGATCCCCAGCCCCGACGCGGTACAATGGTGGTTTGGGCGTCCGCCAGGGCGCCCCGCCATATGCCGCACGACTGGATTGCCGTCCGGGGCGCTCGGGTCCACAACCTGAAGGACATCGACGTCGACCTCCCTCGAGACAAGCTCGTCGTCATCACGGGGTTGTCGGGGTCGGGCAAGTCGTCGCTTGCCTTCGACACGCTCTACGCCGAGGGCCAGCGCCGCTACGTCGAGTCGCTCTCCGCCTACGCGCGCCAGTTCCTGGAGCAGATGGAGAAGCCCGACGTGGATCTCATCGAGGGCCTCTCGCCGGCCATCTCGATCGAGCAGAAGACCACCGGCTCCAACCCCCGCTCCACGGTCGGAACCGTCACCGAAATCTACGACTACCTGCGTCTCCTGTTCGCGAACATCGGCGTGCCGCATTGCCCGACCTGCGGCCGCGAAATCACCTCGCAGTCGGTCGAGCGCATCGTGGACCTGGTGATGACCTCACCCCAGGACACGCGCCTCACCGTGATGGCCCCCATCGTGCGGGGGCGCAAGGGCGAGTTCAAGAAGGAGCTGCAGGCGTTGGTGGCCCGTGGCTTCACCAAGGCGCGCATCGACGGGCAGCTGCGCTCGCTCGACGGCGACCTCGCTCTCGACCGTCGCCGCAATCACAACATCGACATCGTCATCGACCGGCTCATCGTCCGCAGCGGCATCGAACGGCGCCTCGCGGCGTCGGTGGACGTCGCGCTCCGGCTCGCCGATGACGTCGTGCTCATCCAGTCGCTGGATCAGGGTGACCGTCTCTATTCGCGTAAGCTGGCCTGCGTCGTCTGCGGGCTCAGCGTGCCCGAGATGTCCCCACGCGCGTTCTCGTTCAACTCGCCCCACGGGGCCTGCGCGGCCTGCCAGGGGCTGGGCTCCACGTGGGATTTCGACCCGCGGCGGATCGTCCCCGACGAGTCGAAGTCCCTGGCCGGCGGCGCCATCGCCCCCTGGTCGCGCGGCGACGCCGCGCTGGTGGGCGAGGCCGTGGCGGCCATCGCCCGGCACTGGGGCATCGACGCCGACACGCCGTTTGCGAAGCTCCCGAAGAAGCATCGTGATGTGCTGCTCTTCGGGCCGTCGGCCGGCGTCCGGGCCGCGGCAGACCAGAGCACCGGGAAGCCGGCGCGGACGAGCCGCTCGCGCAAGGCCGACACCCCCGACCCATTCGGCCGCGACTTCGAAGGCGTCATCCCCAACCTGCGCCGCCGCTTCGACGAAGGCTCGTGGGCGGTGCAGGAGGAGCTGGACCCGTACCGCGCGCTCACGGAGTGCGCCGCCTGCCAGGGCCGGCGCCTGCGTCCCGAGAGCCTCGGGGTGACCGTCAAGGGCCGCACCATCGCCGACTACGTGTCGCTGCCCGTGAGCGACGCGCTCGCCCTCTTCGATGCCTTCGAGCTGCGCGACCGCGAGGCCATCATCGCGACGCGCATCCTCAAGGAGATTCAGGATCGGCTCCGCTTCCTGCACGAGGTGGGCGTCGGCTACCTCACGCTGGGTCGATCCGCCGCCACGCTGTCGGGTGGGGAGGGGCAGCGCATCCGGCTGGCCACGCAAATCGGGTCCAACCTCACGGGCGTGCTGTATGTGCTGGACGAGCCGTCGATCGGCCTGCACCAGCGCGACAACCGCAAGCTGCTCGGCACGCTCCAGCGCCTGCGCGACATGGGCAACACGGTCGTGGTCGTCGAGCACGACGAAGACACGATTCGGATGGCCGACTACGTGATCGACCTCGGACCCGTCGCGGGCGATCTCGGCGGGGAGGTCATCTTCCAGGGCACGCCCGCGGCGCTGGCCGCCAACGGCCACGGTTCGTTGACCGGTGCGTATCTGAGCGGGCACCGCCGCATCGAGCCGCCCGCCCGGCGCCGCACCACGAAGCAGGGCGACCTGGTGGTGCGCGGCGCGCGCGCGAACAACCTGAAGGACATCGACGTGAAGATCCCGCTGGGCCGCCTGGTGGCCGTCACCGGCGTGAGCGGGTCGGGCAAGAGCACGCTGGTCAACGACATCCTCTACAAGTCGCTGGCGCACCACTTCTACGAGGCCGCGGACGAACCGGGCCCGCACACGCGCATCGAAGGCACCGAGCTCATCGACAAGGTGATCGAAATCGATCAGTCGCCCATCGGACGCACCCCGCGATCGAATCCGGCTACCTATACGGGCCTGTTCACCTTCATCCGAGAGCTCTTCGCCATGGTGCCCGAGGCCCGCGCGCGCGGGTTCAAGCCCGGGCGCTTCTCGTTCAACGTGAAGGGCGGCCGCTGCGAGGCCTGCCAGGGCGACGGTGTCATTGCCATCGAGATGCACTTCCTGCCCAACGTGTACGTGACGTGCGAGCAATGCAAGGGGCGGCGCTACAACCGCGAGACGCTCGACGTGAAGTACCGCGGCAAGTCCATTGCCGAGGTGCTCGACCTTACGGTCGACCAGGCGCTGCCGCTGCTCGAGAACTTCCCCCCGATCGCCACCAAGCTGCGGACGCTCCAGAGCGTGGGCCTGGGCTACATCGAGCTCGGCCAGTCGGCGACCACGCTGTCGGGCGGCGAAGCGCAGCGCGTGAAGCTCTCGCGCGAACTGTCCAAGCGCGGCACCGGCCGCACGCTCTACATCCTCGACGAGCCGACCACGGGCCTGCACTTCGAGGACGTCCGGAAGCTGCTCGACGTGCTGATGCGCCTGGTGGATCAAGGCAACACCGTCGTGGTCATCGAGCACAACCTCGACGTCATCAAGTCGGCCGACTGGCTGATCGATCTGGGACCCGAGGGGGGAGACGAGGGCGTGCGCATCGTGGCCCAGGGGACGCCCGAACAGGTGGCACGCGACGCCGACTCGGCGACGGGCCGTTTCCTGGCCGCCGCGCTCGGACCTGGGGACCGCGCGCCGCGAAGGCGGGCCTGAACACAGGGTGTGTCACGATTGACACAGTAACCCCCTTACGGCCTGTGGTTGACTTTACACAGTTTCCCATTCGATCGCCTTCGGCTTGAGCTTGTTAAGTGTTGCAGTTGAGTGAGTTACGTGGATTCAGGCGCCGACCCCGTTGAAGGCATCGCGTTTGCTTCCCATGAAGCGAGTCGCCAAGTGGCGACACTAGAGGCACATGGACGTTCAGCAGACCATCAAGCGTCAAATCTCGTGCGCCGGCATCGGGTTGCACTCCGGCCAGAAGGTGACGCTCACCTTGAAGCCCGCCGCGGCCGGCACCGGCATCCGGTTCCGCCGGACCGACCTCGGCATCGAGATCCCGGCCTCCGTGAATCACGTTTCCGCCGTGCAGTATGCGACGGTGCTCGGTCATGACGGGGCGACGGTGGAAACCGTCGAGCACCTGCTCGCGGCGCTGATGGCCACCGGCATCGACAACGTGGTGGTTGAGCTCAGCCAGCGCGAAGTGCCCATCATGGATGGCAGCAGCGCGCCCTTCCTCTTTCTGCTGCAGGAAGCGGGCGTCAAGCGCCTCTCGGCGGCGCGCAAGTACCTGAAGGTACTCAAGCCGCTGCAGATTACCAGCGGCGACAAGCGCATTGCCGTGTATCCGTCCGAGCACTTCAAGGTGAGCTACACGATCAGCTTCAACCACCCGCTGCTCAAGCATCAGACGCGCACCGAACGCATCACCGAGCAGAGCTTCAGCGAGCACATCGCGCCGGCGCGCACCTTCGGCTTCCTCAAGGAAGTGGAATGGCTCCGGCAGCAGGGCCTGGCGCTGGGCGGGTCGCTCGAAAACGCCATCGTCATCGGGGACACGGGCCCTCTCAACGCGCTGCGCTTCGAAGACGAGTTCGTGCGGCACAAGATTCTCGACGTGGTGGGTGACCTGGCGCTCGTGGGCCATGCACTGGTGGGGCATGTGGTCGCCCACCGGGCCGGGCACGCCATGCACACCGACCTGGGCCGGGCCCTTCTCGCCGACCGCGAGGCTTGGTGCCTGGTCGAGGCCCCCGACCTGGCTCCCGACGCCGACCTGGCCGGTGTCCCGGCAACAGCCACCGCCCACTGATTCTCCGTCCGGCTGCGCCTCCAACGCTTGGGCCGCGGGTGACCGCGGCCCTTTTTTTCGTCGCCGACCGACGCGGTGCGGCACCGCGGGTGTCATGGGCTTGTGGAGCAGGCCGGCCGCTCACGGCCCGGGCCTGGTGATAGACTCGGGGTCACCCGGAGGTTGCCATGTCCCGTCCTGCCGCCCGTTCGTGCCTGCTCATTGCCCTCATTGCCCTCATTGCCCTGGGGGTCGGCGCCTCCGATCTGCGGGCCCAGACCGAGGCCGACGCGGCACTGGTGGCCCGGGCCCGGGCCATCCACGACCGGGTGATCGCACTCGACACCCACAACGACATCAACCCGCGCGACTTCACCGCGGAGCATAACTACACGCAGCGGCTCGACACGCAGGTGAACCTGCCGAAGATGGTCGAGGGCGGCCTGGACGCCTCGTTCTTCATCGTGTACGTGGGACAGGGCCCGATGACGCCCGAGGGTTACGACCGGGCCTACCGGCAGGCCGTCGAGAAGTTCGAGGCGATCCACCGCCTCACTGAGCAGATTGCGCCCGACCAGATCGGGCTGGCGCTCACGGCGGCCGACGTCCGGCGGATTGCGGCCAGCGGCCGCAAGGTGGCGCTCATCGGAGTCGAGAACGCCTATCCGATCGGTACCGACCTGTCGCGCGTGAAGGAGTTCTACGACCGCGGCGCGCGCTACATGTCGCTCGCCCACAACGGCCACAGCCAGTTCGCGGATTCGAACACCGGCGAGCGCGACGGCAAGTGGCTGCACAACGGGCTGAGCGAAGCGGGCCGCCAGGTGATCATCGAGATGAACAAGTGGGGCATCATGGTCGATCTCTCGCACCCGTCCAAGCAGGCCAACCTGCAGGCGATTGCCGCCTCTCGGGCGCCGGTCATTGCCTCACACTCCGCGGCGCGCGCGCTGGCGGATCACAGCCGCAACCTGGACGACGAGCAGTTGATGGCGATCAAGAAGAACGGCGGCGTCGTCCAGACGGTGGCCTTCGACAGTTACGTGAAAATCAAGCCGCCCGACTCGCCCGAACGCTCCGCGGCGGTCGCGGCGCTCCGCAAGGAATTCGGATTCGGGGGCGGCGGCGGCCAGGGCGGGATGAGCGAGGCGCGGCGCACCGAGTTCCGGACGCGCATGGCTGCGCTCGACCAGACCTTTCCCCCCCCGCCCATGGCCACGGTGTCGGATTTCGTGGATCACATCGACTACCTCGTGAAGAAGATCGGCGTGGATCACGTGGGCATCTCGTCCGACTTCGATGGCGGCGGCGGCGTCCAGGGCTGGAATGGCGCGAACGAGGCCTTCAACGTCACGCTGGAACTGGTGCGCCGCGGCTATACCGAGGAGCAGATCGGCAAGATCTGGAGCGGGAACCTGCTCCGGGTGATGGACGAGGTCCAGCGCGTGGCCCGCGAGATCCAGGGCAATAGCCTCTAACACGGCGGCGCCGCGATGACGCATGGCTAGACGCCACGCCTGGGGCCTCGTCGCCCTGCGACTCTGCCTCGGGGTGTTCTTCCTCTTCGAGGCCATCAGCAAGATCGGCTGGTTCACCAGCAGCGCGATTCTGCGGTCGCGGTTCGCGGAGTGGGTCCAGCAGGTCGGCCCCGCGAGCCGCGCCTACCTTCAGATCGTGTGCATCCCTGGCGTGGAGTTCCTCGCCCGGGTGGTGCCCGCTGCGGAGTTCGCCACCGCCATCGCCCTCATCCTCGGAGGGTATACGCGGCTCGCCGCGGTCCTCGCGCTGCTCATGGTCCTGAACTTCCATTTCGCCAGCGGCGTGATGTTTCAGTACAGCTACCTCACGAACGGGTACGGACTGCCGGTGCTGGGCGGACTGATTGCCCTGGCGCTTGGCGGAGCCGGACTGCCGCTCAGCGTGAAAAAGTAGAGGACGCCGGGACTGAAGTAGAGGACGCCGGGACTGAAGTCCCGGCGCTCCGTACTGAAGCCCCGGCGCTCCGTACTGAAGTCCCGGCGTCCCGGTTGCCCCCCAGCGTTTCCGTTGCCCCCCGGTACGGACATAATCGTCTAGAATTCCCCTATGAATCGTCGAGGCATTCGCGCGGGGAGCGTGGTGGCGCTGGTACTGCTCCTGCAGACCTTCGCGCTGGAGATCCAGCCCCCGCCCTACCGGCACACCCCCTACGGCTTCGAGCTGCCGGAGAAGTAGGCTGGTCAGCGCCGGGATGCTGCGACCGCTCGCCCTTGTCCTCGCTGCCGCCCTGCTGCCGCCCGTCCTGGCGGACGCGGGCCAGGAGCCGGCGCCCGTGCCGGGCGTGACCGCGCAGCAGCGGCCTGCCGTCGATGAGCGCAAGCACGCCACGGCCACGCGTGTGGAAGACGGTGCCATTCGCGTCGACGGCCGGCTGGACGAGGCCGTGTGGATGCGCGCGCCGGCCATCACCGACTTCATCCAGAAGGAGCCCGAGCAGGGCGCCGTCCCCACCGACGAGATGGAGGTGCGCTTTGCCTACGACGGCAGGGCGTTCTACGTGGGCGCCCGCATGTGGGCACGGAACGCCACCCTCATCCAGGCGCCGCTCGGGCGGCGCGACGTCGCCGATCAGGCCGAGCACATCCTGATTGCACTCGATACCTTTCTCGACCGGCGGACCTCCGTGGTGCTGGGGGTGACGGCGGCGGGCGTGCGGCTCGACCGCTTTCACAGCACCGACAACGAGGACAGCTTCGACGCCGGCTACGACCTGGTCTGGGGTGCGCGCACGGCCATCGACGATCGGGGCTGGACGGCGGAGCTGTGGATCCCGTTCACGCAGCTGCGATTCAATCCGGAGAATGCGCTCACCTGGGGGCTCAACGTGCAGCGGTTCCGCCCGACAATCAACGAGGAAGACACCTGGGTGCTGATCCCGCGCACGGTGCGCGCCTGGGCGTCGCGCTTCGGCAACCTCGACGGGGTGTCGGACGTGCGGCCCGCGCGCCGCATCGAGCTGCTGCCCTACGTCGCCGGCGCCTCGACGCTCTATGGTGAGTCGGCGGGCGCCAATCCCTTTCTTCAGGGCGCCAATCTCGGCTCGCGCGTCGGCGCCGACATGAAGGTAGGCCTCGGACCCAACCTGACGCTCGATGCGACGATCAATCCGGATTTCGGCCAGGTGGAGGCTGACCCCGCCGAGGTCAACCTGACCGCGTTCG
>Ga0138256_10006840_pt1 | contig 12053 bp, 10 predicted proteins | sample KNB2016incub_MG_FD_105486 | JGI IMG/M metagenome (GOLD analysis project Ga0138256, IMG submission 105486) | Active sludge microbial communities from wastewater in Klosterneuburg, Austria - KNB2014incub_MG | ecosystem: Engineered > WWTP > Activated sludge > Unclassified | place: Austria... | reverse complement strand
GTAGCCGTTCCCCTGGCCGCCAGCGCCTACTTCTTAAGGATGTACTTGTCGATGACGCCCGTGAAGGCGTCGAGGTTGTAGCCCGAGGGCGACGTGAACTTGCGGCCGTTGATGTAGACCGACGGCGTTCCGCGGACCTGGGCGGTACGACCCTCGGCCATGTCGGCCTCGATCTTCGCCTTCGGCTTCTGGTTGTCGAAGCAGTCCTTGAACTTCGCGTCGTTCAGGCCGAGCTCCTTGGCCCACACGAAGTAGTTGTCGTTGCCCAGATCCTTCTGGTTGGCGAACAGCTTGTCGTGCATCTCCCAGAACTTGCCCTGCTCGCCAGCGCACTCCGACGCGATCGCGGCGGGCATGAATGTCGACGCCAGGGCCCGGGCGTCGATCGAGGAATCGATCCGGGCCGAGTTTGCCCGCGTGCGCGACACGCTGGCGGGAAGGAAAGTATGAGCATCTACGATGACTATGACTTCAGACAGGCGCGATTCCGATCGATCGACCAGGACGATAACATCCCATCCGGATGGGTTCGGTTGCTCGTGCCCTATCGCCGACGATCGTTAGTTCCGCTGCCAATGAGAGTTGGAGTCGCGGACGTTCTTGGGGCTTGCGGCGCGGCCGAATCTCGGTGGGAAATCGCCAGGAAGATGCTCGAGGATTGCCTGACATGACCTACGCCTCCGCCGACGCCATCCTCGACCGCGTGTGCCGCGAGTGCTGGCCGGCACGCCGCCCGCGATCGGTATCGCAGTGGGCCGAAGAGGAGCGGTTCGTGTCGGGCCGCACCTCCGCGCGCTCCGGCCGGTGGTCCAACGCCCGCACGCCCTACCTGGTCGGCATCCAGGACGCGCTGTGCGATCCGACGGTGCGGCAGATCACGGTGCTCAAGGCCCCGCAGGTCGGGTTCACCGAGGCCGTCATCAACATGCTCGGGTGGATCGCCGAGCACGATCCGGTGATGACGATGGTGGTGCTCCCCAACGAGAAGCTCGCCCGCGCCATGGCCAAGAAGCGCGTGCTACCGGCGGTGCTGTCGTCGCCCGCCCTGGCCCGGCGCCTGGGCCGCTCCAAGGAGGACCGCTCCAGCGCCGCGCTGTCGTTCGACCGCTGCGACATCCGCTTTGCCGCCGCCGGCAGCGACACCAACGTCCGCTCCTGGCCCGCGGGCGTGTTCATCGTCGACGAGTACGACCTGTGCCCGGAGGGGATCGAGGAAGAAGCCGAGCAAAGGACCCGCACATACGGCGAGCGGGCCAAGCGGGTCTTCGGCGGCACCTCCAGCCTGGACGACATGGGCATCGCCAAGCGGTTCGGGCTCTCCGACCAGCACCATTTCCACGTGCCGTGCCCGTTCTGCGGCCGCTACCAGACGCTCGACTGGGAGCGCATCCGCTGGGACGGCGGGGCCGCCGCCCGCCCCGACGACGCCAAGGCCAGCGCGCGGTACCAGTGCGTCGGATGCCGCGAGCCGATCGCCGAGCACCACAAGATGTCGATGCTCCAGCGCGGAATATGGGCACCCGGCAAGAACCAGGTCGTGGTCCGGGGCGGCGCGCCGGTCATCGTCGGCGAGGACGTCACCACCAGCCACCGGGGCTTCTTCATCGGCGGCGAGATGTCGCCCTTCGTGTCCTGGGGCGACCTGGCCTCGGGGTTCGTGGCCGAGCGCGGCAGCCCCGGCCCTAAGTGGTGGAACGGCATCGGACGCCCGTGGAAGGGCCCGCGCCGCAAGGTCGACGTGGAGGACGTGCGGAAGCTCGCCGTGAAGGTGGCCGACGGCGGGCACGAGCGCGGCTGGGTGCCCGACGAGGCGATCTTCCTCACCGGCACGGTCGACACCCAGCTCGACCACCTGTGGGTGCAGATCGACGCCTGGGGGGCCCACCTGGACCGTTCGTGGCTGGTCGATTACTTCCGTCTCTCGTCGCCCCCCGACACGGGGATGCCCGAGCTGGCCCGCCTCTTGGAGCGTGGCTGGCCGATCTACACCCGCGACAAGCGCCGCGGCGTGACGATCCGGCCCTGGATGTGGCTGGTGGATTCCGGCGACGGCAACCGCACCAGCGAGGTCTACCGCTTCGTCAAGGCCCACCACCAGGCCCCGCGGCGGTTCGTGCGGGCCGTCAAGGGCTTCGGCGGCTCGGGCACGCCCCAGGAGTTCAAGGTCGCCAAGCTCGACAAGTGGCCCGACGGCACGCCGATGGCCGACGGGGTCGAGCTGCTCGAGCTCAACGCGCGCATCTGGAAGGACCAGGTGATGACCCAGCTGGGCCTGGTCGACGCCGGGGCCTCGGAGCAGATGGGCGAACAGATCGCCGAGGCCCCGGCCGCGATCGTGTCGCGGCGGGTGCTCCCCGAGGACGTGCCCGACGACTACCTCTACCAGGTGACGGCGGAGGAATTGGTCGAGAAGCAGCGCGACGGCCGCAAGCACTGGGTGTGGCAGATGAAGCAGGGACGCCACCACAACCACGCCCTGGACACGACGTACTACGCGGTGGCGGCCACGCGGGTGTACGGGCTGGCCAACCTGGGCGAGCCCGCGCGCGAGAAGCTGCGGGCCCTCTGCCAGGTGGACGGGCCCAAGCCCGCGCCGCCCGAGAAGGCCCCGCCACGTCCGGCGCCGCCTAGGCCCAAGGGTGGGGGCGAGTTCGGGACCGACGCCCCCCTCCCGCGCATGACCGACGAGTGGCGCGGCTGATTCGATTCTCGCGGGCACGCTCCCCCTAGGTGCGCGAATCGAATCCGGCACCCACCAACGCGCCCCGCTGGTTGCAACATCGAGTAGCGCGCAACGTGCCAGAATAGCTGTGGTTGCGCGCGGCCTCCGGGCCTCTTGGTACCTCGAAAAGGACCACGGGCGCGGAGTGGTATGAGCAAGAAGACCCCGGCCGCCGCTCAGCCGCCCGCAGACCCGGTCCGCCCAGCGCCCGACGCGCCTGAGGACATGACCGCCGCCCTCAGCGCCGGCGACACCGCCCCGGACACCACGCCGGACAATCCCGACTCCGGTCGCGCCGACAACTCCGGTGACGCCAAGGACTTGGGCGCCGACACCGCCTCCGCCAAGGCCGATCCGGTCGCGCCGAACGCCAAGGCCCCAGCGCCCACGCCCGACATCGACGACGAGGAGGCCATCTTGGTGGCCCGCGTCGCCGAACTGGGCGACCCCCACACCCGCGTGATGGTCGCCGCCGCCCGCCTGACCAAGGCACGCGAGGAGCAGTTCGAGCGGTCGATCGCGCTCGAACTGGCGGTCAACGCCGCGACCGACACCCTCCGCAAGGTGCAGGCCCAGGCCCAGATCGACAAGGAGGAGCTGCGCCTCAGCCGCCTCCGCCTCGACCAGCTCGCCACCGCCCGCGCCGACCTCGAAAAGGACATGGCCGCCACCGCCGCCGGCGCCAAGAGCAAGGACGCCGCCACCCAATGACCTGGACCTACTCCAACTTCAGGAGTGGTTCGACGCTCTCCGAGCGCGTGCGGCTCGGTCGCCTGCACATGCAGGAGATCAGCGACCAGATCAGCCACGACGTAGCGACGGACGCCTTCCAGAAGCGCGGCGACTCCCTGTCCACGCTGCTGGCGGGCGTGCGGCAGGAAGTCCAGCGGTACGAGGACCAGTTGTCGTCCGCCGGCGGAACCGCCGGCGGCGTCTCCTACGCCCAGCTCACGCCCATCCGTGGTCTCTAAACCATGCCGACCCAGGCCGACACCATCGCCGCGCTCCAGACCAAGACCGCCGTACGGCGCCCGGCGTCCCCGCGCGGCGAGGCCGGGGCGGTCGCCGCCGAGATGAGGGCCCGCCGGGCGGCGGCCGAAACCTCCGCCCGCCGCGACACGCTGATCGCCCAGGCCCTGGACGTCGTCGCCGACGCCATCAAGCCCCGGGCCGGCGGCTACGCCAACGCCCGCACCACCCGCCTCAACGCCTACTCGCTGGGCCTCTCGGGCGCGCCCGACCTTGCCCTGGACCCATCCGACCTCGCCAACCTCCGCCGGGCGTCGCAGGAGTCCGTCCGCAACAACCCGATCGCCCGCGCCATCATCCGCTGCACGGTGGGCGTGGTCGCCCCGGAGCGCATGACCTTCCAGGCCCGCACCAGCAGCCCCGAGTACAACGCGCTCCTCGAAGAGGCGTTCAACTTCTGGTGGAACGAGCGGGCCGACTACTTCGGCGTCACCACCGGCCCCATGCTCCTGCGGCAGGTGCTCGAGGCCGCGTGCGTCGACGGCGACATCGGGATCAACCAGGTCTATTCCGAGCGCGGGCCGCAGCTGCAGCTGGTGTCCGGCGAGCGGATCACCTCGCCCTCGGGCGTGGGCGACCCTCAGGAGCGGCACGGGGTCTATCACGACGCCAGCGGCCGCGTCACCGGATACCGCGTGCTCGACTGGAGCCGGTGGGGCTCGCTCGACATGGGCGAGGGCCGCCTGCTCCCCTCCGACTTCTTCATCCTGGCCAAGAACTGGCGGCACCTCCGCCCCGGCCAGTCGCGCGGCGAGCCCCTGCTCTCGGGGTCGCTGCACCTGATCGAGCAGCTCTCGGAGTTCAAGGCCGCCACCCTGGTGGCCGCCCGCGTGGGCGCGTGCTTTGCCGCCCTCATCCTCTCGACCGCCCCCGCCGAGAAACAGGCCGCGATGCTCGCCGCCGTGGACGACGCGGGCAACGCCGCCCGCGACGACGACGGCACGGGCAACACCCAGGTCATCCGCCCCGGCATGATGATGCACCTCAAGACCGGCGAGGACGTCAAGCAGCTGGAGCCCAAGTTCCCCAGCGACACCTTCGGGCCCTTCGTGGTCTCGCTGCTCCGCGAGATCGGGGCCGACTGCGGGCTGCCGCTCGAACTCTTCATGTACGACACCACCGAGACGACCTTCTACGGCGGCAAGGCCTCCGTCGCCCTGGCCTACCACGAGACGATCGCTACCTGGCAGTCCTGGCTCCGCCAGATCATGGCCCGCGTCTTCCGCTGGTGGTGCGACACCTCGGTCGCCGCCGGCTTCATCCCCGACCACCCCGAGCGCCTCCGCCACGTGTGGGTCGCGGCCCCGACCCCGGCCTACGACGAGAAGGAAGCGGTCGAGACGGGCGTCCTGAAGGTCGCCAACAACCTGATGAGCAAGGCCGACCTCTGCCAGCAGCTCACCGGCCAGGACCTCGAGGAGGTCGCCAACCGCCGGGCCGCCGAGGTCAAGCGCGAGAAGGACCTCAACATCCCGTCGCCGGCCCTGCCCGGCGCCCAAGCCGCCTCCGTCGATACCAACGCCGCCAAGCCGCGGGGCCGGGAGGACGCCGCGTGAGCACGCCCCTCCCCGTCATGTCGTTCGCATCACTCTCGCCCTCCGAGCTGGCGTGGATGATCTCGCCCACGGCGCTCCCGGCGATCGTCTCGATGCTCCGCCAGCGCCAGGGCACTCCGATGGCCGCGGCCGGGGGCCATGCCTCGGATGAACATTGCTGCGGCACCGGCGGGCTCTCGATGGTCGGGCCGGTCGCCGTGGTCGAGGTCATGGGCCCCATCTTCTCGTCCATGTCGCGGGACGAGGCCCGGTGGTTCGGCTGCACATCGATGGAGGCCCTGACCGCCACCATCCGCCGGGCCGCCACCGACACCGCCGTGCGCGGCGGCGTGCTGCGCCTCGACTGCCCGGGCGGCTCGGTGCCGGGCTCCGAGGACCTCATGGCCGCCATCGCCGAGTTCAGGGCCCAGAAGCCGCTGTGCGCCCTGGCGGCCAACATGGCGTGCTCCCTGGCCGCCTTCGCGGGCGCGGCGTGCGGCGAGTTCGTCGCCAGCCAGAACGCGATCATCGGATCGATCGGCGGCATCATCGACGTCACCGACTGGTCCAAGGCCTTCGCGGCTGCGGGGGTCGAATCCGTCGCCCTCACCGACCAGCCCCTCAAGGCCCTGGGCATCCCCGGCCAGGCCGTCACCGCCGAGATGCGCGCCAACCTTATGCAGCTGATCCGCGACCAGGTCGCGCCCTACATGCGGGCCTTCGCCGCGCACCGCGGGATGAGCCCCGAGGACGTGCAGGCCCTCATGGGCGGCGTGTACGCCGCGCCCCGGGCCGCCCAGATGAAGCTGATCGACCGGGTCGTGTCCCCGCGCGAGTTCATCGCCGAGTTCGCGGCCCGCGTCTCCAAGTCACCGTCGACCGTGATCGTCCCGCCGGTGTCGGCGGGCGCTCGCGGCCCAGAGTCCGGGGCCAGCGCCCGGAAGGGAGCATCCATGAGTACCGACTTTGCGTCGATGGTTGCCGGGCTCGCGCCCGACACGATCGACACGGCCGCGGCCGCCGTGCAGTCCAACGCCGCGCTGTTCCTCAAGGTGGGCCAGACCTTCGCCGCCGCCAATGGCCTCTCGCCCGCGCCCAAGCCCGCGACCATCGCGGAACTGAAGGCCGACTTCAAGGACGACATGGCGTTCGTGGTGGACGCGATGGAAAAGGGGCTGACGCTCGACGCCGCCCGGGCCCAGTACGGCGTGACGCTGCGGGCCAAGCTCGACCAGGCCGGCGCCAAGATCGAGGAGCTCCGAGCCGAGCTGGCCACCAAGTCCGCCGCGCCGGCGTTGGGAAATCCGCCGGTCAAGGGCGGTGCCGAGCCCGAGACGCGGGCCACCGCCAAGGGCGCCAAGTTCGCGGCCCGCATCGACGCCTACATCCGCAATTTCGGGGGCGGTCGTGCTTCGGCGGTTGGGGCCCTCATGGCCCGTATGGGGGCCGACGCCGCCCTGGCGGCCGAGCACCAGGAATGGTCCGCCGCCCTGGCGGCCGGCGAGCTGGTTGAGAAGGACTGATCGCACGCACCGAGCTCCCCGGCGCGTGCCGGGTCTCACAACCTTTGGGAGATTGAACCATGTCCAGCACCAACCCCGGCCCGGGCCTGACCTGCATCGCCTCGGGCGCCATCACGCGCGGCACGCGCGTGAAGTTCTCGTCGGCCTCGGGCGACGACACCGTGGTCGTCGTGGCCGGCGCCGGCGAGCGCTCGATCGGCACCGCCCTCAAGACCGTGGCCGACGGCGAAAAACTCGGCGTCGAACTCGCCGGGCCCGGCAAGGTCGTCACCGTCGTGGCCCTGTCCAACTACGCCGCCGGCTCCGACGTCTACGGCGCCGCCGCCGGCAAGGTCCAGAGCGGCGCCTCGGGCGCCAAGTGCTACATGCTGCTCGAGGCCTCCACCGCCGACGGCGCGGAGGTCAAGGCCCTGTGGCTCGCGTACGAGGCCTGAGTTAATCGAACCCGCCGTGTCGTCCGCAGGGGTGCGGGCGACGCGGGCGTTTCCCAAGTTCATGTCGGCCGACTGGTGACGGCCTGCGGGCCCTCGATCGAGGGAACCCGCGAGGAGTCACCATGATTCGCGGTTCTTCGGTTGGCGTGCCCCGGGCGGACCTGGCTGGAGCGATGATCCAGCGGATTACGACCGAGGCGTCGTACTCGGCCCTGGCCCTCTTCCCCGCCCTCCTGACCGCCGAGGTCAGCAGCCGGTTCTACAAGCTGGCCAAGGGGCGGGCCCACAAGAAGTACTCGACGCTCAAGATGCCCGGCGCGGCCGCCAGCCGCTCGCAGGGCGAGCTCGAGCAGGACACCTACTCGTGCCAGCAGTACATGCACGACGAGGCGGTCGACCGCGGCGAGGCCGCCATGTTCGGCAGCTTCGTCCAGGCCGACCGGATCGCGGCCGACAACGTGTTCCACGTGCTCATGCGCGAGCTCAACGCCGCGGTGCTGGCCGCGTGCATCAACAACACCAACTTCCCGCTCTCGGGCAACACCGGCCTCACCGTCTCCAACGTGTGGAACGGGGCCTCGGGCACGCCCATCACCGACATGAACACCGCCCGCGAGGCCTTCCGGGCCCGCGGGGCCCCGCCCCCCAACCTCCTGGTCATCAGCGAGAAGTGCTACGACGGCCTGGGCTCCAACCCCGAGATCATCGGCCGCATCAAGTACGTCTCGGGCGCGGTGGTCAACGGACTGCTCACCATCGAGGCGCTGCAGGCGGCCCTGGACATCGAGCGGATCGTGGTCGACCGCTCGCGCGTCAACACCGCCAACGACGGGCTGTCCGCCGTGCTCTCGCCGCAATTGGCGGTGGGCGCCGCCTTCTTGGCCCACGTGTCCAAGGAGCAGTCGACGCGCGAGTGGCAGCTGGGACGCACCTTTGTCTACACGGGCAAGACCGGCGGCCTGTTCGGGGCCCGCATGTACGAGTCCAACGAGGTCGACGCCGACGTGGTCCGCGGCGAGATGTGGTACGACCCCAAGCTGATCTCGACGGACTGCGGATTCCAGTTCGCGTCGGTCGCCAGCTGATCCATGCACCCCACGGGCGGGCCGCAAGGCCCGGCCGAAACAGTGCGCCCGTGTGTCACCAGCACGGGCGCGCTTTGCCTCTTGTCGCCCGCACCCCTCGTCCGGAGAACACGATGGGCATCGCCAAGAACATGCGCGCCGCCGCCGGTTGGACCTTCCGCTGGGGCCTTGAGGTCGTGATCGCGCTGCTGATCGCCGGCCTCCTGTCCGCCATGCTCTTCGGCGGCGGCTGCTCGCCCCGCGCCGACGTTGATACCAACGGGGACGGGATCGCCGACGCGAAGATGGGCGGAGACGAGATCATCGCGTGGCGGTCCCGTGACGCCGCCACGGCCAAGGCCGACGCCGAGCGGGCCAAGGCCGACGCCGAGGCCGCGATCAAGCAGCGCGAGGCCGAACGCGACGCGGCGATCAGGAAGCAGCAGGCCGCGCTGGATCAGGCCAGACGCATTCAGCGCGACGCCGAGCGGGCGATGCAGCGGCAGAACAACGCCAACGCCGAGCACCTGGCCCAGATCAAGGCCGACGCCGAGGACCAAATCGAAGACCTTGGGTCGCAGGTCGCGGCGGCGATCGAATCGATCAGGATTGAGGCCGACGCCGACCTCTCCAAGTACGCGGTCGACGCGGGCAAGGCGATCGCGGACATTGCCGCGTCGTACCAGCAGCGCGAGGACTCGCGCACGGCGGCCCTGGCGAACATCGAGCAACAGGCGGCGTGGGTGAACGCGATCATCAGCGATCCGACGATCCGCGCCACCGTTGGAAGCCTGCCCGGCGGAGGAATCGCCCTGGGTTTGCTCGGCACGGTCGGGAGCCTGTGGCTCGGCCACGCGAAAGGCAAGGCCACCGGAACCAGACTCGGCCAGGCTGCCGGGGAGGCGACCGGATCGAACAAGGGCTGGGACGACGGGTACGCGGAGGGGCTGAAGGTTGGCAAAACGCAGGGCGTGGCCGAAGGCCGCGACATCGGATGGCAGGAACGGGCCGAGCACCAGAAGGAAATCGACGCCACGCACGCCGAGGCGCTGGTACTGAACCTGGTGGGCAAAGCGGGGGCCGCGGCGTGACGAGCAACATCGGCAACCGATCGATCAGCGTCCGGCTCACGGCCCGCGAGTGGGTCGGCGTGTTTGCCTTTCTCACCACCAGCGCCGTCGGATTTGCGGTGGTGTTCGCGCAGGCCAAGAACGTCGAGAGCCAGGCCGCCGACACCGCCAACGACCTTGCGCAGTTCAAGGCCAAGACCGACGAAAAGCTCGACTACATCATCGAAGCGCTCGGCGTCATCCGTGGGAAACTGGAGAAGTAGCGCGGCGATGTTCAAGTCCGGCGGCGGGGGGCACTGATATGGGGCGCAAATCGTTTCGCTTCGACAACGGCGCGGTGCTGGACCCCGGCCTGTCGCTCTCGTTCTCGCGCGGCGTCGCCACCAAGGACGATCTGGGCGCGGCGGTCGCGGCCGACACCCCGCGCTACGGCCGCCGCTCCATCCTGTGCGGCGCGCCGGAGATCACCGCCGTCGCCAACGCCGGCACCGGCTCGTGGAACGTCATGGCCACCGGCGTGGACGCCGACGGCTCCACCCCGGTGCTGTGCCTGCAGGACATCACCAACGGCAAACTGCACATCTTCCGCTCCGCCGTCGTCATCGACGGCTCGGGCAACTCCACCTACGTCTACGACATGACCAACGGGACCAGCGGCTACCCCGACGCGCTCAAGGAATCCGTCGACAAGCTCGACGGCGGCCTGGGCACGCTGGGCGACTACAACGTTCACGTCAAGGGCGGCGTGTGCGTTCACGGCGTTGTCATGCTGCTGGGCTCGGTCGCTTACCGCGACGCGGGCCCGGCCTGGCGGCGCAACCGCGTGGGCGTGATCTCCTGCAACCTGGAGGATTTGGCCGGGGACCGCTCGACCTGGTGGCGCAAATCGTGGATTTCTCCCGAGACCCCCCAGTGCGACACCGACGACCTGTCCAACCTGGCGATCGGCTGGGCCCTGCAGGCCTGGAGCACACCTTCCGGCGACGGCGCGGCCCCCACCGAGTTCACGATCGCCCCCGCCGACTACCAGTCGGATACCACCAAGAAACACGGCGGCTTTGTCTATGTCTGCCGGGTCACACGCCCCAGCACCAGCTCCGGAACCTGGACGCCCGGCGTCTTCCAGCAGGCCCTGACGTTCTCCCGCGCCGCGGCGGGCGCCCACGCCCACTGCGGCCTGGTGGTGCACGCCGCCGATGGTTCGGCCAAGGTCGTGGTCAGCCGGGGCGATAGCCACGGCAACAACGGTATGTACGCCGGCTCGGTCGCCTCGATGGCCGCGTACGCCGCCGGCGCCAGCGCCGAGGGCTCGGGCAGCTACAACAGCACCGCGGGCGGCACGGGCATCAGCGCTCTGTCGATCGTCAACGGCCGCATCGGAGGTTTGACCGGCTCGCCCCCGGCGGTTGACATTACCCACGATTCCGCCAACCGCATGGGCGCCCAGCTCCTGGGGGTGCAGCGGGGTCCGGGCGTCGATTCCATCATCGGCGGCATCGACGAGCAGCACGCCGCCGTCCTGCTGGCCTCCAGCGTGCCCACCTCGGGCGGTCTCACCTTTAGGGCCGTCTTCCGGGCGGCGCGCCTGACCCCGGTGGCGGGCCGCGCCAACCAGTCGTCGGCCAAGAACAACACCTCGCGGCTCTGCCTCCAGCTCATCAACCGCGCCCCCAACGCGGCCGTCGCCGAATACATCGCCAACGTCACGCCGCAGGCCCAGGCCTACCAGCAGGAGGTGATGTGCCTTGGTGTCTACTCGCCCAATGGGATCGAGTGGGGCGTGTGCTGGAACACCAAGGAAGCCGAGCAGGCCCGCCCCGGTTTCTTCGGCGCCGCCGTCATCATCGGATCGCCCACCAGCCGCGGCTACGGCGTGCGCACCATCCCGTTGCCCGCCTACCTGCGCGGGCGGCCCCTCATGGTCGACGCCGGCGGCAAGAACTACCTCGCTACCGGCGCGCTCACGCTCACGCAGTCTTCCGGCATGTCGGCCGACAACACCTCCGAGCTCAACGTTACCGAGGCCCTGCCCGCGTCGTACACGCCCGCGCCGGGATTCGGCACGCCCATCTACTTTGCCAGCCGGGCCGCCGACCGCGTCAGCTCCGCCGTCACCACCGCCACCGCGTCGACCGGAAACCCTGCCACCATCACCACCAACGCGCCGCACGGGCTTGTCACCGGCGTCACCGTCACGCTGGCCGGCTTCACCAACACCGGCACCTCGCTCAACGCCTCCTGGACGATCACGGTCACGGGCGACACAACCTTCACCGTTCCCTGTAACGTGACGGGCGGCGCCGACCTGGTCGGGACCGTCACATATTCCCCCGCCGCCGCCAAGTTCCTGGTGCGGCTGTGCGACGCCGCCTCGGCCCTGCCCGCCGTGACGGCGGGCGCCACCTCGCACCTCCTGGTGCAGTTTGCGATCCACCCAGCCAAGGTCGCGGACTGGCGGAGCAGCGGCAACGGCGGCGTCGGGTCCTGCGACATGGCACCGCCAAACTCCTCCACCGACATCGGAAGCAACTCGTGCTCCCAGGGGTTCCGCTTCCGCATCCGGCTGGCGGGCACGGACTTCACCGGCTACACCGAGAACATCTACATCCCGTTCAACGACGGATCGCCCCACATCGTCACGATCCCGGTCGCGGTCTCGGCATGGGCCGCCCGCGC
>Ga0138256_10006837_pt1 | contig 12058 bp, 14 predicted proteins | sample KNB2016incub_MG_FD_105486 | JGI IMG/M metagenome (GOLD analysis project Ga0138256, IMG submission 105486) | Active sludge microbial communities from wastewater in Klosterneuburg, Austria - KNB2014incub_MG | ecosystem: Engineered > WWTP > Activated sludge > Unclassified | place: Austria... | reverse complement strand
TTTTTTATCACCTTCTGCAAGGTTCATCTTTTTAGGAAAAGCTTCAAAAATATCTTCTGCTTTTGGTGTTTGTGGCATATCCCAAATTATGCCAGAAAAGAGTGTTTTTGAGAAGGATTGCTTGGAATTGTTTTTGTAATTATAATAAAAAAAACGCACAGAAATGATAAAGCAGAAACTTTACAAAGATTCTTTCTCAGCCTATCTTTCTCGGCTTAAAAAAGAAGTTGTTAAGAGAATGGTTATTCCACGGAAAATGGAAGAAGCTGGATACGTTATTGACGAGGATTTACAAAAACAAGGAATCTTGTGCATAAGTCACGTATACCCAAAGAAAAAAGCCCCGCCTGTATAGGGCGGCTTTTCTTTTTCCTGTTCTCTGGTAATATCTAGATTACACATATGAATCTAGAAAATATAAGAAATTTCTCAATTATTGCTCATATTGACCACGGAAAATCGACTCTAGCAGATCGAATGCTTGAGGTGACGAATACTATCGAGGCTCGTAAAATGCGTGCTCAGGTTTTGGACAAAATGGAACTCGAGCAAGAGCGAGGTATAACTATAAAAATGCAACCAGTGCGTATGGATTTTAAAGTGGACGGAAAAGGCTACGTTTTAAATCTTATCGACACACCAGGGCACATCGACTTTTCATATGAAGTTTCTCGAGCCTTGAAAGCCGTGGAAGGTTCTATTTTGCTTGTCGACTCAACTCAAGGAGTGCAAGCTCAGACTTTTACCACGCTTGGTATGGCGCAAAAAGGCGGACTAAAAATTATTCCAGTTTTGTCAAAAATAGATTCGCCACTTTCTCGCGTTGACGAAGTCAAAACAGAGGTTGCAATGCTTTTAAATATTTCTGAAGAAGAAATAATGTGTGTTTCTGGAAAAACAGGCGAAGGCGTTCCCGAACTTTTAGAAAGAGTTGTTAAAGAGATCCCGCCACCGAAAGAACTTTTAACAGGTGTGGACGGCTTTAGAGCTTTGGTTTTTGATTTTGAATATTCGAACCATAAAGGAGTGATCGTTTACGTGCGAGTTATTGATGGAGAAATTACGAAAAACACTTCACTTAAATTCCATGGCGCAAATGAAAAATTTATCTCACTTGAAGTTGGGACATTTTCTCCTGACCCTGTAGCGAAAGAAAAAATATCTGCAGGAGAAATTGGTTACATCGTGACTGGAATTAAAAAGCCAGGTATTGCAAGCGTGGGAGACACGATAACTTTTGAGAAAAAAGTTTTACCACCTTTGCCTGGATATATGAATCCTTCACCTGTTGTTTGGGCTTCTCTTTATCCTGAAAGCCAAGACGATTTTGAAGAGCTAAAAGCATCTTTAGGAAAACTTAAACTTTCCGACTCATCTCTAACTTATGAAGAAGAATCTTCTGGCGCTCTTGGGCGCGGATTTCGTTGTGGATTTCTAGGGATGCTTCACTTAGAGATTGTTTCTGAGAGAATAAAAAGAGAATTCAATCTTTCTTTGGTTGTAACAACACCGTCCATAACCTACAAAGTAAAATACAAAAATGGAAAAGAGGAAATGATTTATTCTCCGCATAATTTCCCAAACGACGGCGAAACGACGCAGGTGCTAGAACCTTGGGTTTTGGTAAAAATAATTTCACCAACAGAATATATTGGTCCTATTATGCAACTTCTTTTTGAGCACGAAGGAGAGGCGAAAGAAATAGAAAATTTCGGAGATAGAAGTTCTTTGCAAATAGAAATGCCACTTCGAGAATTGATGAGAAACTTTTTTGATAATTTAAAAAGCGCTTCTTCTGGGTACGCTTCTATCTCGTATGAGATAGCCGAAGACCGACCAGCTGACGTAACACGACTAGATATTTTAGTTGCCGATGAACCTATCTTGGCGTTTTCAAAAGTTATCGCCAGAAGACGCGCCGAAGAAGAAGCAGAGAAGGCTGTTGAAAAATTACACAAAATACTTCCGCGACAAATGTTTGAAATGAAAATCCAAGGAAAAGCTTTAGGGAGAATTATCGCCTCAGCAACTATTAAAGCTTTCCGAAAAGACGTGACTCAGCACATGTATGGGGGAGATATTACGCGAAAAATGAAACTCCGCGAAAAACAAAAGAAAGGTAAAAAGAAAATGGCTGGAATGGGTAAAATAAATATCCCTCAAGACGTTTTCTTGAAGATGATGAAATCTGGAGATAACTAACTTTTATTGAAAAAGAGTCGGAGCGTAAAGGAAAACGAAACTTATAATCACGAAAAACGCGACAACAGCCCATATTCTTTGGATTTTCTTTTTGTGTTTCGGGTTAAAAATCATATTTGTAAATTATATACTATAATATAAATTATGGATAGACGCATAAAAAAAGAGAGGCTTTTAAATAAAATAATAAAAAATCCTTTTACATATATTTTCCTATTATTTTTGGTTTTTTTGTTTTCTTATAGCGCTATTGCAACTTATAAGAAAAGTAAAATAGCTAAGTTTAAAACAAGACAAGTTGAAAGTGAACTGAAAGATTTGATAAAACAAGAAGCTGATTTGAAAAATTCTCTAAACGACATGAATACGTCTTTCGGGGTTGAAAAATCACTGCGAGAAAAGTTCGGTATTATAAAAGAAGGAGAAAAAGCTGTAATAATCGTTGAAGAGCCAGTGGAAGAACCTTTAAAACCTGAAAAAGACAAAAAGAACATATTTGGACTCATAAAAGGTATTTTTTAAAACCAAGATCCTGTGCTAAAATATATTTTGTTATCAAGTAGTACGACGTGGGAGGTAATATCTCGCCGTCTTGATTAAATGAAAAAAGTAGAAATATATTCAACACCAACATGTCATTTTTGTCACATGGCGAAAGATTTTTTTAAGGCGAACGATGTTGCCTTTACTGACTACGACGTCTCAACAGATGAAGTTCGACGAGGTGAAGTTGTCGAACGTTCTGGGCAAATGGGAGTTCCAGTTATTTTTATCGACGACCAAATGGTTATTGGATTTAACGAAGAGAAGATTAAAGAATTTTTGGGAATGTAAAAACTAGGAAAATATAAAGGGGCGCGCCGCACGGCACGCCCCTTTATATTTTCCTAGTTTTTTCTAAAATAAAATGTAAAATACGAATACAGCCCTCGTAGTTAAATGGATATAACAGTTCCGTCCTAAGGAATAGTTCTAGGTTCGATTCCTGGTGAGGGCACAAAATATGATATAATTTATCTATATTAAAATTTATTTTTAGATTATGAATTTAGACCCACAAGCTATAAAAAGAAAAATAGACGAAGACTTGGCTCAAGTCAATAAAAACAAAGATGAAATAAAAAAGATTGTTAATGATTTACAAAATAAGAAATCTTTGTTTAGTGTATCTGAAAGTCAGTTTAAAAAGTTGGATACCGAGGTTAGTAAGTTAAAAAGTGACTTACAGAAAAAAGAACCAGAACTAAATTTACTCAAACCTAAAATAGATAATTTAAAAAAAGAAATAACACAACTTGAGGTTCGAGAAAGTACTCTTAAAAATGACATATCTAGAATAGAAAATGAACTCAGAACCCAGCAACAGACTTTAGAGAAAACATTACGTGAAATAGAAAATCTAAAGAAATAATCATGGATAAAGAAACAGAAAAAATGTTAAGAGAAACATTTCGGCTTGCTCGAGACAATAACGAAATGTTACATAAAATGCGAGGCGCTCAAAAAAGAGCGGCATTTTGGAAATTTATAAAACTTCTCTTTACGGTCTCATTGTTGTTGTTGTCTTATTACTATATCGCACCCTATGTCAAACAGGTCCAAGAAACCTATCAGTCTGTAAGTGCGTCGGTTAACGATATTAAAGACGCGCGAGACAGGTTGCCTTTCTAGGGTTGATTATTTACCTATTTTCGTTTAAAATCTCTCTATCGTCGTTTTGCAACGGCCATATACCAACGCTCAGATAGCTCAGTTGGTAGAGCATTCCCCTGAAGAGGGAAGGGTCGCCAGTTCGAACCTGGCTCTGAGCACAACATAACAAAACCCGCACAGTGTGCGGGTTTTGTTCTTTTTTTATATAGACTTAATTTTCAACTTCGTTTGTCGGTTCTTATCTATCTTTGGAAGTTTGAGAACAAGTAGTCCGTGTTTTTCTGTTGCTTCTGCTTCATCTGGGTCCACTTCTTCGGGTAGGGCAATAGTTCTTGAAAAAGATCCCCAATATAATTCTTGTGTGAAATAGTCATCGTCTTTTATTGTTTTAGATTCTTTTCGACTTCCTGAAATAGTTACAGTGTCGCGAGTTATATCTACGTTCAAATCTTCTGGTCTAACTCCTGCGACCATTGTTTGAACTATGATTTCTGAAGCCGTTTGGTAAACGTCCACAGAAAGTTCGCCGATTTGTTCTTCTTCGGCCCAGTCGTCGATACTTTCTTTGTTTACTGACAATTTTCGAGATTCTTTTTCTGGTACTTCTTCTAAGTCATTTTCAAAATCATCTTCGTCGTTTAAAATATCTTCATCGTAATCACGAAGACTTAGTCCGCCTGTTAATTTTTCAAAAAAAGATCTCTTTTTAAACATAGATTATTAAAATAAATTTATAAATACCTTACGTCATCTTTCGAAGTTGTTCGAACATTAACAAAACTATAATAGTCACAACCCAAAGAAGACTAAAGACATTCAGTAAACTTCCGTTATTGTTAATTATAAGAAAATTAAAAGTACTATGCAAGGTTATAGCGCCTCCAAGTCCTAATAAAAGGTATAGTTTTTTAGAAAACCAGCCTCGATAGAAGGAAAGTCCAAGCATAATACCTATCGTAGCAGAAGAAACGGCGTGTAGGAGCATCGCACCAAGGAAACGTAAGTTGCCGGTTATAAGTGTTACAGTAGAATCCCCAAGGTCTATTGGGTCTATTAAGAAAAAAGCATTTTCCATCGCGGCAAAACCAAGAGCGCCTATTATCATGTACATTGCGAAGTCTATTGGTTCGTCAGCAGACTTACTGCTTAAAGCTATAGCCCAAACAGCACCGAATTTAACTAATTCTTCTATAGATGCCCAGATAATAGTTAGATAATCTTCTCTGATGTTAAAGTCATTGAAAAGTTTTTGAATAGGAAGAACAAGAAAAACTGCAATCATTCCAATTAAAAAAGTTAGAAGTAAAAGAAGTCTAGGCTCTGGTTTTGCGTCATCTTCGCGAAGCCAAAACCACAGCCACAAAAGAGCTGGTAATATACCTCCTATTAATGCAAAAATAATAGTCTTAAAACCTATGCCGTCCATTGCTCAATTATAAGCAATTTTTCTGGTTTCTCCTCGTGGATAAGTCCCCAAATCTCTTCTGTGATAAATGGCATGAATGGGTGAAGTTTTTTAAGCTGTTCTTTTAGCAGATAAACTAAAGTAAATTTTGCAGAATCGTTTAAATCTTTTTTACATTCTTCGATGATTACGTCAGCGAATTGATGCCAGAAAAAGTGATACAACTTTTCTCCTACAAGATAGAGTTTATATTCATCCATTTCTTTTGTAATTTCTTTTGTGAGTGTTTGCCACTCTGTTATGAATTTTTCGTGTTCAGGTAGAATTTCTGGTTTGGAAGAATTGTCAAAGCCGGCTGTGTTTTCAAGTACAAACCGAGTCGCGTTCCAGATTTTGTTGGCGAATTTACCGTAAGCTTTTATCTTGTCTTCTGTTAGAGTTACAGCTTGTCCTGGTCCAACGCCGACTATCATGGCCATACGAAGAGCGTCCGCACCAAACTTCTCTATTGTTGGAAGTGGGTCGATAGCCGTTTCTGGGCGGGACTTACTCATCTTTTTCCCTGTTCTGTCGAGAACCATTCCATGCAGGTAAACAGTTTTAAAAGGGACTTCTCCAACTAAATACGTACTCATTAAAACCATTCTGGCGATCCAGAAAAATATTAAATCGTGTCCAGTTTCTAGAACTGAAGTTGGGTGGTAAATTGCGTCTTTAGAATTTTTAAGCCAAGCTTCTAAATCTTCATTTTGCTTCTCTGGGTCGAGTAGTGTTGAGAAAGTCCAAAGTCCAGAAGAAAACCAAGTGTCGAGAGTGTCAGGGTCTTGTTCCCAGCCTTCGCCCTTAGGTGCTTTAACTCCTACATGTATTTCCTCGCCTTTATACCAAACAGGTATTCTGTGTCCGAACCAGATTTGTCTTGAAATATTCCAATCACGTAGATTTTCAATCCAATTGAAATAAACTTTTTCGAATTGGTTTGGAAGAATGTTAATTGAACCACTTCGAACGGCACCCAGCATTAAATCCTTTAAACTTTTTCCATCTCGAGCTTTTTTGTTTACGTTTATAAACCATTGAAGTTTTGGAAGAGGTTCGATGACTCCGCCAGAACGCTCGGCTGTGCCGACGTTTTGCTTTATATCTTCTTCATTTTCAAGCAAACCTTCTTCACGAAGCCAAGAAACGATTATTTCTCTAGCCTCAACAGTCTTTTTACCTAAAATTCGCTCGTCTCCGACAGAGATTTTTGCATATTCGTTTATTACAGGCACAGATTTTAAATCGTGACGTTTTGCTATTTCCCAGTCTATTTGCGAGTGTGCCGGAGTTACGCCGAGTGCGCCAGTTCCAAAATCTTTTTCTACGGATTCGTCAGCGATTATTTTTATATTTATTTTTACTCCACAGAAATCAATATCTGTAAATTCTTGTCCGACGTATTGTGCGTAACGAGCGTCTTCTGGGTGAACAGCCACCGCCACATCTCCAACTTTTGTTTCCGGGCGAGTTGTCGAAATAGAAATAGGGAAGTCTTTTGAATATTTGAAAGTGTACATCTTACTCATTCGCTCTTCATGGTTTACTTCATCATCTGAAACAGTTGTCTGTCCTTTTGGGTCCCAGTTTACTATTTTGTAGTCGCGATAAATAAGTTCGTCGTCGTACATTTTCTTAAAAGCTGTTCGAACTGCTTTTTCTCGAGTTTCGTCGAGAGTGTAAGCTTCACGTGACCAGTCGATAGAAGCTCCCATTTTTTTAACTTGAGAAACTATTGTGTCGTGAGAGTTTTGCGCAAACTCGTTTACTCGTTTTAAGAATTCCTCTCGTCCTAAATCGTGGCGAGTTAATTTTTCTTTTGAGATTATTTTTTCAACCACGGATTGCGTGGCGATAGCCGCGTGATCTGTTCCTGGAATCCAGAGAGTTTTCTTGCCTCTCATTCGTTGGTATCTAACCATCGTGTCTTCTATCGCAAGCATCGAAGCGTGCCCAGTGTGGAGAGTTCCTGTTACATTTGGCGGTGGAAGAATTATAGAAAAAGGCTCGGCATCTTTTTTAGTTGCGCCTTTTTCTACGCAAATATCTGGATTAAAAAAACCAGAATCTTCCCAGATTTTGTAAATTTTGTCTTCTGTTTCGCTCGCGTTGTAAGGCTTTAAGAATTTATCGTTCATAATCCCAAATATATCATAAAATAAGGAGTTTTGGAATTGTTTTGACATAAACAGAAAAAACTGTAATCTTTAGAGGAATAGTAAATTAAAAAGAAAACAAGAAGATGAAAAAACGTAAAAACCCTCTCGCTGGTATTCTGATTCACGTGATGAAGTTTGGCGGCGGTTCTATGGACTCCGCCGAATCTATTAAAAGAGCCGTAAAGATTTTTGAAGAAGAAAACGGCTCGATAATGGTGGTTTCCGCCTTCAAGGGGATGACCAACATGCTTGAGGAAATTGCGGATATTCAAAACAGTAAAATGTTCCTAGATGATTTTATTTTATTTCATCGATGGATCGTTAAAGGCTTGAATATCGACTTCCCCGAAATGGATAGATTTTTTGAAGAGCAAATAGCGCGTTTTAATGCGAACTACAGCAGACTACTTGAGTCAGTTGTAGATTCACCCGAATATCAAAAGTGTCGTGCGAACATTATTTCGATGGGAGAAGATTTTTCTCATTGGATTATGTACTCATACATCAAGAAACATGTTCCATCTCTGGCGAAAAAGATGGAGATGTTGAATTCTCGTGAAATTATCCGTGCACAGGTTACTGGTATGCGTTACGACAACTCGCTTTTTGATCAAAAAGCCACAAAAGAAGCCATTAAAAACTTTTTCCCAAAAGTTGAATCTTTTTCAAAGAAATACATTATCCAGGGTTATGTCGCTGCTAGTTTTGAAGAAGGGGATATAGTGACAAGACTTCTTGGAAGAGAGGGTAGTGACGTGACGGCAGCCCTTCTGTACCATTGTCTAAAAAGATTGTTCCCTCAAAAAGGAGAACTTCTTCTGTCATACGTGAAAAGTTTTGGGCCTGATGGACTTAAGGAGAACGTCGGTACTCGTAAGTTTTTCCAGTATATGTACGAACATAAAAAAGTGATCGTCAGTAAGAACATTCTCTTAATCGAAGATTTGGATGGCTATTTCCAAGTCATTAATTTCGATAATCCTAAAATTTCTTTTACGGTTGCTCTAACAGAACCAATCATGAAAGAATTAAGAGATGAGATACTACAACAGGTCAGCAAGTGACCAAGAGCTCAGGGCCCGGACTTGTTCCGGGCTCTTTTCTTTTCCGGAAATAGCACCAAAATATCCAGCCATACCTATCATCACCGAATTGTCGGTCGCCAAATCTTTTTCTGGTAAAAGTATTTTTATATTTAATTCTTTTTCAAATCTTTCTCGCAAGTATTCGTTCGCTGCAACGCCTCCCGCCACGATAAGGTGATTCACGCCAAATTCTTCTATTGCCTTTTTAATTTTTCTAACAAAAACATCTCCGACGGCTGTCTGGAATTCTTTTGCGATATCTTTTTTGTCTTGATCTGTTATGTTTTCTAAATCGCGGACTAAATAAAGCACCGCAGTTTTAAGTCCAGAAAAAGAGAATTTGTAGTCAGGTGTGTTTATCATCGGACGAGGAAGTTTTATTTTTTCATTTTCTTTTCCTTGTTTTGCAAGGTTTGAAATTTCTGGTCCGCCAGGATATGGAAGTCCGAGTATTCGCGCGACTTTGTCGAAAGCTTCGCCAACAGCGTCGTCGACAGTTTCTCCTACTATTTTGTAGTCCATCCAATTATTAATTAAAACAAGTTCTGTATGTCCGCCAGAAATTAAAAGAGAAAGAGCGGGGAAGTCGATACTTGAAGTATCTATTGTTTCATTTTCTTTTGTGTTCAAAAGAACAGAAAGTATGTGACCTTCCATATGGTTTACCGGGACCAGAGGTTTTTCCCAAACCTTTGCTAAAGCTTGAGCGAAAGTTATGCCAATCCAAAGCGCTGGCTCGAGACCTGGGCCTGTTGTCACTGCGATAAAGTCTATGTCTGGTTTTTTAATTTTAGATAAAATATTTAAAAGATTTTCTGCCATTTCAGGCTCTCTTTCTAGAGTTTTAAAAACGTCGTCTTTGTTTGGAGAATTTTTTTCTTCTATAAACATCTTTGCATCCTTTAGAGTTTTTTCTAAAATTATTGGTAGGTTTTTAGCATGTTCTCTTTTTGCCAGACTTGGATAAACGCCGCCAAAGTCTTTGTGGATTTCTATTTGAGAGATTAGGTTGTTTGCCAACACTTTAAAAACAGGGGATTTTATTTCCCCGCTGGCTTCTAAAATTGATATGGCTGTTTCGTCACAGCTTGTTTCTATGGATAGTATTTTCATCACAAAAAGAGATTAACAGCTAAAAGCTTTTTCGGCAATTATTTTAAAATTATAAAAATCCCGGAAAGCACCAACATGTGAACAGGGTAGAACCAGTAAAACCACCAACGAGATATTTTTTTGCCTCGCTCACCATTGTAAAAGTAAATTGGGATCAAACTAAAAATCGCAAAAAACTGAAGGAAAAATATTTTCATAAAAAACAATCGAACTGTTTCTAAAAAAGGAAGTATGGAAAGGGCCGTCAAACCAGCACTTCTTCTTTTTAAGAAAACAAAACTCGCGATTATAGTCAAAATACCGTAAACCCCATAAGAAAATTGACCAAAATAAGCGATTGCTAAAACCCCGATTATTCCAAAAGCTTTTAGAAAAACATTTCGCGTACTTGTTAAAAGTAAAAGAGCAATAACACCCAACGTCAAACTGAACATTATGTTTAAATTAAAATCTGCAACACCTGCAAGTCTGTCAAAAATAAAAAACGGGACTTGGGAAATAATTCCAAAAATAAAAAGTCTTTTTAAGTAGCTATTTACGTTTTTGGTTTTGATAAATCCTTCAGCAATAAGAAATGCGAAAAGAGGGAAAGAAACTCTGCCGATAAAACGCAAAAAATCGTATTCCGGAAAAAGTAAAAATCCGACATGGTCTATAAGCATTGTCACACATGCCAAGATTTTTAGATCTAGAGAGTTCATTGTTTTATTATATCAGCAACCAAGATTTGTACGCATTTTCTATTTCTTCTGCGACTTTTTCAACAGAATTTCCTTTTGTGTTTATAACCAAATCGTACTGAGTTAAATCTTGCGGATTTACGTCATACATTTCTTTGTATCTTTTTTTCTCACTTTCAAACCTCACCAAAAGAGCAGATTTCATTTCTTCTACAGAGTTAAAATCCTCGCTAGCTTTTCTTGAAGGATTGTTTTTTAAATCATCGAACATTCTTTCCGCCGAAGTGTCTACGTCTAAATCTAAATAAACTTTAAAAGAATTTGGTATCCAATGAAAGGCAAGTCTTGATTCGGCAATAATATTTTCTCCTTCTCCTACATCTCTAACTTTTGCATCCACAAGATGGTCAACACTTTCGTCTGTCTCTGCTAGTTTACTAACCTCCACTAAGTTTAAACCTTTGCCCAGTCCAACTTGTCGAAAAAAGTCTCCAGAAGAAAAATGAGTGTAGTTTAAATCTTCCGCTAATTTTCTGGCCGTGGTACTTTTTCCACTTCCAGGTTTACCCGCTATTGTTATGATTTTCTTTTTCATATATTTATTGTGCGATACAGAAGTCTCGAGTTACTCTCGCTGGTACTTTTCCGCTCTTTTGCAAAGATACGGAAAAGTCTTTCGACTCCTGACGCAAGCAAAGCAGTTTGCTTGCTTATCGCTTACATTGTGCGCGATACAGGAATCGAACCTGTGACCTACTCAACGTCAATGAGTCGCTCTACCAACTGAGCTAACCGCGCATCTTGCCTTCTCTTTAGTATTTGTAAAGATTACACCAAAACACAAATAACTTCAATATGTTTGACTTTTTATGGGGAAATGGTAATTTGAGTCTAAAGAGTTCCTCAAAACCAACAATTTAAAAGTAAAAATCATGCAGAACGAAAAGTTGTATATCTTCTGTGGAGTAATTCACACAGATAAGGATATTCTGGATCGTTTCAATTATCCAGAGGGAAAGTCAATAGTCTCTAAAGTTACTGGTACCAGTCAGAATGCTCTTCCTTCTGATAAGGAGATGGATAAAATATCAGGTGAGTGTCCGTGCATTGTTTTTCCAGTCGCAATTAAGCGGGGTCTCTTGGGTAGTAGCACTAGAAAGGTTATCGATCTGAAAGAGTATTTGGTGGGAAAGATGGCCAGCATTATCTACGTAGATTCGGACACTAGGATTTACTGGGCTGCTAATGAGATCGACATGAAAAGTGAAAAGTTTGTTGAGATCTGCGTTAATGGCACAGAGTTAGTCCAGGTAAAATATTTCGTGCCTCAACTTACCGGTGTTTAGCTTTTGGGAAGCGGATTGGTATAAGGGCGTCTTCTTTAGGGAGGCGCCTTTTTTCTTGCCAAAAATCAGAAAAATGCTATACTTTTTTCGTTTCCTATTTCCTTGTATTAAATAGGGGATTAAAGGATTTAAACCAAACATTGGCCCTATTCCCACGTCGCTAAAGCTTTGCGGGACAAACGTCTTAATAAGGAAAAATAAATATTGGCCCTATCGTCTATCCAGTTTGGAAGACTGTAGCGGACATCACGTTTTCAATTTGAAAACAGGGAAGAGGTAAAAGTGAGTTACAAAAGAATATTGGCCCTATCGTCTATCGGTTAGGACATCACGTTTTCAATGTGAGAAGCGGGGTTCGACTCCCCGTAGGGTCACC
>Ga0138256_10006836_pt1 | contig 12058 bp, 6 predicted proteins | sample KNB2016incub_MG_FD_105486 | JGI IMG/M metagenome (GOLD analysis project Ga0138256, IMG submission 105486) | Active sludge microbial communities from wastewater in Klosterneuburg, Austria - KNB2014incub_MG | ecosystem: Engineered > WWTP > Activated sludge > Unclassified | place: Austria... | reverse complement strand
GGATGCGAGCAACAATACCGACGAAATCAACCAAACGATTGTAGGCTCATACGACCCCAACGACAAAACCGAAAACCACGGCGGAAAAGTCTTGTACTCGGCATTTACCGCCAACGATTACCTCACCTACAAAATCCAGTTTGAAAATACCGGAACTTTCCCGGCCGAATTTGTAAGGGTAGTCGATGTGCTCGATGACAAACTCGACGAAACCACTGTGCGAATGGTTGATGCGAGCCACAGTTATACGCTCACGCGTGTAGGCAAAGAGTTGACCTGGATGTTCGATGACATACAATTACCACCATCGGTAGCCAATACCAACATCGGACACGGTTACCTGGTATTCAAGGTAAAACCAAAAACCGGGTTTGCCTTGGGCGACGTGATCCCGAACATTGCCAGCATCTATTTCGATTTCAACCCGCCGATTGTAACCGAGCCTTGTGTCACCGAGTTCGTCAATACCTTGGCCACGCGTGACTTTGCCTTAGACAACTTCAGGTATTCACCCAATCCAGTCAAAAACAACCTTAAGGTGTCTAATGACAATGTGATCGATACAATTACTGTGACTTCGGTCTTGGGTCAGGTGGTGTTCGAAAAATCGGTGAATGCGCTTGATGCCGTGATTGATTTGTCTGGCCTGAGCCATGGCGTTTACCTGATTAAGGCCTCGTCACTTTCGGCTACCAAAACTTTAAAAATTGTGAAAGAGTAACATTTTTTTCGATTTTATAGAATCCCGCTGTAACAAGCGGGATTTTTTTTCAACTTATTGTAAATCATCGGTTCACCCAGAATATTTTTATATACATTTGACTATCAAAACCTTCCAAACATGAAAAAACTAATACTCCTCTTGCTGATGGCACTCACCACGAACCTCTATGCCACAGCGCCGCCTTTAACCATACATTGCGGGCCTGCCGCAATCGATCTTACCGTTCACCAGCCGTATTTTATTGTGACCGAGGATCCCGCAAATACGTTGGTGACTTACTACAATTCCTCGTCTGATGCCAGTTTGGGCATCAATGCGATTTCACCACCAACCGGCTATTTTATCATGTCGAGCGAAATCATCTACGTAAGGATCCAAAATCTGCTCACCAACGCTGTCACTTTCGACGAATTCCAGATCATCCTGGAACCGCAAATGGGTTTGATACTATCGCAAGTAGGCACACCGCCCAATCAAATTATCGCATCGGTCATCAACGGTGCTGCTCCTTTCGTTTACCAATGGCAGATGAATGGAATGCCTGTCCAGACAGTTTCATCTGGCCCCATATTTCCTATTCCAGTGACCGCTCCCGGGGTTTACGCGGTGGTAGTTACAGACGCCAACGGCTGCCAGGCCGTTTCCTCAATAGTCGTAATGCAAAACTGGATCAACGCCTCAAACGACGTACTCGAAGTAGCGCTGGCCGGCCCAGACAATTCTACCTCAACCGGCTCTGTATTAAACAACGATTATATTGGTACGGCACCTGCTTTTCCCAATCAGGTTCAGTTGGCATCGGGTAACCTGCCCGCAGGATTTTTGCTTAACGACGATGGTACCGTCACTGTTTTGCCGGGAACCGCCGCCGGAACCTACAGCTTTACTTACACCGTATGCGAAATACTCGAAAATAGCTGTGCCAGCGCAATGGCTACGGTACACGTATTTAGCGAAGGCTTTTTACTCCGCGCTTTCGTAGACAGCAACAGCAATGGTTTACCCGATCCGGGCGAGCAAAATTTTGGCTTGGGGCAATTTCATTACGACATCAACGACAGCGGCAATCCAACCGATGTGACCGCGCCGGTAGGAACCTACCTGATCAACGAATCCAACCCTGCCAATTCTTATGACTTGAGTTTTACGGTCAACAGCCAATATGCTGCGCAATACAGCGTGACAACAGCGAACTACAGCAACGTCTCTTATGTGTCAGGGTCGGGAGTAACGGTGTACTATTTTCCGGTAACGGCGCTGCCCTACGCCGACCTGGCGGTGGGGCTCTACAATTTCATGACGCCGCCAAGACCCGGTTTCACCTACCAGAATAACCTCTATTACACCAACAACGGCACCCAACCCATGTCTGGAACGCTCATCTTTAACCATGACAGTGCCGTGACAATGGTGGGCACTTCGCAATCAGGAACAGTAGCCACACCAACGGGTTTCACTTTTGATTTTACCGATTTGCAGCCGCAGGAAACACGCAGCATTTTAGTAACGATGCAAGTCCCTACGATTCCAACCGTTTCACTTGGCCAATTGCTCGTCAGTTCGGCAACAATTACTACGCCCGAGGGCGATATCATCCCTGAGAACAACCAAACCGAATTGATCCAGCCCATCCTGGGCTCTTTCGACCCGAACGACAAAACAGAAAGCCACGGTGGGAAAATTGTCTATGCCAACTTTACCGCCGATGACTACCTCACCTACACGATTAGATTTGAAAATACCGGAACCTATGCCGCCGAAAATGTTAAGGTGACCGACATCCTCGACGACCAACTCGACGAAACCTCGGTACGCACACTCACCGCAAGCCACGACTATGCTTTGGTGCGCGAGGGCAAAAACCTCAACTGGCATTTCAACGGCATCAACCTGCCGCCATCGGTAGCCAATACCAACATCGGGCATGGTTACTTGTCATTCCAGGTCAAACCAAAACCAGGTTACGCCATTGGCGATGTGATTCCCAATATTGCCAGCATTTACTTTGATTTCAATCCGGCGATTGTCACCGAACCTTGCGTTACAGAGTTTGTAAATGCCTTGGCGACAACAGATTTCGCGTTCAGCCAATTTCAGTTTTCACCCAATCCGGTTACCCATAAATTAGTCGTTTCTAATAATGCTACGATTGAAAACCTCACGGTGACCAGCATGCTCGGGCAGAAAGTACTAGAGAAATCCATCAATGCGATGCAGTCCGAAATAGATTTTTCTCAACTTTCTTCGGGTATGTATCTGGTCAAAGTCACATCAGACAAGGCGACCAAAACCGTTAAGATTGTCAAAGAATAACACCTACAAAAAACCCCGCAAGCCAGCGGGATTTTTTATTTCTTAAAGGAAAAGTAAGCAATCACCGCGCTCACGAGCATGAGTACGCCGCCCAATATAAAAGGCGCGCCCGCAAACTGAAACGGCGCACCCTCGTGGGTAAAGTAGTAGAAAATCATTGCCATAAGCGGCGGGCCAACTATAGACGATGCGCTCATTAAACTCGTCAAAGTCCCTTGTATTTCGCCCTGTTCAGACGGCGGCACATCTTGGGAAACCACCGCCTGCAAAGCGGGACCTGCAATCCCACCCAGGCAATACGGCACCAAAAATGCAAACATCATCCAGGTTTGGGTGGCAAACGCAAAGAGGAACATCCCAATCGCATACAAAGCCATGCCCAGGTAAATGCTTTTCTCATTGCCTAGTCTGGGGCTCGTCCAACGGATCAGTCCGCCTTGCACCGCGCCTACCAAAATGCCAACGACACCCAGCGAAATCCCAACGAGCTTCTCATCCCAATGCAGTTGATACATCGTAAAATAACTCCAATTGCTCTGTACGGCGTGCGAACCCACGGCCAAAATAAAAATCGCCGAAACCAGCCCAATGAGCTGCGGATACTTCTTGAGATTGAGAAGCGCGCCAACGGGATTGGCCCGTTTCCAATTCAATTCCCGTCTGTGCTCGCTATCCAACGATTCGGGCAAAATAAAATAGCCATAAACAAAATTGAGCAGGCACAAAACCGCAGCCGCATAAAAAGGCACACGCGAGCCAAATGAGCCCAGCAAACCGCCAATCACCGGCCCGATAATAAACCCGAGACCGAACGCCGCCCCGATCATCCCAAAGTTCTTGGCGCGGTTTTCATTGGTACTCACACCGGCAATATAGGCCGACGCCGTGGTAATGCTGGCTCCGGTAATCCCGGCAATGATGCGCCCTGCAAAAAGCCATCCAATGGTGGGCGCCACAGACAGCAACAGGTAATCGAGCCCAAAGCCCAATAGCGAAATCAGGATCACGGGCCGCCTGCCGTATTTGTCGCTCAGGTTTCCAATCAAAGGGGCAAAAAGAAACTGCGTAATCGCGTAAGCAAAAGTCAGCCAACCGCCAATTTTCGCCGCCTCGCTGATATCGGCCCGGATGAGTTCTTCAATGAGTTTGGGCAGCACCGGGATGATAATGCCCCAACCCGTGATGTCAATAAGCATCGTAATGAAGATGAAGCCAATGGCCGCCTGTTTTGGATCTTTTTTCATGACTTGATTGTAGCCCGAGGTTTACTTTGGGCGTGCCGGCGAAACAGCATAACGGCTTTTGTCGATATTGATCTCGCCGTCGCGCTGTACGCTCTATCTTTGGCTTGCTAAAGAAGCAAGCCAAAGGATGCCGCTGCCATCGCTCACGCGGCTGCACAAATAAACGAAAAATCTTGTGTCCTCTGCAAGGTTTTGCTAAACATAGACTTGGATTGCTGCGCCCGCAAACCGTTTGCTAATCGCTAAGACTGCTGTAAAATCCCGCAGTTCATAAAAAAACCCGCCTGAAAAACAAGCGGGGTTTACATTTGCATTTTGAAAACCGTTGGATTTATTCTTTAATGGCTCTTAAAGTTTGTACGGCTTCTGCGGTGTATACTTTTATCAAATAAGTACCGCTCGCCATCTCAGAAATATCAATTTCTGCCGTTGTTGATTGTATATTCTTTTGCAGCACTTTTTGGCCCAAAAGGGTAAACAGTTCGACCTTTTCAATCATTGAAACAGCCGATACCGTTACCAAACCCTGGGTCGGGTTCGGAAACAAACCAACCGATTCACCAATGAAAGTTTCGTTGGCCAATGACGGTTGACAACTGATGTATTTGGTGCGCTGCACATTGGTATCATTGTCACCGCAACTCGAATTGCTATGAACAAAGTAACGAAACACTCCACTGTTGTTTCCCGAGGGCCAAACCACAGGGGTCAATCCGCTGGCAAGCACGGCGGTTCCTGCATTATTGGTAACGGTAATATAATCGGTGGCCCGTGAACTGCTCAAAATATAAGTAGTATTGGCCGAAATGTTGACGTTTGAAAAAGTGCCGGAGTTGGCCGTTGTTAAAATACTGGTCGTTAAACCGTTGCATGGCGGGGTGAAAGTCTGCGCGGGCTGTAAGCCATAACTCGCCGTATTGCAAGCCATAAAACCATTTGTGGTAAAACTGCCGCCCGAAATATAAGGGGAAACATAGAATTGACATTGGGTACGCGCCCAGTAATAATAAGTGGTATTGCTGTTCAAACCGCTAATAATCTTTGACGCGCTTTGACCGAATAAATGAGTGGGCGTTGTATTTGAATTAGGCGGCGTATTAGAGCTGCTGACATAAAAGCCAACCGATCCGTTCCAGCCGCTAATGTTAAAAGTCATCAGCACGCTGTTCGAGGTAATATTTGCGACCGCCAGGTTGGAGAGGCTATCGCAATAGCGCACCGCAAACGTATGCCCAATCCAGTCGCTTTTAAAGGTCCCGCAATTCGCACGAATGTAGACCGTGTAGTTGCTAACGCCTGAAAGTCCTGTTAAAGTAACGCTATTGGTACTCACATTTCCTGTTGGGGTAGTACTGCTGACGGGAACAAAACCATTCGAAGACAAATAATAATCATACCCATTGTTGGGTGTAAAACTAGAGCTCCAGTTGATAATTTGAGACGATAACGTAACCGAACTCGAGGTAAGGTTGGTAGGATTGGCACACGACTGAATTTGAGCCCCTCTTATAAATCGGGTTCTGGTTACGGCTTCAGCCTCGCAGAAATTCCTGTTCAGGAAATAACGTACCACACCCGTGACGGTAGAGGTCCAACTTAAGGGCGTCATTCCGTAAGCATAAACGACTGTTCCGTCTTCATTAGTTATCGACATAAAATCAGACGTATTGGACGATGAAAAAACATAAGCCTGCCCTGAAAGCAAATTCACTTTGCAGAATTCGCCAGCGTAAGCATCGGTAACAATAGCCTCAGGCAAACCGGTATAAACCGGATTATAAGTTGCGCTGGGGTACAAGCCGTAATAGGCATTATTGCATTGCAAAAATGCTTTTGTAATCACAATCAATTGGCTGGACCACGCAATGGGACTCGCACAAACCGGCCGCACATAAACCCGATAAGTAGTATTGGCATCCAGCGGTACCGATTGTCCGATAGCGTACGAATATTGATTGATCAAGGTAGTATTGTTGGTGCTGGTAACAGAAAAAACACCCACAGTTTGGTTGAGGGTTGGAGTGCCTCCGGTAGTAATGTAGATTTGAAATTGGTTGCTGGGCGAAGTACCTGTCCAATTTAACTGAAAGGAATTCGACGTAACATTAGATGCCGCCAAACCCGTTGCCTGCGCGCACAATACTCCTGAGACCCGCACATACCGTGTCCTATCGACTTCCTCAACAGTGCACAGTGATGATTTGTGAATGTAATACCGCAGCGTTCCGGAGTTGGTTCCTGAGCTATAACTCACCGGCGATACACCGTGGGCATATACCGTAGATCCCGAGCTGTTGGTAATGGTGATGTAATCTGTGGTGACCGAGGACGCAAACTCAAAGGTTTGATTGGTCTGAAAATTCATCAGGCAATATTCACCGGCGTAAGCATTGTTGTTGATCTCTTCGAATGTGCCGGTATTACTCGGGGAAAATGTTGTGGCCGGATATAAATCGCCGTTAGTGCATTGGGCATAAAACTGTTGGCCCACCAACAAAAGCAAAATCAGAAGTAAGAGTTTTGACTTTAAAATGCAAGGGTAATTTTTTTTCATAAGTCCTTATTTTTGGTGTAAACGATTAAATTAGATTCAAATCTAAAACACAAAAAACAAAGGATTTTAGCCAATGTATATTCGCAATAAGCCGCTGTTACATTCGTAGATTTTTGCTACAGATTCGTTTTAACGGCTTCGCAGAGCATTATAACTTTTCAATCAACTGCAAAAATTGCTCTTTCTTTCTGACTGCCAACGGAATGACATGCTTATTCTTCATAATGATTCTGTTGCCGCCGTCGGTTTTTATATAATGGTCAAAATAAGCCATATTGATCAAATGCGATTGGTGCGGCCTGAAAAAGTGAAACGGCGCCAAAATACTCTCGTATTCTTTTAACCCGGTTGAAACCAGAATTTTGGGCGTACTAATGAAATGAAAAGTGGTGTAATTGCGGTCTGACTCGCAGTGTACAATATCCTGGATGTTGATTGAAAAGATCTTGTCGGCGGTTTTCAACACCATTTTGGGCAAACCCTTTGGACGTTCTAAATTGGCAAAGAGGTTGTTGAGTTTCATTTCGAATATTTCTTTGTTCGACGACTCCTCGGCCTTCTTCACTGCTTCTATCAATTCGGTCGGATCGAGTGGCTTGAGCAAATAATCGATGGCCGAGAATCGAAAAGCTCGGATGGCAAAATCTTCAAAACCCGTGACAAAGATGACTTTAAAAGCGATCGGTTTGAGTTTTTGCAACAAATTAAAGCCGGTTCCGTCTGCCATCTCTACATCCAAAAAAACCAAATCGGGCGATACTTGCCGGATCAGTTTGACGCCGGTTTCTACCGAATCGGCCTGACCGATAATGGCCACATTGGGGCAATGGGTTTTTATAATCTCGGTATTGGCTTTGCGGATTTCCTGGATATCATCAATAACAATGGCGCGTAACATCATTTTTTAATTTTCGTAAATGTACGGGATTTCAAAAACTATTTTTGCCCCAACCACTTCTTGCTCCGAGTTGAGAACATTCTCAATCTGCAATGAAAAATTTTTATTCTTTGTGTAGTGCTGCAATCGTTCTCTTGTCATTGTTACGCCCAACGATTTGTGGTTGTCGACTCTTTGCGATGGCTCGAAACCAGGACCGTTGTCTGTAACTTCAAAGTACAGTTGTTGCTCAATTTGGTAAAACCGAATCTGGATTAGACCGCCCGTTTGCTTGTTTCTTAACCCGTGTTTGATGGCGTTTTCTATGAATGGCTGGGTGAGCATCGGCGGAATATACATGGCTTCAGTATCCATCTCTAACGCGACATCGATGGCAAATTCGAATTTGTTGTTGTGCAAAAGTTGTTGAATCGATAAGTAATTTTCAAGCAGTGCGATTTCTTCATCCAAGGCAATGTAATTCTCATTGGAATGTTCTAAAATCTGACGCATGAGTTTAGAAAATTTGGTGAGGTAATTGACCGCCTGATCGTCTTTTTTGTTGTAAATCAAACTTTTAATATTGTCGATAGAATTAAACACAAAGTGCGGGTTCATTTGGCTCAGCAAGAGCTTTTGCCTGAGTTGACTTTTTTCAAAGGCCGCGAGTTTTTGCTTTTGTTTGGCGTTGCGGTATAAAAACCAACCACCCATGGCCAATAATAGTATCACGGCCAAAAGTGAAATCAGGATGTTGTTTTTAGCAGCTTTGTCCTTTTGGGTTTCCAATTTGTAACGGTACTCTTTTTTTTCAAAACTGTATTTAAGCTGCTGCCTTTCTAGTGCATTTCTGCTGTGGTCTAAATTGATAGAGTCCTTTAATTTATCGAGAAAAAGATGCATCGCTAGGGATTTTTTAAAATTGTTCTGCTCCCTATTTAATTTGAATAGCAACTCGGCCGCTTGTTCCTGTAATTCCGAGGATTTAGCATTGATTGCCAAGTCCAAACCTTTCGTTAGATAAAAATCAGCTTTGGGAAACATTTTCCTCTTATAGTATAATTCGCCAAACCTGACATAAATGACCGCCAGAGTAGTTGTGTTGTCGTTAAAACTTAAAGCTTCTTTGAGTTTTTTTTCAGCCTCATCAAATTTAGATTCTTCTGTTTTTAAACGGGCCATTTTGGTTAGCACAATACTCGTTGTGATTGAGTCACCACTTTTCTTCGCATCGTTTAGAGCTTTTGAAAAATAATCAAGTGCTCTCCCGTAGTCTTTTAATAAAAAATATGCGGAACCACAGTTGGCGTTTAATTCACTCTGAACATTGTAATCCTCGGGTGTGCCGCGATGGTGCTTTTCAGCAAGATGCAGGCCCTTTTGGTAATAGGTGATGGCCTTTCTATGCTCATTCAAATTGCTGTAAATTGCTCCCAGGGATGCGTATGCGTAGGAAATTCCATCCGGATTTTTATCTTTTTCAAAGTATTTCAGCGCTTCGAAACAACAAGAAATAGCCTTCTCATAATCATTGATACTCGCCAAAAAAATACCTTTTGCGATCATGGCATAACTCATCTCGTTATAAACCTTTATCGACTTAAACAGCGCTATGCTTTTGTCAAAACTGCCATTGGCTTGAATTACATTTCTTCTTCTGTAATGTAGGGCTCCCAAATTATTATAGTAGGCAGCCAGATACGTGGTGTATTTTTTACGCAATTCTTTATTGTTCTTCCTTTTTAGTGATTTTAGGGCCAATTTACCCATGACCTCATTCCATTGGTCATAGTCATCATTTAAATAATGCTGATCTACAAGGTTAGCAACAATATACAGTCGGGTTGTGTCATGAATCTTGGGGTTGTGCAGTTGCCGTTTCAAGGAATCAACAATCGTTTGGTCTTGAGAAAAAGAAAAGAGAAAAGACAAAAGAAAAATACAGCGTATAATAGGTTTGAAAAAACAATACATTAAATAGGGCTTTGGAAATATGTAATCTCCCAAAAGTAAACAAATAAAAAAATCCCGTCCGGTTTCCCAAACGAGATTTCTAATTTTTATACTGATAGGCTTAGTATATTCTATGAATTAAAGTTCCAGCGCTTTTTTCGCATCGCCGTTCATCAGCAATTCCAGCGGGTTTTCAAGTGCTTCTTTTACCGCCACTAAGAATCCTACTGATTCGCGACCGTCAATGATGCGGTGGTCGTAAGACAAGGCCACGTACATCATCGGGTGGATTTCTACCTGTCCGTTTACGGCAATCGGGCGCTCAATGATGTTGTGCATGCCCAAAATTCCAGACTGTGGCGGGTTGATGATGGGTGTAGATAGCATACTTCCGAAAACCCCACCGTTGGAAATGGTGAAGGTTCCTCCAGTCATGTCATCTACGGTAATCTGACCATCGCGAGCACGGATGGCCAAACGTTTGATTTCGGCTTCTACACCGCGGAAAGTTAAGTTCTCTGCATTTCGCACTACCGGTACCATCAAACCTTTCGGGCCCGATACCGCTACCGAAATATCGCAGAAATCATAAGAGATTTTCTGGTCGCCGTCTATCATCGAATTCACGTCCGGGTACAATTGTAAGGCCCGGGTCACGGCTTTGGTAAAAAATGACATATAGCCCAAACCGAGTCCGCCGTGCTTGGCCTTGAAGGCATCTTTGTACTCATTCCTGATGATGTTTATTGGCGTCATGTTGACTTCGTTAAAGGTCGTGAGCATGGCCGTTTCATTCTTGGCAGCCACAAGTCTTTCGGCTACTTTGCGGCGCAACATCGAGAGCTTGGTGCGGTTGGATCCGCGGTTGCCACCGGTTGGTGTTCCCATAGAAGGTACAGCGTTCATGGCATCGTCTTTAGTGATGCGACCACCTTTCCCGGTACCTACTACATCGGTAGGCTGGATGTTTTTCTCGTCGAGTATTTTCCTTGCGGCCGGTGATGGTGCACTCGTTGCATATGTTGCCGGGGCTGCTGCGGCTTTGGGCGCTTCTTTTTTCACTTCTGGCTGCGGTGCTGCGGCTGGCTTGGCTTCTTCTTTGGCGGCTGCAGGTGCGGCTGCTCCCGACGCTTTTCCATCGGTGTCGATATGGCAAACCACGGCGCCAACGGCAACGGTATCACCTTCTTCGGCTTTGAGGGTAATGATTCCCGCTGCTTCGGCTGGCAATTCGAGGGTTGCTTTGTCTGAGTCGACTTCGGCAATGGCCTGGTCTTTTTCTACATAATCGCCATCTTTGACGAGCCAGGTAGCGATTTCAACTTCTTTGATCGATTCTCCCGGTGATGGGACTTTCATTTCTAAAATCATTGTCAATTATTTTAAATGATGATGTATAGCTGTTAAATGTGTGTTGTTAATTTTTGATGAGCTTATCTGAAAAAGAACTCCCATTTCTTTTGGTGCCCTGAATTAGGTAAACTCCTTTATTCAATCCGGAAATATCAAGTGTGTTGTTTTGGAGGTCAGCATTGATTTTCTTTCCTTCAAAAGTAAATAAAGAAACCGATTCAATATCCGAATTGAAGTTAATCTTAACGGTCGCAGGGTTCGGGACAAAAGAAATGGCGTGGTCTTTTGTGAATGCGGTCGTGCCCAGCACAACCAAATCGGCTGCTTGAGTACTGCTGAGTGAACTGAAGCTATCCGGCGTCGTATTGCCTCCAAAGATGTAGAGCTTCTCATTGAAAAATTCAGACTCATGGTGCCTGCGGCCCAACATGTTCATTTCGTCGAGCACCGTGAAGTTGTCGGTAGCGGTATCGTAACGCCCCACAAAAGTCTGGTCGTTGTAATCTCCGGTAATGAATACAGACGCGTATGGGTAATAGGGGTCGTCTACCGCAACCGAATGTGCCGAAACTCCGAAGGGCATGGTGCTCGCAGAAGTTGTCCATTGGTTGGTATTGAAATCATACACATACACATTGTTGGTTTTGTTTTCCTGGTAAACCCTGACATTATCGATCTGGAAAGTCGTGGTTGCCAAAGGCGAATAACCGCCGGTGTACTTGAAAGCGATACGATTATTGCCGAAAGCGCCGTTCAAACCAATGATTCCTGAACTTGTAAACTGGGTTGCATACCCTAAGGTATGACCCGAGGAAATGGTGGCGGGTAATAAACTCATGTCTGAAGTCGAGATATCCCCAGTCCAGTTGGTAATCAGGTAGGCTTCAAGTGTGGCGCCATTATCGTAGCCGTCCTTGGTGTCGAAGGTGAGGTAACTCCCAGGAAGCAAATTGATATTGGGTGAGATGAGCCAAGATTGACAGTAGGTATTCTGCTCTTGCGGAATTGAATTGAAAGCCGTCACCTGCGCATATTTATTG
>Ga0138256_10006835_pt1 | contig 12058 bp, 17 predicted proteins | sample KNB2016incub_MG_FD_105486 | JGI IMG/M metagenome (GOLD analysis project Ga0138256, IMG submission 105486) | Active sludge microbial communities from wastewater in Klosterneuburg, Austria - KNB2014incub_MG | ecosystem: Engineered > WWTP > Activated sludge > Unclassified | place: Austria... | reverse complement strand
GGTCGTATTGAAAGAGGTCGTGTTAAAGTAGGTGAAGCAGTAGAAATCGTAGGACTGGTTGAAACACCTTTAACTTCTACCGTAACAGGTGTGGAAATGTTCCGCAAATTGCTGGATGAAGGTGAAGCTGGTGATAATGCAGGTTTACTGCTGCGTGGTATTGAGAAAACTCAAATCCGTCGTGGTATGGTAATCGTAAAACCCGGATCTATCACTCCACATACTGAATTTAAAGCAGAAGTTTACGTATTAAGCAAAGAAGAAGGTGGTCGTCATACGCCATTCTTCAACAAATACCGTCCTCAGTTCTATTTCCGTACTACTGACGTAACAGGAGAAGTAGAATTGGCTGCTGGTACTGAAATGGTAATGCCTGGTGATAATACAGCACTTACTGTTAAACTGATTCAGCCTATTGCGATGGAAAAAGGTTTGAAGTTTGCGATTCGTGAAGGTGGACGTACCGTAGGTGCGGGTCAGGTTACAGAGATTATTAAATAAGAAGCAACTCGCATTTTTAAATGCAAAGAGCAGGCTTCTTCAATGAAGATTTTTATCTTCGCAACATAGTACTAAAAGCTGTCTGCCTCTGGCGGATAGCTTTTAGCTTTCTACGGGTATAGTTCAACGGTAGAATAGAGGTCTCCAAAACCTTAGATCTGGGTTCGAATCCTAGTACCCGTGCAACTTGAAAACTGAAAAAACAATAATATGAGTAAAATAACTACATATTTCAAGGAGTCATATAAAGAGCTGACAGAAAAAGTAACCTGGCCTACCTGGCCACAGTTGCAACAATCTACGATGATTGTACTGGCAGCTACCATAGTTATTACTTTGCTGGTAATGGCAATGGATTTTGTGGCCGGAAACGGATTGAAATTTATCTATAACGTGTTGAAGTAATAGTAATGGAAACTACCACTGTAAATACAGAAAACACTCCACAACAGGAAACCAAATGGTATGTACTGCGTGTGATAAGTGGCAAAGAGAAAAAAGTAAAGGAATACTTAGACAAGGAAGTAAGCCGTGGCGGATGGGAACAAGTGAAACAAATATTTCTTCCTGTAGAAAAAGTATATAAAGTTGCCAACGGTAAAAAAGTTATGCGGGAGCGCAACTACTATCCCGGTTATGTGATGATTGAAATTGCGAATGGAAAGTTGAATGATGACCTTCGTGATGTGATCAAGAATACTACCAATGTAATTCACTTTTTGGGAAAAGAAGACCCTATAGCCCTTCGCAAAGTTGAAGTAAACAAGATGCTGGGTAAAATGGATGAAATGGCCGAAATGGGAGGCATCAGCATGAGTGAACCCTTTATTGTTGGAGAAACGATTAAAATTATTGAAGGCGCTTTCAACGACTTTAATGGTGTGATAGAAGAGGTAAATGATGAAAAGAAGAAATTGAAAGTGACGGTGAAAATATTTGGACGTTCTACTCCTGTGGAACTTACATATATGCAAGTTGAAAAGGTAAACTAATTGTCGAAAAATATTTTTTTTAAGTTAACCATCCGCAAGGATGGTTTTTTTTTAGCAGGGTTTTCATTGACTCGCTTTCTTAAATGAATTATCTTGTTACCCTTATATTTTTGGGGTATGATAAAAAATTTGATTCGAATAAACTCTTTGTTGTCTCTATGTCTGGCCTACTGTATAAATGTTGTAGCACAAAAAACTGAGATTGATTTATTTGTTTCCAAAACGCTTACAGCACCCGGCAGTTTTACCAGTGGTGTTGAGGGCCCGGCAGTAGATAAGGATGGAAATTTATATGCCGTAAATTTTCAAAAACAGGGAACAATTGGAAAAATAACACCAACAGGCGAAGCATCCATTTTTTTAGAGCTGGCCAATGGAAGTATTGGCAATGGCATTCGTTTTGGAAAAAAGGGGCACATGTATATTGCCGATTATACCAATCATAATATTCTGGAAGTGGATATGCAAAGCAGGCAAATAAAAACATTTGCTCACGACAGTACGATGGTACAGCCCAATGATATTGCCATTACCCGCAACAATACATTTTATGCCAGCAATCCATACTGGAAAGCAAGTACCGGATCGATTTGGTATGCCAACAGAAGTGGAAAAATAAAAATGCTGGAAGGAAATATGGGTACTACCAATGGCATAGAAGTAAGTCCCGACAACAAACTGCTTTATGTTAATGAAAGTGTGCAGCGTAAAGTATGGGCTTATCGTATTAAACACAATGGCAAGCTCCGCAACAAGAAATTGTTGATTGAATTTACCGATTACGGAATGGATGGCATGCGTTGCGATAGCAAAGGCAATTTATACATCGCCCGTTATGGCAAAGGCGTAGTAGCCATAATATCATCCGAAGGGAAGTTAATAAGAGAAGTAAAACTCATTGGTCAAAAACCAACTAATGTAGCTTTTGGAGGAGTGGATGGTAAAACGGTTTATATAACCATGCAAGATACCGGCAATATTGAATATTTCCGTACTGATACTGCAGGGCAGGAGTGGATGCTGATGCATCAGTGATCTTTATTCTTTATAAAACCGCCACCCCGGTTTTTCATCTCTTTGTAGATTTTTTTTATTCAATAATGCCCGCAACATTTCTACTGGCATACTGTTTTCGTGCAGGATGGCATCGTGGTATTGTTTCAAAGTCATTTTGCCTCCATCTACCAATTCTTTTTTCAATGCCATAAATTCTAAGCCGCCTATCATGTAAGCAATTTGATACAGTGGCCCATAGCCACCCGTAAAGGAACGACGCACTTCACCTTCAGCATTTGCTCTTTCATGTCCTACACGATCTACCAAAAAATTGATACACTGCTGCGGTGTCCATTTGCCCAAATGATAGTTGAGCGAAAAAATAATGCGGGCACAGCGGTGCATGCGCCAAAACAACATTCCTATTCTTTCTTCGGGAGTGCGTGGAAATTTCATATCCCACAACAGCATTTCCCAATACAGTGCATTACCCTCCAGCCAAAAAGGCGTGTTGAAGTGGCGATAGGTTTTATACCTTGCCATCATATAATATTGCAGGTGGTGCCCGGCCAGCAACTCATGATGTACTGTAGCTCTTGAAAAATTGGGATTGTTGCCCCGCATACTCATCATCTTTTCGTCGTAGCTCATGCTGCTGGTGGGATAAGAAATAATGAGCGACTCTCCACCCAAAAAGAAGGGGCTTACTCTTTGTTGATCGGGGCTCATCATATACACACCCCAGTCTTCTTCGGCCAAAGGCGGCAATGTAACTAAGTCGTTAGCTTTTAAAAATTCAACTGACTGTTTGTATAAATCAAACATTGCTTCCGGTTGTTTGCCCGGTGGCACATAAGTTTGTTTTACTTTTTCAAGGGCAGCTTTCCAGTTGTTGCCAAACCCCATTTCATTTGATGCTTTCAACATTTCCGCATCGCACCAGGCAAATTCTTTATTGGCAATGGTTACTAGTTCATCGGCACTGTAAGCTATCCACTCGTATTGCAACTGGCGTTGTAGTTCTGTATTGCCAATGGGATTACCGATAATGCCACTGCCATCATCCTGTTGTTGTGTATTTATTTTGATTTTGTTTTTTGCGGTCTTTGAAAACAGTGCGAGCAAGCTGTCTGTTTCGCTATAGGTTTTGGGCACCCACCAGCTAAAGAGTGGATCGTAATCGTTGTAAAAATTAAAATAATCTTTGAGTGATGTCTGTAATGCATTAGCAGCAATGGCAGCCATATTTGCTTGTGCCGATTCCAGGCTATCGCCTTTTTTTAATTTGCCAATAGCCGTAACTATTTCTTTGTTGATGTCGTTTAAAGATTTGGCTACCGCTTCGCCATTTACATTCATACCCCGGCGGCGTGGTTTTTGCAATTCCATCAGCTTATCGGCAAAAGGCAGAAGCGGGCCTATTTGTACATATAGTTTTTCTTCCTGCAGCAATTGATATTGTTCGTTTTCTAAATTTCTTTTAAACAAAATATAATCCACCTGGCCATTGCTATTCCATTTTTCAAAAGGAAGTTTTTTCAGGTTGTTCAAATTATCTGTAATCAGTTGCAGCAGCCGATTTCTTCTTTCGGGTGTGTTGTAGTTATTGCCGGTCTGCCGGCCAAATGTGCTGCGTGAGGAGCCAGCTGCATAAAAGCGGAGGATGCTGGCTTTATCTGCATCGAACTGTATCATGGCATCAGACATTTCGCTGGTTTGCAGGTAAAGAGATGTGTTAGTTTGCTGTGAAATAGAATCAGCGAAAAAGCAGACACTACAAATGAGCAGCAACATGTATTCTTTTCCAGACTTGATTAAACGAAACATATATCAATGATTTTTTTTGAAAAGTATTGAAATAGTTTTTGATTGTGAATGATAATTTTAAGTGGGAATAGTGGCAAAATGAGTCTTAAAAAGCTTTGTCTGTTTGATCAGATACAATTATCTTTGCCGCCCCAATTAGTTCTTTGTTACCCGTAAAAGCGGGACAAATACCGGAAATTTAAGAACTTCCGGATAGTTTGGGAGACCCAGTAAACCGGTATAAGAGCCTGGTAGAAAAGTCGTTAACACCAATAAATTTTTTAAAATGGCAAAAGAAATCAGCGGCTTTGTAAAGCTGCAGTGCAAAGGTGGTCAGGCGAATCCTGCCCCTCCAATCGGTCCGGCGCTGGGTTCCAAGGGTATCAATATCATGGAATTCTGCAAACAGTTCAACGCAAGAACTCAGGACAAACAAGGTAAAGTACTTCCCGTATTAATTACTGTTTACTCTGACAAGAGTTTTGATTTTATCATCAAAACACCTCCTGCTGCAATTCAATTGATGGAGGCAGCAAAAATTCAGAAAGGTTCAAAAGAAAGTAACCGTAACAAAGTAGGTAAAGTAAACTGGACACAGGTAGAAGCTATTGCAAAAGACAAAATGCCAGACCTTAACTGCTTTACCGTAGAAAGCGCCATGAAAATGGTAGCCGGTACGGCTCGCAGTATGGGACTTACTGTAGAAGGTAAAGCCCCTTGGGAAAATTAATTAACTGAACCTTTAAAAGAACTACAATGGCATTTGTAAGTAAAAAAAGAAAAGTTGCGAATACTAAAATAGACGCAAATAAAACCTACTCGCTGAAAGAAGCTTCAGCGCTGGTAAAAGAAATTAATACAACAAAGTTTGATGCTTCTGTTGACCTGCATATTCGTTTGGGTGTAGATCCTAAAAAAGCAGATCAGGCAATTCGTGGCACCGTTACGCTTCCACATGGAACCGGTAAAACCAAAAAAGTTTTAGTGCTTTGCACACCCGATAAAGAAGCGGAAGCAAAAGCAGCAGGAGCCGATCATGTTGGTCTGGATGAATTTGTAACTAAAATAGAAGGCGGTTGGGTTGATGTAGATGTAATCATCGCTACCCCATCCGTAATGCCCAAGATTGGTAAACTGGGTAAAGTATTAGGCCCTCGTAACCTGATGCCCAATCCTAAAACCGGTACTGTTACTAATGATGTAGCAGGTGCGGTAAATGATGTAAAAGGTGGTAAAATTGCTTTCAAAGTAGATAAAGTGGGAATCATCCACGCTTCTATTGGAAGAGTAAGTTTTGCACCTGAAAAAATTGAAGCCAACAGCCAGGAATTGCTGAATGCAATCATTAAAGCGAAACCATCTTCTTCAAAAGGAATTTATCTGAGAGGAATCAGCATGGCCAGCAGTATGAGTCCTGGTATTGCTATTGATGCAAAAGCATTTGTTCATTAATCCGGCAGGGAAACAACATTTAAAGAAAGTCAAAACAATATAAAATGACTAAAGATCAAAAAAACGAAGTAATAGAAGCGCTGAAAGAAAAATTCTCTCAGTACAACAACTTCTATGTTACCGATACGGAATCTCTTTCGGTAGCACAAATAGTAAAACTGCGTCGTGCCTGTTTTGATAAGCAGGTAGAAATGAAGGTGGCTAAAAACACCCTCATTAAAAAGGCAATGGAATCATTGGACAGTGAAAAATATGCAGGTGTTTACGACTCTTTGCATAAAGTAACTGCGCTGATGTTTTCTGAAAACCCAAAAGAGCCTGCTTTAATCATCAGCAGTTTTCGTAAAGACAGCAAAGGTGAAAGACCGGTAATGAAAGCTGCCTTTATAAATGGTGATGTGTACATGGGCGACAATAACCTGGTAACACTTACTAAGATCAAAACGAAGAACGAACTTATTGGCGAGGTTATCGGCTTGTTACAATCTCCTGCCAAGAGGGTATTGGCTGCATTGCTGCATCATCATGAGCAAAAAGAAGCAGGTGTAACGGCAGAGTAATTTGCGATATACAATTTTTAATTCAACAGGATTTCAAATTGTTTATAATAAAGCCCAGGCCTGAGGGTAAAAATTAAAGGCAAAATTTTTTTAAACCTCCGCCGGATTGCCGGTTATAGCAAAAAGCATAACCACAATATGAAGGCGGTAAAAATTAAAACAAAATGGCAGACGTAAAAGCATTAGCAGAAAGCCTGGTAGGCTTAACAGTAAAAGAAGTACAGGAGTTAGCTGATTTCCTTAAAACCGAGTATGGCATTGAGCCTGCTGCTGCAGCAGTAGTAGTAAGTGGTGATGGCGGTGGCGGCGCAGCAGCTGCAGAAGAAAAAACTGCATTCAACGTAGTGTTGAAGAGTGGTGGTGCTTCTAAACTTAACGTAGTTAAGATTGTAAAAGACCTGACTGGTCTTGGACTGAAAGAAGCAAAAGACCTAGTGGATGGTGCACCTAAGAATGTAAAAGAAGGTGTATCTAAAGCAGAAGCTGAAGACATAGCAGCCAAGCTGAAAGAAGCTGGTGCTGAAGTAGAGATTGCTTAATTTCTTTTTAGAAAATAGATTTCAAAACCCTTTGCGATTAGCAGAGGGTTTTTTATTGCACTTGCAGATAGGGTGCCATTTTAAGAAACACGTCATCTGTAACTATCATTATCTTTTTTAAATCCTCCGGCTTTGAAAACTGTCCATGTTCTTCGCGGTAAGCAACAATGGGTCGGGCAAGCTGATAGCGGATATAGGGATGTACTTTCAGTTCATCTACAGTGGCTGTATTGATGTTTATCTTCTTTACATTCGGTTCGGTTAATTTTAAATAGGGTTTTATTTTTTGAAAAGTAGAATCGGGCAAGCCATAGGTTTCTGCAATTTGGTTGATGCTGTAAAATCCGCCCAGTTTATCTCTGAAGTTAACTATCCGCCATGCTAATTTACTTCCTATGCCGGGCAGCGAAATAAAATCGGATGTATCAGAGGTATTGATTTCAATGATTCTGTAAGTTTTGCTATTAGATTTTGTTGTGTTGATTGGTATATATGTTGTTTCATTATTCGTTTTTGCATTGTTGTTGATGCGGATGTAGGGAGCAATTCTTTCATACTCATCGGGAAAAAGGCCATAGATCTTTTTTAAATCTTCAGGGGTTTTAAATTTGCCGCCCTTGCTCAGGTAGTTTTGAATGGTATTAATGGTTTTATCTCTCAACCCCAGTCTCTTCCAGCCTTCCGGTGAAAGGGTGTTGGGGTCAAACTCAAACAACTCGCCTTTTGATTTTGCAAAACCGTTGTTTGTATTTTTATCGTATTGATAATAGTTTGCATTGTTTTCTTCATAGCCATTTGAGAAATTATTTTTTGTGTCGGTATTTTTTTGTTCAAGATTTGTTACTGCTGTCATCCAGGCGGTATCGGCGGGTTTTGCTTTTACATTATTCTTATTGAAAGCAACAGTAGGAGCTAGAAAAACAATTACAATCAACGTAACTAGAACAATGACTGCAATTTGTTCTTTTTTGGAAAAACTAAGATAATCGGTTGCGAACTCTTTCCAATTCATAATTAGTAGTGTAATACTAGTAGTAAGTTACGGAGAGTAATACTAAATACAAACAGTTGCGCACCGATTTTGACTTTTGTCAATTTTTGGGGCGAAGAAAGTAAGCAAGTATGGTGGGATATTCCTAAAAGCAATTGGTAAAACAGGTAAACAAACGTTGATTGCTGTGATGAATATGCTGCTCAAACAAGGTTATGCAGCGGCAAAAAACGGAACTAAATATCAACCAAATTACTGTTCACAAAAACCTTAAATTTTATTTGGTTTTGTGCACAGTTCAGGTTGTGCGTTCGCTTTTATTCTTTCAATTTCATCGTCCAAGTTCCTCTGGTCGGTGCTACTGGAATTGGTATAAGCCCAAACCAAATAAATCCAAACTTAAATCTCCAATGGCCGCTAATTGATTTTTTATCATCCGAAAACTTTCCAGAATAATATATTTTACGATGCTTTCTATTGAGTGTCTTCTTTGTTTTGTTTTTGCCAAGAATTAATGTCATGACTGGCATTTGTTTTACAAATTTTACTATGTCACCTGTAACTTCTCCTTGAATTCCTCCAATTCCTTCTGTTCCACCTGTTGTTAGGTCGTCATGAACGTTGCCCCGAAAACAGTTACTGTCAACATTTATAATTTCAATTACAAAATTGGTACTGTCAAAGCCTGTGATCTTTTGATGGGTTTCTTTGTCAAACTTATATTGCCCAATCCATTGTCCAACTTTTATCATTGTCTATTAAGTTTATTAAATGCTCATTAGTTTGATGTCAGCACGATCGCAAATACAATTGCAGCAAACGGTTCTTGGATTGGCGAAGGTGGCGAATACGAAGCACAAAACTGTCAACCATCACTGCACTTGATACGAAGCACAAATGTTCAATTAACCACAGAACCGCCACTTTCGTTAAGCCCCTATGCTATAAAAAAAGGCGTTTAGAGTTTAGTAGTATCTTAATTACCTTAAGATCTACAAAATAAATCTTTCAAATTTAAAACTCTAAACGCCATGACTAAAGTTAAAGCAAATTTTGAAAATCAAATTGTTTATGTTGGGTTGGACAGCCACAAACGCAGTTGGAATGCCGCCATTTATTTTGGCGATTTATCCCACTGATATTATTTACAAACTTAAAAGGTAGGAATATGAAATACCAAAAATGTTTATCTCCTGCTTTCAAAAGAAAATAATAGATTTGCCATATATACTTTCTAAGTCCTATATACATAGGATACTCTGTTACTTGCGGCCCTTTTTGAGAGATTTGTATTTTGTAAATTATAATAATTTCGAAGCTGTCACAATGGACAAAAAGGCAACCCAAAATAGGAGTTGCCTTTATTAAATGTTTTGTTTCTATTTGTTTTCTACAGATTTACTGCTTTCTATTTTGTGATGGCACTTGTCAAAATACTTGGGTTTACCTACTGTGGCAAACAATACGCCTATGCTGATGATAGCACTTGCTATGGCGATTAAAAATCTTGGCTTTCTGTTCATTTTTTTACTTTTTTAAAATTTTAATAATTCTGTTTGTTACATCTTCCACCAAAGCGGTTTTGCATTTTTTCTTTCATTGTATTGAATTCTTCATCATTCATACTCCGGATTTTTTCTGCAAATGCAAAGGATGGCATTCCCATTGGTGAAAACCTTCCTCCCATCCTTGCTCTTCCCATTCCAAAAGGTGTGAAGATGAATTTGAGCAATAGCACAATGAATAACAATGGGCCAGTAAAGAATACAAATGCTCCTAATAAGGCACCTCCGATAATTGATTTTAAAACTGATTTTTTCATTTTTTTTATTTTTAAATTGTTTATAATAAGGAAGACGAATTGGTTTTGATTTTACTTTATGTTATTTGATTTTTTTTTAAAATTAAAAATGTTATTCGCTTTCTATATTAGGTATGACGATTGACTTTCATTTTTACCTTATTTTAAACAAAAAAGCCCGTAAATAAATTATCTACAGGCTTTCTAATTAAATTGATGTTACATATTAACGCTTACATCTGCTTTCCCATTCTTCTTTAAACCGTTGTCGTTCTTCGTCGGTCATATTCATCATTTTTTCTTTAAATTTTGAGTTGGCAAATGGTGGTTTTCTCTTTCCAAACCCAAAACTTCCAAATAATATTCGGCTTAATAAAAACAAGCCCAATGCTTGAAAATAGGTGATTGCTTTTAATCCAAAAATTACTGGCATTAGCCAATTCCAAAGTAACATTACAATGCCACCTACTGCAAAAAATAATACAATAGGAATTAATATAAATATGGGTCTTCTCTTCATTTTTTAATACTTTAATTCGTTGTACAAATGTTGTAATCGTTTTTTTAAATGCTTGGTAGCATAGCCTTTTCTGCTAATAATGGTTTTCAGGTTTTCGCCTGTTTCATCGGCTATTTTTTGCAATGTTTTATCTTCTATTTCATTTTCAATAAAAACAAAACGCTGGTTTTCGGGAAGTTCGTCCAATGCTTTTATCAATTCATCCCAAAATAACTCTTTAAACATCGCCAATTCCGGATTATTACTGTCGTCTATGAGCAGCGCATCTTTTATAGAAAAATCGCCCTCTTCATTTTCATAGGTGTAATCTTCTAAATTGTCGGTTTTCTTTTTTCGGTAAAAGTCGGTTATTTTATTTCGTGAAACGGTATAAAGCCAAGCACTTGCATTGTCTAGTTCATCAATATTGGAAAAATTAGAAAATTGATACCATACTTCTTGCAAAATATCTTCGGCATCTTCTACAATTTTGACCTTATTTTTTATAAACGCAAATAACTGTTTCCCCAACTTGTTGAATGTTTGAGAAACCGTATTTTTTGTTTGAATTTCGTTCATCTTGATATTTAAAATGGCATCCATAACATAGATGACGAATGAGAATATAAATTACTTTACTTTAAGACAAAAAATTAGCTCTTATGCCAGTCTGTAAATATTATTTATTTGATAGTGAAACATACTTGTATAATTCTGAAGGATTTTCCGCTTGTTTTACTAAATAATCAGCAACATCTGCACGGTTTATTCCACCAATATTTATTCCTTTAAATAAAGTAGTTTCTACTCTGTACTTTTCAGTTAATGGTTTATCTTTTAGTATACCTGGTCTTACAAATTCCCATTTTATTTTTGAGTCAGCAATAATTTCTTCCATTTTTGTTTTGTCTTTATAAACTTCTTTGAGTATCAATGCGAAAAATATTTTTGTAATAAAACCATTGTAAGCTCCACTGTCGCCTGCTCCAAACCCTGTTAATACTATGAATGGAATTTGTGTATTGCTTTCAGTTTGCACTTCTACCAAAAGTTTTGCAAAGTCTGAATATAAAGTGGTAGCCTTCGGAATTAAACTGTTCCCTGTTCCTAATGTTACAATTACTACATCAGCATTTTCGATAGATTTTTTTAAATCTGCTTTGTTGGTGGCACTTCCTTTTAGCGTTGTCAGATTTTTATCCTGCAAACTAATTTCGGAACGAGAAAGGGTTGTTACTTTATGATTTCTTTGTAACGCTCTTTTTACGGTTTCCAAACCTACTCCTGCCGAAGCACCTATTATTGTAATGTTCATTTAATATTGATTTATTTATGTCCACAAAGGTATAAATATAGTATCCAAAATATACTACATTTGTAAAAAATACTACTATCCTTTAGGATACTAATAATTCATAGAAATGAAAAACAAACAAAAACACATTCAAAATAGAGATGTACAAGATGTTATTGAACTCATTGGTGGCAGATGGCGTGGGTCAATTTTAGCAAGTTTATGTGACAAGGAAAAACGGTTTAATGAACTTAAAAGAGATTTAGGCAGTATAACTCCACGAACACTGACAAAAGAATTGAAATATCTTGAAATGAATAAATTGGTCAGCCGTGAAGTGGAAACAGAAAGTGCTGTATCTGTTGTGTATAGTCTTACCAAACACGGCAAATCATTAGAACCATTAATTGCTCAAATTGTTATTTGGGGTCAGAAGCACAGGAAAGTCGTTATTGGGTAGTTTTGTCTGTCTGTTCGATGTTTGCAGGATGTCTGTTATAGTTGCAGGTTTCGGTGGGGTTTGTAGCTGTGTGTAGTTAAACATCATCTTAGAGCTATCCAAAAAATCGAGAATGTGATCCTATAAATATTCCTCCTCTTTTTAAATAAATACTCCAAACTTTAAAT
>Ga0138256_10006834_pt1 | contig 12059 bp, 5 predicted proteins | sample KNB2016incub_MG_FD_105486 | JGI IMG/M metagenome (GOLD analysis project Ga0138256, IMG submission 105486) | Active sludge microbial communities from wastewater in Klosterneuburg, Austria - KNB2014incub_MG | ecosystem: Engineered > WWTP > Activated sludge > Unclassified | place: Austria... | reverse complement strand
TGATATTGTCGGGGCTACGGCGAGCGAAGGCGGAGGAGGAGGGATTCGAACCCCCGAAGGCTTTTACACCTTGCCGGTTTTCAAGACCGGTGCAATCAACCGCTCTACCACTCCTCCGGGAATAATTTTTTACTAGCGGAGCGCAAATATAGAATCTTTTCGTTTTCCTGTGGAGAATCCTCTTTATTTATTCCTAATTCCTAGATAATCAACCTATTATGGAGTCAAATAATGAATAAAATGGGTTGAGGTATACTGACTTAAAGAAGACCCTGGACAGCGCAACGCACAGGGTCTTCTTTCTGGAACTTACTCCGCCTTGTAGAAATAATATTCTGCCGTATAAGGAATCTCTGTTTCCTGCCCTTCAGTAGCAGCATTCGCACCGGTTGCAGGTGCTTTTCCGCCAACTGTATTGACGCGCAGTATATGCGTGATGTCGTCAAAGACACCAGGACCCGTTTCGCTTACGGCACCCAGTTTCAACCAGGGAATCGCATCTGGATCAACTGTAACTCCTTCTAACTTGGCAGCTACTACCGTACTGCCACTTGTACTTTCCCATGTCGGGCCTGCATAATGCGTTCCTACAACCCCGGTAAAACCAGCATTGCTATACAGGTTGGCAATCGGCTCCTTGAATACCCAGGCATATACACCAGGAGATGTCTCTGTACTGACATACACCTGGACACCTTTGGCGTATGTATGGTAGCTCACCTTGTACCCTTCCCCTACCTCCAGGATAGCCGGCACGTCAGGAGGTGTAGGCGTGCTAAGATCATCCTCCTTGTGACAAGAGGAAATCATTAATGTTACGAATGCAAGACACAACATGCTTGCCAAAACATTAAAAACAAAATGTCTTTTCATTGTACTTAAATTAGTTTAATGAGTTAAATGATTAAATATTTCCGCAAAGTTGTGTGGAAGCAAGCAATGAAGAAATCGCCTACATACATATGGAGGCATTCATTGCATATGTGGCGGAAAGGCATTCCTATGCGGTTATAGGAATGGATGTACAGACGTGCTATATCCCAGCCTCAACGGATGTACAGACGCGATTTATCGCGTCTCTTTTTCCTGACAGAGATGCGATAAATCACATCTCTTTTCCATGATGGAGATGCGATAAATCGCGTCTCTACATCAATATTTGTAAAACTCCTTCATGCGACTCATGAAGGCCTCTTTTTTCCGGCGGCTTACTTCGAGTTGCTGACCATTGGACATAATCACCGTTCCACCTTCGCCCCGGAGATATTCCTTGACATGCTCAAGGTTAATGACACATGATTTGTGGATCCGGACAAAATTGCAATCATCAAGCAATTCTTCATACTCATGGATGGGTTTGGAAGCACAGATGAGCGACCGGTTTGTAAAATGAAAATTGGTATAGTTACTGCTGGCTTCACAATACAGGATATCCGAAAGATTAACCACCTGAAAGCCTTTAAGTGAGGTGATGCACATTTTCATTTTTTGAGGCCCCTCTTTCTGACGCATATTATATAGCAGTGTCTCCAATGCGCCACTGGTAGTCTTTTCTTCAATTCGGGAAGTAGCCCGTTTAACAGCGTCCACGAGCAGGTTGTTCTCAACCGGTTTTAATAAATAATCCACTGCACTGAAGCGAAATGCCTGCAGCATAAAATCATCATGCGCGGTGACAAAAATGATTTCAAAACGGACAGGCTCTATTTCGCTCAGGAGATCAAAAGCATTTTTCTCTGGCATGGCAATATCGAGAAAGACCAGTTCAGGCTTCAATGCATGGATTTTCTCCCTGGCTTCATCCGCGCTGCTGCACAATCCTATGATCTCTATGTCCGGACAATTGAACTCCAGGAGTCGCTGCAAAGCTGATAACCCGCGAGGCTCATCATCCACCAGGATGGTTTTAATCGTTTTCATTGTTCATCTATTTCAAGTGGTAATTGTAGCGTGATAAGGGTTCCGGTTTCAGTATGACCCTGAATGTCTTTTTTATCCTTGATACTGATCTGTCCATGGAGATTGTATTTTTCATTGAGCAATGCTACACGGGTTTGTATGTTGGTAATACCCACTGGCTGATGTCGTCCATTCGTATGGTTTTGTTGACGAGCCTGGTGGATCCCGATGCCATTGTCATCAATGGTGCAGATCAGATTTTTATGGTCCTTGCTAAACGCAATCTTTACATGGATTCGTTTGTTCCCGGCAGAAACTCCGTGCCACAATGCATTTTCAATAAAAGGCTGGATAAGCATCGGTGGTACCATGGTTTCATCCAGGTCGAGAGTCGGATCCATTGAAATCTGATGCGTAAAAAGACTATTCCGGATATTCTCCATCTCCATATAGCGTTCCAGGTAGTCTATTGTATTTCGCAAGGATACCATCGACTGCGAAGATTGATCCAGTGTGATCCTGATGAGTCTGGCAAATTTGCTCAGGTAATTGGATGCCTCCTTGTTCTCGTTGTTGAGGATCATTTCACCGATGCTATTAAGGCTATTGAAGATAAAATGTGGATTCATCTGCGCTTGTAAGGCTTTCATCTCCGTTTGCGACAGCAGTTTATCAAGATTGGCTTTTTGACGTATGTGGCGAATGCGTTTGCGAATCTGCCAATACACCATCACGCCAATCACTAAAGCCACAAGCGCAATAAACCAGGGAGTTTTCCAAAGAGGGGAGCGTATGACCACCCGGAGTTCCTTCATTTTTTCAACACCTGGTTTTCCGGAAGCTCGAATTTGTATTGTGTATGTTCCAGGTTGCAGATTGCTTAAGTTAATAGCTCGTTGATCCCCTAGATTGATCCATGGATGATCGGTATATGGCCGGTATGAAAACCGGTAATGGCTTTTTTCATAATCAATTACAGTATAATGGATCATCAGTGAATTTTCATTGTACCGAATCTGCACGGGGTCGAATGGCTGGTAATAACTTTGGTCATTATCGATTGTAACTTCCTCAATCACCAGGTCACTGCTCATATCTACTTCCGGAGATGGTGTGAAAGGAAAGGTGGAGATATATTCATTGCTGCACAAATAGAGTTGGCCGGTTTCTTTTTCATAGAACATTCTTCGTCCGGTAGGTTTTTGATCAGGTAAGCCATCGAGTTGGTCGTAAATGGTAAACTGTTTGGAATGATTATCAAACAACGTCACATGATAGCCGCTCGCGAGCCAAACTTTGCCATCAATGACAGGGCTGATGCAATGTATCACATCTGATGGCATACCATGCTTTGTTGAATAGGCCACGAAATTTTTATCCTTGATCCGATACTCCAGCAATCCATTTGCGGCATTGTGTAACCAAAGGGATCCTTCTGTATCAGCATTGAAGGCTATAATGTCGTCGTTATATTTATTGGCACCTCCATAGGATGTGATGAGTGTATCAAAGGTCTGTGTCTGATGATTCCATCGTGCCAGGCTGTGGCCACTGATCCACACATCTCCATACGCATCATAGGCGACACTCTTGACTTTATCAAAAGGTAGTGCTGGTGTAGTCTGTGAAGTAAAAAGTGTAAAAGTGCGGGAATGGATGTGGTAGCGCACAACTTTTCCATTCAACATACTGACCATCCAGGCATATCCATCCTCTCGGGGCGGCCCCAATACAGCAAAGAAAGGAAAAGACCATGGATATTTTTTCTCATCCAGTAGTTTCCCGTATTGACCTGACTTTGTATCATACCACACCAGACTGGCATTTGTCCCAATCCACAAAGTATCCGGATGATACATTTCAATGGAGCGTATTTCATTCCATTCACTATCGTTCCCAAATATGTCCACTTCCCGGATTAGCTTCATCGTTTTGGCGTCAATGATGGCCAGCCCCTTAGAACGTGAAAACCGCCCGGCATACAATACACCCTTGTATTTATAAAGGGTAGTAAATCCCCCTGTGTATATTTCTCCTTCTGCTGGTGGATATTTATAAGCTGTAATGACAGAAGGCCTGAGTTTTTGTTGCAACACACCTTGCGTTGTCCCGGCCCAGAAGCGGTTATCCTTGTCAACAAAAGGGTAGGTGATTTCATATTCAGGCAAGTAGACCGTTTCATCATATCGAATATGGCCTGTGGTTCGATTGAGATGAAACATATAAAACCCTTTTGTCCTGCAGTTGATGATCAGGGTTGTATCATTCAGGACGGCAATTTTACTGGCCCAATTGAACGAATAGTGAATCCCCCTTGGAATGGGAGACGCCACTCTTTTTTTTAGGCCATGATGATAATAGATGATGGAGTAGGAAGTGCTGGGAATAAAAACGAATTCCTCAGTTGAGATTTGTTGTTTCAGGACCCAATGGTGTTCTCGTTTTGCATTTGGGTGCGCAAAATCTTTCCAGGTGGGATCATTTCCTTCAAGTTGGGTGTAAACCTTTTTGGTATGGTCGTAATGGGCCATGCTTTTTTCATTGGTATAAATCAGATACTGACCTTTTCCAATTTGAAAGATGTCCCTTCCATATAGGATTCTTTGCTGGCCGATATCCTTTTGCGTGTATGCATCATGTCTCAGAATGACTTTACCATTTTTATCAAACACATAAAAACCTGCAGCCGTAGTCACAGCAAACGATCCATCTTCCAGGGCCATCGTTTCCCAGGTCGAATTCAAGTACACATAAAAGGCAGTGCTATCCGGAATGACAAAATTCCTGACTGTATACGATTGTGTATTTAAAAGTTGAAAACCTCCGCGGGTGTTGATACCAAGCTGATGTGATTCAAAATTTCGCATCCGGCCGATAGTTCCTGAAAGCAGACGTAATGGTTCAGTGGACTGATAGAATTTCTTGAATTGATGTCCGTCAAAACGATTCAGACCGGCATCCGTACCGATCCAGATGTATCCCAGATCATCCTGGGCGATGCAATTGACTGTGTTATCACTTAATCCTTCTTTTACCGAATAGCGGATAAAATCGCTCTCCGCAAACTGTGCATTGATTTCAGTAATCGAAATAAACAGTTGGAGGCAAATATGGGCGAAGACAATCACTGATGTATTCCGCAATTTGGACGAATGGACTAGCATACGGCAATAAAATTAAAGATATAATCCCATAGAAAAACCCGTCAAAATGGCTTCAAATTCACCTCATGCAAATGCCGTTGAATCCGACGCCGGTTACGAGCAGAAAGCCGCCACTAATGAAAACGCACCCTCAAAATATTTTTTTTGAGCATCCGCCGGAAATGTGAAGATTACCGCCATTCGTGAAAAGTGGGTTTAGGCGACTACCTGGCAAGGCTACATTTGCAACGCAATTGAAAAGCGGGATTTATGAAATTGGACAATGAACACGGTATGACTTTGTTTTTGAAAGTTGACCTGCCCCAATGAAGTAGAGTAATTGAAACCATAAATACAGAAACCAAATCACAAATTGAATAATTAAACAAGTAGTATGATGAATGCAACATTAGTGAATCACATGATTGTCAACCCCAACAAAGCGCTTTGGGAAAAAGGCGACTTCACCCGCATAGCGCAGACAATGCGCGAGAGTGGTGAGGACTTAATTTCAAAATTGGGAATTACGGAAGGACTCGATGTCCTGGATTTAGGGAGTGGTGATGGCACCACAGCTATTCCGGCTGCAAGGCTGGGAGCAAACGTACTTGGCGTTGATATCGCACGCAATCTTGTTGTGGCAGGGAATATCCGTGCTCAGGAAGAGGGACTTTTCAATTGTTCCTTCATTGAAGGAGATGCCATTGGCCTGGGAGAACTGGAGGACCATTCGTTTGATCTGCTTGTCACGATTTTCGGAGCCATGTTTGCACCAAAGCCGTATGATGTAGCAAAGGAAATGGTTCGGGTAACACGACCAGGAGGCCGGATTGTGATGGGCAATTGGATTCCGGGTGATCCTACATTGGTAGCGCAGATCTTAAAGATAAGTTCTACCTATACGCCAGCGCCACCGCAAGGTTTTATTAGTCCTATGTTGTGGGGCACGCAAGAACATGTGTTTGACCGTTTCGGAAAAGCCGGGATATTACCGGAACAGATTACCTTCAGTTGGGAGACCTTCACGTTCAAGGCCCCATACTCACCGGTCAAATTCGTGCAGAACTTTAGAAATTATTACGGACCAACAATGAATGCATTTGAAGCAGCTGAGAAAAACGGAAAAGCTGGTGAATTGCTGCAAGCCTTAGAGGAGTTGTTTGTAAGTCAAAATCAAAGTAATCTTCCGGATCGAATATCGATACCTGCTACTTATCTGAAAGTGACAGTTCAACTGTAGAGATTATAGGCCAATAAAATGAAGGGGTTCATTTTATTGAACCCCTTACTTGCAATTATTTCTTTTTATTTCCTGATTCTACCATTCCGCCATTCTACCTTTCTACCATTCCACCTTTCTGCCTTTCTACCATTCTGCCTTTCCGCCTTTCTATTCCTGGATATGGCATGTTCCTATGAAGGTCATCTCCGCATTCACCCTGTTATAGAGGACGTAATCCGTAAGTGGCAGATTTATATTTTTATACAGGCAAACATCCCATAGAATAAGGTCTCCAAAATTTTCAATACCTGCACCTGCAACACCACCAAGACCAGAAGTAATCTCAATATTCTTGAATTCCACCGTATGTCCTGCTGTGATCAGGAAGGCTCCCTGGACATCAGAATAGATCATTAATCTTGGCGTATTCAAACTGGAATGAATATGCAAGTCTTTATCGATCGTAATCCGGTCTGACGTCAGGTGTATGGTCTGATTTTGCAGATTTTGATGGAAGGTAATAGTGGCACCGGAAGGACTGCATTCAATCACATAACGCAATGATCCGGGACCGCCGTCATTGATGTTGGTCACGACTTGTGTACAAGGATTATCCTCTATGTCAATAAAGTAATTATCGGCATCCGTATCTCCATTGGCCACTGTAACCGGTATGATATCATCATTGGTAATAGTATTGGTCACCGCGTCCGGATCACCGGATATATCAATGTCAATGACATTGGCAAAGCCAGCAGGTTGAGTTTCTACGATGACATAGTTGCCCGGTTCCACATTTATCAATGTATAATACCCTGTAGCATTCGTCACCGTATCATTGACAAAACCATTAGCGTCAGCCACGCCATCCGTATTGTTGTCAGTATACAAGCTGATGGTTACATCCGCCAATCCTTCTCCTGCATCAGGCACCTGATCTCCATCAAAATCCTGGAAGACATAACCAGTGATTTGACCCGGAGTAGGATGTTCCACAAACACGTTGTCCGCATCGACTTCCTGAGGCTCTACCGTGACGGGTATGATATTATCATTGGGATCGAAATATACCATTGTATCCTGATCATTGGTTTCATCCAGGTCTTGTATAGATTGATATCCTGCTGGTTGCGTTTCTACCAGGACGTACTGACCTGGTGGGAGACTTGCCATCGAATAGACCCCGCTGGATGATGTGAATACACTCCGGATAAGCGAGTCACCTGCCGGCAAACCATCCATGGGGTTTATATCCCTGTATAATTTGATATTGACACCCTGAATGCCCGTTCCATCCATCTTGCGAACCTTTCCGGCGATATTTCCAAGACACTGCACAACAGTGAAAGATAGTGTAGATGTATCACTGCAAGAAGATCCCGGTGCGTTCGAGTTCACAATGAGTTGAATTGTTTTTACACCCGTTGTTGACCATTCAATCACATGAGGCCCATAACCTGTTTTAGTAGGGAAATTAGCCCCTGATCCGAAATTCCAGGAGTACGAATAGCCTGTTACCTGTTGCTGCATAGGCTTGATTGACCTCGGAGCAAAGTAACATAGATTGGTAGTTTCAGCATCAATAGTAGGATCAGGAATAATATTGACGAGTACGTTAGCCACTGTGTCGGATGCAGGAACACAGCCATCTTTTGTTATGGTCAGAAAGACATACGCACCTGTCGTACTATTTATCGGATTTGAAACGTAAGCTACTGTATGTGGCCCAATCCCTGTTCCTGAACCTGGAGAAGATCCCGAACCAAAGGTCCATGTATAATTAACCGTGCCTATATTTTGGTTGATAGATTCCAGGACAGTTGATTGATTGCTACAAATAGTATCATTGGGAAGACCAACTATTTGAGGAGGGGTAGGGCATAGGATGTCAATGAAATTATTATCCATATCAATTTCATTAGGCTCCACCATCACTGGAATATTATCGTCTGGCCCCTGCGCACTGTCATCGCCATCAGGATCCGGTGTTTCATCTTTATCCGATGCGTCACCATAATTTGGAAGTTGGATTTCATTGACAACGTACGTTCCCGGTACAATATCTTCGAAGCAATAACCACCAGTATCACCATCGGTCAACACACTCCTCAACATATTGTCTTCAGCATCAATATTACCGTTACCATTCAAGTCCAGGTAAAGTTGAATTTCCATGTTGGACATTGGATTGTTCAAGTCATCCCTTACATGTCCGCAAATAGTGCCAGGACGTCCATTTGTAAAGTTGTTATCTGCGTCCATTTCAGCCGGAGCAATCGTGACAGGAATATCATCATCAGGTCCTGTACCATTGTCATTGCCATCTGGATCAGCGGTCGAAGTGGAGGCATCATAATCGGAGATACTACTATAGTACAACGGACTGGTTTCCACCAGTACATAATGTCCCGGTAGAATATCACTGAATGAATAGAATCCTGCCGCATTGGTAAATACACTATCCAAAGGCACTCCATCTTCCTGGCCATCATTATTGGTATCATGATACAATGTAATCTTAACTGCATTGATAGGCGTACCGATTTCATTGAACACATATCCACTCATAGCTCCCGGGAAGGGTGCATTGATAAAGTCATTATCGTTGTCTGATTCACCCGGCACAAGGATCACCGGAATTTCATCATCCGGACCATCTGCCTGATCATTACCATCCGGATCACTTCCTGTGCTATGATCATAGTCACTCACATTGTAGTAATTAGCCGGTTGAGTTTCAACCACAATATATTCGCCTGGTTTTATGTCCTCAAAACTATATTCTCCTGTATTGACATTTGTAAAGCACATAGTGACAAGTGTGTCACTCACCTCAAACGATCCATTGGCGTTATTGTCTGCAAATAGTTTGACTTCTATAATTGAAATAGCCTGACCATTGTCATCAAGTACTGTTCCATGTATAGTACCAGGGCGACCCTTAATAAAATAATTTCCGTCATCTGTTTCATTTGGCGTGAGGATTACAGGAATGTCATTATCAGGACCATCTGCAAGGTCGTTTCCGTCTGAATCTGGTCCGCTAGTAGTATGATCATAATCGCTTATGTCCAGAAAACTTTCTGGAGCATCATCTATCAATACATATATTCCCGGATCAACATTGTTGAATTCATAAGCTCCATTAACATCTGTATTGACTGTGGCTATGGAGGTGGTATCAGCCTGGCCATCACCGTTTACATCATTAAATAGAGATATAAGAATTCCCGGTATCCCAATAGCAAGATCATTGTACACATAACCACTAATGACGCCTGGGAATGGATCTTCAACAAAATTATTGTCTGCATCAAGTTCATTAGGTAATAGCGAAACAGGAATGGTGTTATCAGGATCATAAAGACCAGGTTGACCATCATCATCTAAAGGACCTGTGCTGATGTCATGATCTGACACATTATTGTAGAACTCAGGTTGTTCTTCAGAAATGACATACTCTCCAGGTTCAATATCCACAAAGCAATAACTGCCGGAGATTTCTTCACTGTAAAGACTAACTAATGGAACGTCACCCATATCCAGAGAATCATCGTTGTTCACATCAAGGTACAGGGTGACTTCAACATTGGAAATACCAAGTCCGGTATCATCTTTAACAGTTCCACATACCAATCCTGGCCTGCCATTAGTAAAATCATTGTCAGCATCCGATTCACCAGGTAACAACTTTACCGGAATATCATCATCAGCACCCTGGCCGGTATCATTGCCATCCGCATCAGGTGGAGTTGTAGTATGATCATAGTCGCTTATACTGCTGAAATTAGCAGGATTCGTTTCAACCACAACATAAAATCCTGGTTCAATACCTGTAAAGAAGTATGCTCCTGATGCATTTGTCGTAGTTGTTACCAGTGCTGCACCAGCTTCTTCTCCATCCTGATTGATATCAGTATATAATTTTATAACAACATCCGGAATTGGCGTATTCATTTCGTCAACAACGGACCCGGTGATATTTCCGGGTACGGGATCTTCAATGAAATCATTTTCACAATCATATTCATTAGGAATGAGTGTTACCGGAATCTCATTATCCGGTCCATCTGCATTGTCATTGCCATCTGTATCAGGATACACAGTAGTGTGGTCATAATCACTTATGCTGGTATAATTGTCAGGCTGTATTTCCACTATGATATATTCCCCCGGAGTAATGTCTTCGAAGCTATAATTACCGGTATCTCCGTCAGTGACTGTTGAATCTACTAAAATATCATCTTCATCCCACATGTCATTATTGTTCACATCCAGATACAATAGGATCGACACACTCGAAACATACAGTTCTGTGTCATCATGCACGTTACCACAAATTGTTCCAGGTCGACCGTTTTTAAAGTCGTTGTCTCCATCGGTTTCGCCTGGTAATAAAACAACCGGAATGTTATCATCTGGTCCCTGGCCACTATCATCACCATCCGTATCCGATGAAAGGATAGTTTGATCAAAATCATATATATTTCCGTAGTATAGTGGGCTTACCTCCACGATTACATAATAGCCAGGTTCCACACCAGTAAAGGAATAGTTGCCTGAAGTGTTTGTCGATGTTGATGTAATAACTGGCCCATCCGGAAGTCCATCTGAATTGGTATCAGCGTACAAGTCTATTGCCACACCTGAAATAGCTGCTTTTACATCATCAATGACCTTGCCGGTAATGGAGCCAACCAATGGATCTTCAATGAAATTATTTTCCATATCCATTTCGCCTACCATCAACGTCACAGGTATCATGTTGTCAGGATCATTTGCACCGGCATAACCATCGGTGTCAGGAGCCATTGTAGAATGATCATAATCAGAAACACTATTATAGTTGGCAGGCTGGATTTCATACACCACATATTCCCCTGATGGAATTTCCTCAAAACAATAATTACCAGTATCTCCATCCGTATACATGGTGCTTCGCAATATATCTCCAGCGTCGAATTCATCATTGTTGTTCACATCCAGATATAGTTTTATTTCAACGTTGGAAATCGGTTGTCCCAGATCATTACTAACCTGGCCACAAATGGTTCCACATGCGAGGTTTCCTATTTCAATGGTGTTAATAAATACAGGACATTCATCAGGTGCCCATCTTCCCCACACATTATATGTTGAAGCCGTCAAACCCGTGTAAGTGACAGAACCAATATCATCCGGAACGGATGGTAAATAATTGATGCCTCCATCCAGGCTAAACATAATAGAGGTGGCTATTGGATTATCATCAAAGGAAATCGTAATCATACCCGTGCTATCCCCGCAAGAAGCTGGTGAAGCTGAAAGAAGGGCTTCCGGAGCATCTAAAACCGCAAAATTGATATTTACACTTATTTGTTCGCAGCCTAAACCCTCTGTTACTATTACACGATACTGATAGTTACTAACTGGTAATGTTCCTGGGTTGTATGTTGATTCATTTGCACCTTCATTAATCCAATCAGCTCCGATAAGTTGTTGCCATTGGTATTGAGGATTGCCAATACCTTCAATGACATCAGCAGTCATTATAGTGGTTTCGTTCAGACAGTAAATATCATCTATGGCTTGTATAGTTATCACAGGATCTGACACGATAGCAACAACTACTGAATTGGATGCAGGATCTGAACAACCACCGATTGTATCAATTGATTGTATCCTGTACCATGCCGATCCAATGGATTCGGTAGGAACAGAATAGGTGGTGGTAGTTTCGCCAGGAATTATTGTCCAGGCACCTGTACTGGTTGCAGCAGAATACCATTGATGTGAAATAGCCGGAGAGCCACCTG
>Ga0138256_10006833_pt1 | contig 12059 bp, 11 predicted proteins | sample KNB2016incub_MG_FD_105486 | JGI IMG/M metagenome (GOLD analysis project Ga0138256, IMG submission 105486) | Active sludge microbial communities from wastewater in Klosterneuburg, Austria - KNB2014incub_MG | ecosystem: Engineered > WWTP > Activated sludge > Unclassified | place: Austria... | reverse complement strand
TATCGCGTAACGGCTTGCGACTGGTGTGGTAGATGTTGTACACCACGACCTTGTCGCCATCGAGTTCGAAGACGAGTCGGTAGGGGAACTTCGCGATGGGTGCGTAGCGGAAGCCGTTCTCGCGGACCTGATACTTGGCAGCGACTTCGGTCAAGTGCTCCAACTCCGCGACCACAGCCTTGTCGAAGCGGTCGCCAAGCCCTTGCTTTTCGAGGTCATAGAACAAGGAGGCTTCCTGCCATTCCAGCCATGCTTCCTCGCGCAGCTCCAGCGGACGACGTTTCATTTGCCCTTCGACTTCACCATGCGCTTCACCTCGGTCAGCGTATAGCCGCGGCCCTTGCCTTGTCGGCGGCGCTCGCGGCGTACTTCCAGCAACGCAAGATGTTCCTTCGTGAAGGCGAATTCACCTTTCTCCGCTTCCAGCGCCTTACCAACTTTCTCCAAAACCTTCTCGTCGGTCGTGGCGATGATCCGCTCAATAAGATCAAGCTTGGTGAACATGAAGCGAAGATAGGTGGACCCTACGCAATGTTTCCATGATCGTGGAAGCCTCGATCGACCATCCTCGTGCGAATACCGTCGCCTGGCCTCGCGCTCGCGCTCCCAAACCTCCGCCGGGTCTGCCGAGGAGCGAGGCGACCCTGCGGCACGGAGCGACGACCTAACTTTGAGCTTCCATCCCGCACCCCGATGAGCACCGATGCCATGCGTGTTGAATTGATCCAATGGCTGAGCCACTTGGACGACAAGGGCCTGCTCGCCTCCCTGCTGCACTTCAAGAAGGCCAACGAAGCGGGCGATTGGTACGATAGCCTCACCGTCGAACAGAAGGAGGCCATCGCAGAGGGAGAAGCTGATGTGAAAGCCGGTCGCGTGAAGTCCTCCGCAGAAGTGTGGAAGAAGTATGGCCGCTCCCCGAAAGGTTGAGTGGACCGCGCGCGCGGAGCGCGACCTGGATCGGATCCACGCCTTTGTGCTGGAGCGCTGGTCGCAGCGCGAAGCGGACCATCTTCTGGATCTCGTTCAGGAGTTCGAGATGCTTATCGCACGTTGGCCGAACGGTTTCAGGCGCTCGCAACGGAACAAGCACCACCGTCTTGGCTTTGTTCATCGCAACACCACAGCTGTCTATCGGGTGTTCCGCGATCGGGTGGTGATCATCGCGATGTTCGACAACCGGTCGAGCGAAACATGGTGATACTTGGAACATAGCTGCGTCCATCCAAAAGGCCTCGTCACACGATCCGCTCACACAACCCCGGCACTGCTGCGCGAAAGATCTCCTGCAATCGCTTCATCACCGGTTCGCCTGCGGGCTTGCCCACCTTCCTTCCATCCAGTTCGGTGATCGGTGTGAGCTCCCCCATGGTGCCCGTGCCGAAGACCGCATCGGCGTTCATCAACTCCACCACGGAGAGGTCGCGCTCGCGACAAGGGATCCCGTTCTTCATGCACAGTTCAAGGACCAAGGCCCGCGTGATCCCGCCGAGGCAACTGGTCGTGTAGGGCGTCACCACTTCCCCGTTGATGATCGCGAACACGTTGATGTCGTTCAACTCCGCCACGTGTCCGTTGCGGTCCAGCATCAGCGCGCCATCCACGCCCGCCACATTCGCTTCGAGCTTCGCGAGGATGTTGTTGAGCAGGTTGTTGTGGTGGATCTTGGGGTCCAGCACATCGGGCCCCATGCGGCGGATGCTGCTGGTGATCACACGGATACCTCTTGCATTGTCGAAGACAACCGCTTTCCACTCCGCGAGGACGATCAACGAACAACCGCTCTGGTTCAGGCGCGGATCCATGCCGCTGGTGATCTTCTCGCCGCGCGTGAGTGTGAGCCGCACATGGGCGTCCTTGGTCATGCCGTTCGCCTTCAGTGTTTCAAAAAGGGCGGATCGGATGGCATCGTTCGACGGCACATTCGCGAAAGCGAGTGCATGCGCCGAGGCTTGCAGCCGATCGAGGTGACGGCCGAGCATCATCACACCGCCATTGTACACGCGCAGTCCTTCCCACACGGCATCGCCGCCTTGGACCACACTGTCGAAGACGCTCACCTTCGCCTCACTGCGCTTCAGCAATTGGCCGTTCACGTGAACGAGGATCTCGGCGTTGCGCGGGTCGTACTTCTGGAGCATGGTCAGGTGGTGATGCGGTTGGCCCGCAGTGTTTCGTAATAGGGCAGGGCCTCGTCCAACAAGGGCTTGAGGTGTTCTGGCAACGGTCGTTCGCTGGTGTCCTGCTTCGCGAAGCCCGTGCTGCGATGAACGTTGGCGTACCAATGCGATGCCCACGCGCCATCCTCCGGTCTGGCTCCGGCTGTCCACGAGAGCATGTGCGGGTCGAAGGGAATGCCCAGCTTCTCGCAGAGCAAGGACAGCACGCCCGGAGGATCCGCGAGGAGGTCGTCGCTATCCAGCACCAAGCACCGCCCTCCGGCTGCTTGAAGATCACGCAACAGATCCACATGCATGCGGATGCCGATGTCTCGTAGGGTGGGGTTGGGGATCACGGCCGCGAAGCTGGCGATGATCCGTCGTGGATGCCGGATGAAGAGAATGCTCGTTATTTCTGCGAGCCGTTCGATCGGGATCCCCGCGCAATGGTGCGCCATGCCTTTCAGGAAGAGGTGGGTTCGGTCATCGAACCGATCGATCATTCGGAACGCACCATCCACATCATGTGGTAGCGATCGCAACGTCTCCTCCCGACCGGGATGATCCACTCCGGTGGAGGCGAGGTAGTAGCCGTAGAAGGGTTCATCCACTACGCGTGTATCGACGCGCTGTGCGAAGCTGTACATGAGCGCCGTGCTCAGGTTGCGGGGGCTGCTGATGAGGTGGATGCGCACTGTGCAAATGAACGCAGCGCAGCAGGATGGATCAGAAGCCCATCACATATCGGCGCCGCAAATGCACGAAGGGGAATCGCTTGGAGACGAAAAGCTTCTTGCTGTTCCAGTGTTCGTTTTCGATCACCTCCTCCTCTTCAGGAACGGGGCACGTTCCGCGGATCCCATCCGGTTTGTCCGAAAGGGTCGAACCATGTTCCTCGTCCGCTGGGGTGATCGTCGGCGATAACTGTTCCGTGGGAGCGGACTCGTTCGTCTGCCCAACGGTGGTCAGAGAACTCAGTGCGATGCTCGCCGCAAGGATGCCTCGTTTCGGAGTGATCAACTCCTTCACGGGCGTCAAGGTCGGATCGATCTGTTCCGTCCGGTAGCGCCCACATGCTTCGGGGTGTTCGCGCTTGTAGGTGATCACCGCCTCTCGTCCCCATCCTGTGAAGTCCACGACCCGGTGCTGGCAGCTTCCGCAGAAGCGACCCTTCTCCGCGCGAGGCATGGCGGTCCAATTTTCTTGGCAGGATATGGTCAGCATGTTCAGGGCTTTCCGAGAAGACGTCCGCTGGGAGAACCGGATGCTCGGAAAAGAAGAAAGGTCCTGTTTCCAGGACCCTTCGGGAGTTCGGATCGGAAGGAAGGCCTACTTGGCTCCTTCGGTGATCACCTGACGCTTCTCGGTGATACGGGCGCTCTTACCGCGCAAGCCACGCAGGTAGAAGATGCGCGCACGGCGCACATCACCACGCTTGTTCACCTCGATCTTGTCGATGAAGGGGGAAGCGATCGGGAAGATGCGCTCCACGCCGATGTTGTTGCTGATCTTCCGCACGGTGAACGTGGCGGTGCTACCGCTGCCCTTGCGCTGGAGTACCACGCCCTGGAAGAGCTGGATACGTTCCTTGGCGCCTTCCACGATCTTGTAGTGGACGGTGATGGTATCCCCGGCCTTGAAGGCGGGAAGAGGGGTGAGCGGGGCGTATTCCTTTTCGAGTTGCTTGATGCGGTCCATGGCCGTGTGTGTTGCGGGATACCCAGCGCCCCATGACTTGTCAGGGGGATACGGTCCCGGATTTGGGGCTGCAATAGTAAGGATCTTTCGGGCTCTTTACCCTACTTCACCTTCATCTGCCGGTCCAAGAAGGCCGGGGCGGCGCTCGCGGGTCCGCTCCAGCGCTTGCTGGGAGCGCCACGCATCGATGCGGGCCTGATGGCCGCTCAACAGGATGTCGGGCACCTTCCACCCCATGTATTCAGCGGGGCGGGTGTAATCCGGAGGCGCCACGAGGCCATCCTGGAAACTGTCGCTCAGGGCGGAGGTCTCATCGCCGATCACCCCGGGGAGCAGCCGGATGACCGCGTCACTTAGCACGGCGGCGGCCAATTCACCACCGGTGAGGACGTAGTTCCCGATGCTCACTTCACGGGTGATCAGGTGCTCGCGAACCCGTTCGTCAATTCCCTTGTAGTGGCCACAGAGCAGGATCATATTCTTGTTGGTGCTCAGTTGATTGGCTAGTGATTGGTCGAGCATGGCCCCATCCGGACTGAGGTAGATCACCTCCTCGTAGGCACGCTCACTTTTCAGGCTTTCGATGGCCTTGTGGATGGGTTCCACTTGCATCACCATTCCCGCTCCTCCGCCGAAGGGGTAATCATCCACGCGGCGGTGTTTGTCCGAGCTCCACTTCCGCAGGTCGTGGACCTCGATCTGAACGAGGCCTTTGGTCCGCGCTCGTTCAATGATGCTATCGCTGAACCAGCTTGTCAGGAGATCGGGGAGAATGGTAAGGATGTCGATGCGCATCGGGGAGGCAAAGGTCCCGTTCCCGATCCAGAACACAAGCTATTGCCGGAGAAGAGTCCCGTGTTCAGGCCGATCCCTACCTTCGGCACAGTGGTTGTTCCGAGCCGCGCATTCCGATCAACATGAAAAAGTTCCTGACCCTGGCCGTCTTCCTGTTCACTTATGGAATGGCCTCCGCCCAGAAGCACGTCTATGAAGACCTCCTGGTGATGTACGTGGACGAGAAGTACGAGAAGTGCCTGGCCAAGGCCGAGGGGTACACCATGGGCGACGAGACCAAGCGCGACGCGCTGCCCTTCCTGTACATGAGCATGTGCCTCTTCGAAATGAGCAAGCAGGAGAAGTATGCGGTGGATTATCCGCGCGCTTCGCGTGATGCGGTGAAGTGGGCGGAGAAGTACCGGAAGAAGGATAAGGACCGCGAGTTCTTCGGGAACTACGAGGACTATTGGGCGGAACTCAACACGGTTTCCTATCAAGCCGGTGAAAACCTATTGGATGATCCGAAAGGCTTGAGCAAGGCGAAGCAGATCTTCGATGGAATGACCGGGTATTACCCCGAGAATCCGGGCGCGTGGCTGATGCTCGCGATGTCCCAGTACAAGAGTAATTTGGTGAAGGAGGGTGATCTGAGCGTGAAGGAATTCGATAAGATGATCGCCGCCGCTGGCGATATCGGAACCCTGCCCAAGGACCAGAAGACCCTACTGAAGAACGCCTTGATCCGGTACGCGGACTACCTCGTGAGCAAGGGCCAACGCGACCGTGCGAAGACCTACGCCGCACTGGGCAAGGAGCATTTCATGGAAGAGGCCGATTTCAAAGGCTTGTGGGATAGTCTTCGTTGAGCACCAACGACTTCGAACGAAGGCCGTCCATGGGGCGGCCTTCGCCATTCAACGCTTGGGCATGATCACCATCACCAACGCCGGCAGAAGCAACAACTCGGCTACGAGGGCCATGGCCAGTGTGATCGTGATCAGCAGGCCCATGTAGTAGATGCTCGCGAAGTCCGAGAAGATGAGGGTGATGAAGCCGGACATCAGCATGATGCCCGTGACCGTGACCGCCTTTCCGGTGCGCAAGTAGGTTCGCTTCAAGGCGTAGGCCGGTGATCTTCCATCCCGCAAGTGTTGGCGCAAGGCCGCAAGCATGTGGATGGTATCGTCCTCCGCGATGCCGAAGGAGATGCTGAAGATGATGGCAGTGCTCACCTTCAGGTCGATGCCGACCAGTCCCATCACACCGGCGATGAGCACCAGCGGTAGGATATTCGGGATCAACGCCACAAGCACCATCCGCCAGTCGCGGAAGAACCAGAGCATGATCAGCGCCGTGATCAGGATCGCGAGGGCCATGCCCCGGATCATCTGGGTGCTCAACGTGGCATTGTTCCGATCGATGAGGTAGGCCATGCCGGTCTGTTGCACGCGGATCAGGTCGCCATCCACATGGTCCGCGATATAGCGTTCGAGCGCGGCGTTCTTTCCGTAATGCACCGCGCCACCCAGATCCACACTACGGCCGGTGATGCGCGCCGTGCGACCGTCCTCGCTGACGATGGAACCGAGGAGTTGCTTGCCGAGCAGCTTCGTGCGCTTGGCCATGCGTGCGCACTCCGCGCTGTCCACGGGAAGCTTGAAGTGATCAGCGTCGCCACCATGGAACGCTTTGTTCAAGCTGTACATGACGGTGGTAGGCGATGAAAGCCCACTGACCTCGTAACCCTTGCTCAAGTACGCTTGCACGCGTTCTACTTGGCGTAGCACCTCCAGATCCCAGATCGTCCGTGATGGATCAACGACGGTGATCTCCATCTCGAACGGTCGTACGCCTCCGAACTTTTCCTCGAACCATACGAAGCCGCGCTTCATGGGATCGTTATCAGCGAGATCCTCCAAGAGGAAATTGTTCACCCACACATGGCTGGCTGCGATGACACCCAGCACGGTGACGATGCCGGTACCAAGGATGATCCTGCGCCGGTTCCGGATCGTCCATTGGAAGAGTTGCGGAAGGCGGCGATCCCACGGGGAACCGGAGTCCTTTACCGGTAACAGCTTCCGGGGATCGATGAGCACGAGCAAGGCGGGCAGCATGGTGAAGGCCAACAGAAATGCCACGAGAACACCGATGGCCGTGTACATCCCGAATTCCTGTAACGGTGGGATGCTTGCCGTTCCCAACGTTGCGAAGCCGATGCCAGCGGTGACAGCGGTAAGGAAGGTGGGCAACCCGACCTCGTAATAGGTGGTGGCGATCGCGCGGATCCGCGGTACCCCGTTGCGGATCTCCTCCAGGTAACACTCCAGGATGTGGACCACATCACTCATCCCCACCACGAAGAGGATCGTGGGCAGGAGCATGGTGAGGATGCCCAGTGGCTTACCGAGAGCGGTCATGAAACCCACTTGCCAGAGAATGGCCAAGCCGACCACGATGATGGGCACCACTACGGCATAGGCGCTCCGGAAACCGCACCACAGGAAGACCGCGAGCAGGACGATGGATGCACTCAGAAAGAACAACGTCTCCTTCACCATGGTGACGATGTAATGGTCCTGCCCGACGATGCGTCCGACGATCCGAGCATCCGCAAGGCCGCATTCCTGTAGCGTTCTCCGCACATCATCCAGTAGCACATCACACTTCGCCTTGCTGAGGCCCGGCTCGGCATTCATCACTATCAGCATCGCTTTCGCATCGTCGGTGAAGAAGAATTCCCGCACTCGCGGATCGGCCCGGATCCGTGCGGAGTCGATCGGGATCAGCGAGTCGTTCCAGTACCGGAGGTAGGGCGTTTCGAACACGCCCAACGGCGTGATGATCGGTTCCGACATCCGCGTTGGAGAGAGGACCTTGATCACACGCGGCAGCCGCTCGATGCGCGCAGCCAGCGTATCGACCTTGGTGAGCAAGGTGCGATCGAACACGCCCTCGGCTCGTTCGATCCCGAAAAGGAGGAAGTCGTTATCGTGCCCGAACCGTTCGCGAAAGGCCATGTACCGATCCAGTTCCGGATCGTCGTTCGGAAAGAATTTCTCGAAGTCATAATCGACCCGCACGTTCCGCAACGCCACGGCCATGACCACCGAGATCACCGCGATGACGGCAAGCATGGCCCACGCCCGACCCCGTGTCAGGTGGCGTTCGATGCGTTGGATGCGGTTCTCCATCAACATGGACCGGTCGATGCCGGGGCGCAAAGGTGGTGTACGCCCCTTGACGCGCCGGATACCTTTGGCCGTTGATGCTTCGACAATTCTCGCGCTCGGTACCGCTCACCATTCTTTTCCTTCTCGGACACACGGCTTTCGCCGGAGGACCTCTACAGAAGGCCTTCCAGGCGTTGGAGGTACACGACTATTTCCAAGCGCGGCAGATCTTCCTGAAGCAGTTGAAGAAGCATCCGGCGGCGGGCTATTACGGGCTGAGCGTGATCAGTGGCCGCGCGAACAACCCGTTCTACCAGGTGGATTCGTGCTACCTCTTCATCATACGATCGGATGCTGCGTTCACCGCTGCGTTGGATAAGGAGCGCGCATACATCGGCAAAGCCGGGGTGGACCATGCCGCCATTGAAGCACAGAAACTCCACGCATTCACCTTGGGCTGGGAGCAGGCGAAGAGCGTGAACACGCTATCGAGCTACGATTGGTACATCGAGGCGTACGTGGGAAGCCCGCTAGCCGGAGAGGCGCGACTGGTCCGCGATCATCTGGCGTTCCAAGCGGCGCGCAACACGAACACTGCGGCCGGGTACAGTGAATTCCTTCAACGCTACCCACAGGCCCGTGAGGTCTTCGAAGCGCGAAGCCGGTTCAACGAAGCGCAATACCGGGAAGCCACCGAAGGAGGCGACGTAGCCGCGTTCGTGGCGTTCGTCAAGGAGCATCAGGAGAACCCTTACGTGCAACAAGCGCAGGAACAGGTGTACAAGCTTTCCACTCCGGGACGTACATCGGCCGAATACTATGCGTTCATCAAAGCGAACCCCGGCAACCCCAAGGTGGAGGATGCATGGCGGGCGATCTACAAGCAATTCACGCGCGACCTCAGCACCGGCACGATCACCGCGTTCCTGCAAGAGTACCCGGAGTATCCTTTCGTGGAGGAACTCGTGGATGATTACAAGACCGCGAGCCTCTTCCTGCTCCCGTTCCGGCGTGAAGGGCTCTGGGGCTTCATTGATGACAAGGGCACGGAGCGCATCAAGGCCCAATACGAGTGGGTGGAGGAATTCGAAGGTGCGCAAGCCATCGTCGGGTTGAAGGGAAGGGCCGGTACCATCAATCGCTCCGGCCGTGTGGTGGTACCGATCGAATACGATGAGATCGCCGATGTGGCCGAGAGTACGAGCACGGTGGAACGCTCGGGCAAAGTGGGTGCGGTGGATAGGAACGGGGAATTGGTGGTGCCGATGACCTTCGCGGACGTCGGTGAATTCTCCGCTGGCCTCGCGTACGCATCACGCGATGGTCTTTACGGCTACATCGATCCACGGGGTGAAGTGACCGTTTCGTTCCAGTATGCCAGCGCCGGTACCTTCCGCAACGGGATCGCCATCATCGAGACGGATACGGGTTTCGGTGCGATCGATCCGCGTGGGAACGTGATCGTGCCACCGCAATACGATTGGGTGGAGGGCTTCGCCGGCCCTGTCTCGCGCGTGCGCAAGGATGGGAAGCTCGGGTTGATCAGTCCTTTTGGTGATGTGCTCGCCCCATTGGTGTACGATCACATCGGGCCGTTCAACGATGGGTTGGCACTCGCAGTGGAAGGACGCAAGTGCGGGTACATCGCGCCGGATGGCAAGATGATGATCCCGATCGCCTACGAATACTTCGAAGGCGTCACCAACCAAGGGGATATGCACAATGGGTTGGCCAAGGTGCGGTCCGGTGGGAAGTACGGGTTGATCAATGCGATGGACCAGCGCGTTTTCCCATTCGTCCATACGGATATCGGCCAAGCCACCGGCGCGTTGGTCCCGGTGCGCAAGAAGACCAAGTGGGGATACGCCACCCGGAAAGGGGACCTGCTCTTCGATGGTCGGTACGATCTTGCGTGGGACATGATCGATGGCCTTGCCCGTGTGCGGAACGGGGAACTATCCGGCGTGATCGATAGCACCGGCAAGGAGGTGATCCCGCTGCGGTACAAGGAGGTCATCCTCCCCGGTGATGGTTTCGTGATCGCCAAGAACGAGAACGGGGTCGGACTCTATTCGCGCACCGGCCAAGAACTCCTTGCGCCGCGGTATGATTCCATCCGGATCATCGATCGGCGGATCGCTCGCGTGGAACGCAACGCGCGCTTCGGTTACATCCTGCTCGCGGATGGCCGCTTCATCTGGAAGGAGGAAGGCTTCGATGCGCCGTGATCAGCGCAACACCGTAACGTGGCCGATCAGTTCGCGGGCCACCGGGCCGTTGTCCGTGGGAGCGCGATAACGGACTTTCCACACGTACACGCCGTCCTGCACAGGTTGTCCGTGGTAGGTGCCATCCCAGGTCACCGAAGGATCATCACTCGCGTGGATACGTTCACCCCAGCGATCGAAGATGTCGAGTTGGAAATCGCGAAGGGCTCCGTACACCTCCACGCGGAAGACCTCATTCCGGCCATCACCGTTCGGGGTGAAGGTGTTCGGCACGTACACGATCGGATCGCAGACCCCTTCCACTACTTCGATGCTCGCCGTCGCCTCGATGCATTGGCCCGTGACCGTGACCGAATAGGTACCGGGCTGTTCCACGCTGATGCTCGAACCCGTGGCACCTGTGCTCCACACGTATTGCGCCAAGGGAATGGTCAGATCCAGCACCAATGGATACCCCGGGCAGTAGCGGTTATTCGATCCGAGCGACACGCTGTCCACGAATTCCAACACCGTGATCGCGACGGCGTCGGTGGTGGTACAACCGAGCAGTGAAAGCACCACGCCATAGTTCCCGGACGTGGTGACCGTGATCGCATCGGCATGACTGCCGGTGGACCACAGCACGGTCGCACCATTCGGTTCGACTTGAAGGATGGCGGAATCGCCTTCGCAGAAGAGCAAGGGGTTGCCGAGATCCGGCGTGACCAAGGGTACCATGTTGATGGTGATGGTGTCCGACACGACGCACGCAGCAACTTGCACGCGCACCCAGTACACACCGCCCTGTGTTGCGGTGATCGAACCAGCGGTGGAGCCCGTACTCCAAAGGTGTTGGCCGCTGATGTTGGTGGCGAGCGGAACCGTTTCCCCGGGACAGATCAGTTGGTCGGCACCGAGATCCAGCGCAGAGGGTATGAAGACGGCTACGTTGATCGCGTCGGAAGCCGAGCAGCCATTCAGCTCCACGGTCACGCTGTAAGCGCCGGGTATTGTTATGGTGGCGGTCGGATCGACGCTGCCATCGTTCCAGAGATAGGTCGCGCCATTCTGCGTGACATCCAACAGGAGGGCGGCACCTTCACAGATCGTGGTGTCGTTGCCCAGATCCGCGACCGGCGCAGTGAGAACGATCGATTGCGCGGCATCCGAAGCACTGCATCCGTTCACCGTAACGATCACGCTCACCGGCTCACTTGCGCTTGTGATGTAGCTCGCACCCGTGGAACCGTCCTGCCACAGGTACGTGGCGCCGGGGATCGCTGCATTGAAGATCGCCGATGCCCCCGGGCAGAACGACTGATCGCCGCCGATCTCCACAACCGGCAATGGAACGATCGTCACTACCACTTCATCGGTCACTGTGCATTGCGCCACGGAAGCGACAACGCTATACGTGCCACTGGTCGTTACAGCCAACTGCGCGGTGATCGCACCGGTATTCCACAAGTAGGTCGCACCGGGAAGCGTGGCATCCAAGGTCACCATGGTTCCTTCACAAGCCGTGATGCTTCCACCGAGATCGATCGCGCCCGGTTCGGCTACGAAGACTTCCACGGTATCACTCGCGCTACAAATGCCTTGTGACACCTGCACCCAAACGGTGCTGGTGGTGTTCACGGAGATCGAACTGGTTACGGCACCCGTGCTCCATAGGTAATTCGCGCCTGCGATCCCGAGCGCGAAGACCACTTGGTCACCAGCGCACAGTTGTACATCCGGACCCAGATCGAATCCAGCGGGACTCAGCACGCCGACGTTGATCGCATCACTTGCGGTGCAACCGTTCAGATCCACAACAACGCTGTATGTGGCGGCGGTATTCACGGTGATCGTGGGCGTGACGGCACCGGTGCTCCACAAGTACGAGGCTCCGGGGAAGGTGGCATCGAGTGTCACGTCATCACCGGCGCACAGTGTGAGATCGCTGCCGAGGTTCACCGTCGGTGTGGCATTCACCACCACAGCGACGGTATCACTCACCGAGCAAAGTCCTTGCGTGGCTTGCACCCAATACGTACCCGAAG
>Ga0138256_10006832_pt1 | contig 12060 bp, 12 predicted proteins | sample KNB2016incub_MG_FD_105486 | JGI IMG/M metagenome (GOLD analysis project Ga0138256, IMG submission 105486) | Active sludge microbial communities from wastewater in Klosterneuburg, Austria - KNB2014incub_MG | ecosystem: Engineered > WWTP > Activated sludge > Unclassified | place: Austria... | reverse complement strand
GCCCTGACCGTGTTCGCCGCGTTGGGAATTCCAGTGCCGATGGCCGACAAGGTTGCCCAGCGAGCCCTTATTTTCGTCCGCCTGGATAATAATGTCACCGCCGTTACCGCCGTCGCCGCCATCCGGCCCGCCGCGGGGAACGTAAATTTCTCGCCGGAAACTGGTGCAGCCGTTTCCGCCGTCACCGGCTCGACAATACAGTGTGACTTGATCCGCAAACATGGTTTCTGACTCTTGTAATTGAACAATGCCGAGCAGCCGATCTCATCCGATTGGCGGCAGCAACTGACTTCGGCAGACTTTCGCTGGCGGCATTCTAGCGTGACTTTGGCTCTTCGTGTGGATTTTTGGGGTGATTTGTCCCGCACGCAAATGAACGATGGGGTTTGACTTTCCGCCGAATCGTCCCAGAATCAGCGAATTCAAACGAATACATCGACAGGAAATTGAGAGAGTACATGATGGCGGAGTTTCAGACGGTTGCCAAAGTTGGCGACATTCCGGAAGGGCAGGGCCGTTCCTTCGCCGTGAATGGCACGATTGTTGGCGTTTTTCTGTCTCAGGGCAGATATCTTGCGATCAACGACTTTTGCCCGCATATGGGAGCCTCTCTGGCCGATGGCCACGTCGAAGATGACGCGGTTATGTGTCCGTGGCACGCCTGGCGATTCAGCCTGAAGGACGGGACATGGCTGGACAACTCGAAGAGCAAGATCAAGTCTGCATGTTATGAAGTCCAAGTTGTGGGAGATGAGATCCAAGTCTCTGTGCCAGCCTCCGATGATCAATCGCCCCGCGCTGGAAATTGCTGAGAGCGTGGCAGCGACGGCTGCGCACAACAGCAAGCACAACGTCAAATGGTGATCTTGCGATTGCGGGCGGTGACTTCCCAGAATTCGACGAACTGCCCTTTTTCGATGATTGCCACGCGGTCGTAAAGCGCGCTCGTGGGACAGACATGCATCGGGATTGCGAGCAGTACATCACCGGGTTCATAGCGTTCGGCGTCAGGGGTAATGAGTACCATGTGCTCTTCATTGTGAATGGCCTGCACTGCATCCGGCAGTTCAGGCAGAAAAATGCGCGAGCCCTTTGGAGGATCCGCAGCCACGGCCTTGTTCCCGATATCAAGCGTGAGGCGATCATTTCCCGCACGGCTAATCACCCGCGTGACGATCGCGGCTGCTGGTTCGAAAGGCAGGTCCGGAAAATGTGTCCCGTAGCCGGCATCGTGCAGCACGCAGGTTCCGGGGCAAAGCTCAATCGCAGGATCATCCATTTCGGCATAGCATGGAAATGTCGGTGTGCCACCGCAGGCCAATGCCGGTACGGCAACACCCGCCGCCGCACACTTCTCGCGCAATTCCATCACGCCAGGCCACTGTGCAGCGACAGCCGCCATGCGTTCGTTCAGAGGCATCTGTCGCAAATGTCCGTCGTAGACGTGAAACCCCGCTGGCCGAAGTCCGGGGAGTTTTGATGTCTGCGTATACAGTGGCACTGCGGATGGATGATCCGGCGTGATTCCAGTCCGGTCCATTCCAACATTGACATCCAGCATCACGCCAATCGTGACGTTAGCTTTGGCGGCCGCAGCCGAAAGCTGCTGCAGTGGCTTCTCATGGTCGGTTGTCACTGAGAATCGACATGTCGAAAACTTTGTCGCAAGGGCCACGACTCGATTAATGTTTGGTCCAACCGGGTTGTACGCAAGCAAGACGTCTGTCGCGCCAGCCGCAGCAAGCATTTCACACTCGGCGATCGTCGCGGCTTTGTGCTTCGTGACACCCTGTTCGACCCACAGCCTGATGATGCGGTCCATCTTATGAGTCTTGCAATGTGGTCTCAGTCGGTTTGGGTGACCAGCCATCACCAGCATACTGTCAAGATTGGCCTGCAGTCGTTCGCGGAAAATCACCATCGAAGGGCTGAGGAGGCTTTCCAGTGTTGAAGATTCAATGGTGGGCAGTGACTGAGTCATAAGTGCGGCTCACTTGTAGGCGATATCAGGAAGCGGAAAGATACACAATGTCGGAATCAGCAATGACACGGAGAATATCAGAAGAGGACGCTCCATAGCAGCGAGACGCAAACTCTCGTTTGCGACTTTCATACCATTCAGAATTCTGGCATGATCTGCGGAAATATGGCTTCAGACCGCACAGCGGTCAGCCGATCATCTGGGAGATGGTACACGGCGGTGTTCTCGAACGCCGCTGTTTTCAGAATCGACTTCTGTAACCCCGACGGAGATCTCAAACCAACCGCGTAGGCCCGGATCACAAATGAGTGCATGTTTTAACATGACTCGATCCGCGCCTGATTCGCAAACGTATCCACCGTTCGCAGTTCAATTCGATTCTGAAACAAGCAAAGGCCGCGACCGGTCACACTGGTCGCGGTCTTTCGCGTTTGCGGGCACCCGTGAATCGACTGAAGACACAGGAGATGCGTGCAAATTCGTCCTCTTTGAAAAATCCACCTTCTTTTTTTTGACGTGGGGAAATCCTGACCTAACTTTGGGTATCAGCAAGCGAGTAACGCAGGCTGAACTGCCGGGCCGAGTTTTCTGCAGGCGGTATTAGTAAGGGTTCACTCTGCTTCGCAGAGTCATTTTCTGTGGCGGTCGCAAGCCGCCGTGACGTCACCTGCCCGGATACGGGCGCATCGTGAGGGATTTTCAAATGAGCAAATTCGTAAGCAGCGTCAAGAAGTTCATCGTGTCAGAAGACGGCCCAACTGCGGTTGAATACGCAGTCATGCTGGCTCTGATCATCGTGGTGTGCCTGGCAGCCGTTTCTGCCGTCGGCAGCAACGCCAACGCCAAGTTCAACAAAGTATCAAGCTACCTGACATAATTCGCCCGAGCGATTTCGCTCGGCGAACGCAGGATGACGGTACGCCGTTCTCCACGTCAGTGTGTTACACGAAAGAGGATGCGAATGAACTTCGCATCCTCTTTTTTTTCCAGGGGCCGCTGGCGACTGCGATCCGGAGAATTCGTTTGACAGATGCCGTTGGTGACATAGGTTTTCAGAGTGTCTCCAGGTACGCCAACGTCAGATTTAACAACGTATCGAAATACCTGTCGTAGCCACGCACCGCATCTTCAGAGGAGAAATTTCATGCTGCCATACTGGATCGAGCTGTCCCCTGCAGATCTCATTCAGGGCGCGGCGGTGTTGACTCTGGCACTCAGCCTTCTGCTGTGCAGTCTCTTCGCACCAGCGGGCCGCTAAGAGTCGAATTGACCAAATTCAACAAAAGCGGATCTCCCCCGCTGAAACCAACTCATAATACTGCAACATTTTTTGAAGGACTCTCTCCATGAGCATTACTGACTTTCTCATCAATAATTGGCACATTAAGGCGGTGTCGGCCATCCTGATTCTGGCTGCCTGGATTGACGGCCGAGAACTCAAGGTTCCCAACTGGATCACATTTCCAATGATCCTCTCGGGCCTCGTCTATTCAACCTGCGTTGGCGGACTGGGCGGACTGGGAGCCGGAGTCCTGGGAATGTGTGTCGGACTGCTGACTCTGCTGCCTCTGTATGCCGTTGGCGGCATGGGCGCGGGCGACGTGAAACTGATGGCTGGCATTGGTGCCTGGCTCGGCTGGGAGATCACTTTCGCCGCATTCTGCGTCTCGACGGTTGTCGGCGCTCTGATGGCTGTCGTGATGGTTCTGTGGAAACGCAGCATGAAACATCATTACGAAAACTTCCTGCTTATCCTGAGTGAATGGATGGTCATCAAAAATCCGTACGAACTGTCACGGATCGCCGCCAAACGAAAACCAACCATGATGCTGTTGCCTTATGGCATTCCCATCTGCATCGGCACAATCGGCTACTTTCTGTATCAAGGCATGATGTAACAATCTTTCACATGGAACGGCGAAAATTGCCGCTGCATGTCGTTGTTTATGACGATGTACACGACCGATGCGTTGTCGAGTCGTACTGACGAGCACCGATTAAAGTCGGTCTCAGTTTCAAATCGTTCTGATCTTCCGGTTTGTCCGGGACAGATCAGCAAGATTGGCAATCCAACCAGCATTCAATGAAGCGGGGTTTTCCACCCTGCCGATGATGATGCTGGTGGGTATGGACTGAATGCGCCACAAAACCTGCTTCTGCAGAACTTGCCGATACTGCCGCTCAGCGGCAAATTGGTACGAGTTGCGAAAGCGGACCCCGGACGCATGAATCCAGGAGAGATCCACTGACATGAAAAATCAATCATTGATCCTGCTCGTGGTGGCTGCCGGGTGTGGCCTGGTTGCCATGATCGGTGTTAGGAAAGCAATCAATCAGAAACCGCATGACGCAGAAGAGACCATTCAGGTTCTTAGTGCGGTGGCGGACATTCAGGTTGGACAGCGGCTGGATGAACTGAACACAAAATTTGTTGAAGTGCGAATTTCGACGGCTCCGGAAGGAGCGGTCACATCAATGGATGAAGTCGCTGAACGTTCTCTTAAAGTTCCGGTGATGCCAGGTGACTGGATTCTGAAGAGTAAGTTGACGGAAGTGGGTGAAATGGGAGCAGTGGCCAGCATTCCGAAAGGCATGGCTGTCGTCACAATCCCGGTTGATGCGACAACATCGCACAGTGGCATGATGCGACCCGGTAATCGAGTCGATCTGCTGCTGACCTACGATGACAATTCACAGGGACGCTCGGTAAAAAAAATGATCACGGTGATGGAGTTTGTGGAAGTCTTTGCTGTCGATAATCGAATCTACGGCATCGATAAAGAGGGAGATGGGCTGGCAAAGAATATCTCGTTGCTGGTCGAGCCTGAACAGGGCAAGGTTGTCAATCTGGCGAAGAGACTTGGTGAACTTTCAACAATGCTCCGCGCTCATGACGACACCACCGCCTCCGGCAAGACTGAGATTTCCGCAGAGTTTCTTGACAGTTCATTTTCGGGGACCGGTCATCGCAATCGGTCAGTGATGGAAAATCGAGGCTACGAAAATCTTGCGTTGAAAAAGAATGATGAAGCTGACTCTTCAATGGATTCATTGCTCAACAACGAACTGTCACGACAGCCTGGACCGGGGCCGGAACCATCTGCTCCGATCAAGGTAGCGAAACTGAACGATCACGATATTTGGACCATGGAAATCTACGAAGGTGATCAGGTCCGCATAGAATCAATTCAAGTGCCATTGCCTGCGGAATCACCAGCCACTCAAGGCTGGAATATGTGGGATTTGTTGAAGACGAAAAATACGAATTAGTCGAAACCGGGCACCGGGCTCGGTTTTGAAGGGGCTCCAGTGAATGTCACGGCAGGGATGTCTGGCTTCACAGAGTTCCAAGTGATCGCGCGGAGCGCGTTATGAGTTGGGGATGCGGCGTCCCGCGTTGCAGCGGACGTCGCTCTTCAGCACTTTGGGAGTGCAAGGATGCCATTGCTTCGAATGCTTGCCAGTTTCACACTGGCCGCGACAATCCTGTTGCTGCTGCCGTCACCGGTCGCCACTGCGCAATCTCCCGGAGGCTCCGCTGTCTATCGAATTCACGAAGGCAGAAATGAGCTCAGCCTGACCGAACGCTTTTCGGTCTTTGTGGAACACTCCTCCAAAATCCGCCGCGTCATGGATTTTGACGAGGAAGTGATCACCATTCAGGTCGTTGAAAATACGCCGACTCAGTTTCGAGTGTATGCCCTTCGCGCCGGAGTGACCACAATCAATATCGTGGATGAGCATGGCCGAACCTACAGCCTGGAAGTACTTGTCCGGGGTGATGTACGGCACCTCGAATCTCATATCCGCCGCAGCTATCCGGATGATGTGATCACTATCGAGGAGATCAACGATCAGTCCGTGCGACTTGTCGGCTGGGTCACGCAGCCCGAACACATCAACGAAATCGAAGAAATCGCCAAGCAGTTCTATCCGACTGTGATGAATCACATGAAGACGGGTGGCGTGCAGCAGGTCCTGATGAAATGCACAGTGCTTGAAGTACAGCGTTCCAAGCTGCGACGGCTGGGGATGAACTTCTCGCTGATTCGTCCCGAAGGTTTCCTGATCAGCACACCGGGGCCAATCACTCCGATTTCGACATTAACGTCAGGAGGAGCGGGAACTGTTGCGGCTCTGTCCGGATTTTCGAACTCGACAATCACCTTCGGATTCACGAAGCCGAACTCCGTCTTCCATGGATTCATTCAGGCGATGCTTGAAGAGGGTATGCTGCGGTCGCAGGCAACGCCCATGATTGTGACGCACAATGGTCGTCCTGCAAATTTTCTGAGCGGTGGTGAAACGCCCGTGCCAATTCCCGCCGGGCTTGGTACGACCGGATTTCAGTTCCGGGAATACGGGATTCAGATGAACGCTGTCCCCTACATCCTTGGCAACGGGCGTGTCCGTCTGGAAGTCGAAGCGATTATCCGGGATCAGGACTTTGCAAATACGGTGACGGTTTCCGGCACAACCATCTCCTCCTTTAAGACAAACAGTGCGAACACCCAGGTCGAAATGAACTTTGGCGAGGCACTCGTAATCGCTGGTCTGGTTTCGCAAAAACAGGTGTTGACCACCCAAAAGCTGCCGTTCTTCGGCGAGCTTCCTTACATTGGAGCTGCGTTCAGCCGAAAGTCATCTCAGGAATCCGAAAGTGAATTGATCATCATGGTGACACCGGAATACGTGGCACCAGCGCCAGCGAATCAGTTCCCTCAGGCTCCGGGGACATTCACGGACCTGCCGACAGACCGAGAACTATTCGGGATGGGGCTGCTTGAAGTGCCAAAATTCGGCGATCCATGTATCGACGGCTTTCAGAATTGTCTGCCTGGCGGAAATTGCCAAAATTGCCGCCATGGACAGCCGCAGAATATATGCCCGGAATGCCGACAAAATGGCGGATCCTGCGCTCCCCCAAGCTTTGGCAAGTCGGCTACAGACAAGACGCCAGCAGCCAACCCGGATGCAAGTGGCAAAAACAACGTTCTGCCAGCCAGTTCGTCTAGGGCGCTCAGCGAACCCCCTGTCGATGGAGGCAAGCCAAACGCAAAGACTTCAGGTAAGTCACGTTCCGGAAGCTCCGGCCTAATTTCACCAACAATGAGATAACAGGAACTGCACCGCGTAGAGTCTTCCTGCTGATCAATCTGATACTAAACGAGAAATGTTATGAAAAGCGTCCTGCGACTTGCCATAGTTGATCCGGATGAGCGCACGCGCAATTCTCTCAAGTCTCTGCTGCTGGGAATTGATACCGTGTGGCTGGAAGCCGAATGCTCGCGGTACGAATTCTTCATGGATGTCGCTCAGCAGACGCAGCCGGATATTGCGTTAATCAACGTCGATTCCAACCACGCGCGGGGTGTGCAGCTTGTTGGCGAAGTGTCGCGAGCGTTGCCGAATTGCTCCGTGCTCGTCGTGAGTGCGTCACAGGAAGGCAGCCTGATCCTCCAGGTCATGCGCAACGGGGCACGCGAATTCCTCAACATGCCATTGCAGCTGGATGACTTCATCGCCGCTCTGGACCGCATCCGAATCACGCTCGGTGGTACCACAGGCGACGGCAACGTGCGCGTCGGAAAAATCATCACCGTCGCTGGCGTTGGCGGTGGAGTTGGCAGCACCGCGATGGTAGTGAATATGGCCGCCTCGCTGGCTCAGGACCCGGCCAACTCGCCGGTGATCATTGACCTCGACCTGACACTTGGTGACGCCGATGTCTGGCTGGACATTATTCCCGAATACACCATTCGTGACGTTTCAGAAAACATCTCCCGGCTGGACTACGGACTGTTGAAACGATCATTGACCAGGCATGAGTGCGGCGTCTATCTCTTGCCCCGTCCCGTCGAACTTGAAACGGGCGAAGCCATCAAGCCCGACGACCTGCGACGAATACTCGCGCTCTTGAAGGCGACGTTTTCTCATCTCATCGTCGATGTGACAAAGTCGTTCAGCAGACTGGATCTGTCCGTCATGGAAGTGTCTGACAAAGTCCTGCTGGTAACGCAGCTCGATCTGTCCTGTCTCCGCAATGTCGTTCGAATCATGCAGTTTCTGGAACAGGTGCCGGGGATCAAGGAAAAGATCGAGATCGTCGTCAATCGCGCCGGGCTCGAAGACAATGATATCAGCCTCAACAAAGCCCTGGAGACCATCGGCAGAACCGTATTTTGGCAGTTGCCGAACGATTACGCCACGATGGTCGGTGCCCGCAACAACGGCCTGCCCCTGTGCCAGTTCGCGCCCAAGGCACGGCTGACCCGCAGCGTCAATGATATGGTGCGTGCGCTGACGTCCGGTGAGGGCGGGGGCAAGGCCGCCGAGGAACTGCCTAAGAAAAAGAGCGGCCTGTTCGGATTGTTCGCCGGGAAGTAAATCCCGGCTCACTTTGTGGTCGGCTGCAACAACTCACGGAGCGCATCCATCAGCACCTTCTCGACGTTTGGCGACACGTTCGTCGCCCCTTCACTCGTTTCGTAGCCGCCTGAGTTGATGCCAGGCGATTGGTCTCCGATGCAATCGCCTCTCGCCTCTCGCCTCTCGCCTCTCGCCTCTCGCCTCTCGCCACTCGCCACTGGTCGTGGGCCTCGTTGGCGATTCCCAGGAAATCGACGGCACACAACACAATTGGACCGTCGTTGCCTTTCAGGACGATGCCGCGACATCGCAGTGTCAGCTCATCGCCCGCTCCGGTGTGCGCCACCGACGCGAGCCAAGGGAGGATCAAAACTGCACTTGGCGTGTCGGGCCGATGCGTTTGGAATGGAAGGCTTGATGTGCCCGGCATGGGCGTTGTGTGCTACTTCGTGAGCGTCACGAAATCTCCGACCGGTTTTCCGTTCACGGCCAGCACCTGGAGCACCAGTCGATGTTCAATGATGTAGCCGACGAGGTCAAGTTTTCTTGCTTTTCCAAACAGTGTTCAAGTTGTCGTACTGAGAACGCGGTTGCCTTCATAAAGCAATTTTACCTCTTCGCCAATGACCAGGTTTCTGTTTTTCTTGACGGCAGTGGCTGCCTTACTCAACCCGTTCACGAGTGCCACATTCGCATCTTTGCGAGCGTCCTCGAAAGCAGAATAGGCCTTCTTGAGCCGTTCCAGTAGTGCCTCGTTCGATTTCTGATCAGCCTTGGATCCAGCATGGGCTGCAGGTGAGATTGCCAGAGCCCAGACGGTCAACAGGCAGCCGACATGGAAAGGTGTCACCATGTGCCCAGCGGAGGCTGCGTTCAGAGCGACAAAGTTCGTTTGATGGTGTCCAGTGCCTGAGATCATCTCGTGTCTCCGATAGCTTGCAGTTTGTCAGCGGGCTCCCGGTTTTTCTTTTGACCGCCCTGAGTGAGAAGTCGAGATCCCGAATTGGTCGAACCGCTGAACTTCTAGGCTTTTTCGGAAAATCACAAGAGAGGCGAGCGGAGCGACATTTTGCCCATTCAGGGCTGGAAATCTCGTTTCGATCTCGACCCAGGGCGTTGCCCTGGGCTTTCACATTTTGTGCCTTCAGCGCGGAATCGCAGCAATTTGTGCCTTCAGCACGGAATCGTACCAGTGATGGCGTTCCGTCCCAAAGGGACGCAAGGTGAAAGCCTGGGGCAACGCCCCAGGAATGTGTCGATCACGAACAGAAGCCCTGAAGGGGCGATATTCCAATCCTCGAATCACGGTTCGCCGCGCCAGGTCACGGGCATGGTGGATTCGAGGTCGAAGTCCGGCCAGTTTTGTTCGATCCATGCTGCCGCCTCGTGGACTCCGTAGAATGGGCTTGAGTCAAGTTGGATTTCTGATTTTCAAACCGACCATTTCCAGCAATGTCGAAACGTGATACAGTCACACCATGATCCAACGCACAAATTTCGCAATGGTTGATGAGCTTCTTGATCCTGTCAGCAAATGTCTGACACCGGAGGTTGCCCGAAGCATTGCAGGGCTGCGTGCTGCACCGGACGTACAACAGAAGCTGGATGGCTTTGCGGACAAATCCACTGAAGGGACTCTGACGACCGAAGAGCGAGCAGAGTACGAAGCGTGTGTGCGTGCCATCAACTTTATCAGTCTGTTGCAGATGAAAGCGCGAGCTGCTCTCAACGGAACACCGGACTGACGCAATGGCAGTGGACACAGTCACTCGACGATTAGTCCGCCAGCGCGCTGACAGTCGGTGTGAATATTGTCACTGCCATCAGGATCTGCTGCCGCTGATCACATTTCATGTGGAGCATATTATCGCAAGGCAGCACGGACGACGATTCTAATTTGTGCCTTGCCTGCCATTGGTGCAATTTTCATAAAGGGCCAAATCTGGCAACTCTTGTGGACAATGAACTTGTCCCACTCTTTCATCCTCGCCAGCAAGACGGGAATGATCATTTTGCGTTGAAGGGCAATCAAATCGTCGGCATAACGGCAACGGGGCGAGGCACTGTTGAATTGTTTAGCATGAACGATGACGATCGTTGCAAACTTCGAGCTGGGTCGGCAGCACATTGAATCGCACAGTATCGCATTTCAACGCAAGGACGCGAAGGCGCAGAGGGGACAATTGAATTCGACTGCGATTCTCTTTGCGTCTCTGCGCCTTTGCGTTTCTGTCTTCATTCACGGTTCGCCGCGCCAGGTGACGAGCATGGTGGCTTCGAGGTCGAAGTCGGGCCAGTTGTGTTCGATCCATGCGGCCGCGTCGTGGATGGTGTGGAATTGGCGAGGTGGCGATTCCGGTTTTAGCGGCGAGTGGAGCGACGTTTCGCCCTTTCAGGGCTGGAAATGTCGTTTCGATCTCGACCCAGGCGATGCCCTGGGCTTTCACATTTTGTGCCTTCAGCACGGAATCGCAGCAACTTGTCCGTTTAGCACGGAATCGTATCAGTGATGGCGTTCCGTCCCAAAGGGACACAAGGTGAAAGCCTGGGGCAACGCCCCAGGAATGTGTCGATCACGAACAGAAGCCCTGAAAGGGCGATATTCCGATGCTCGAATCACGGTTCGCCGCGCCAGGTGACGAGCATGGTGGCTTCGAGGTCGAAGTCGGGCCAGTTGTGTTCGATCCATGCGGCCGCGTCGTGGATGGTGTGGAATTGGCGAGGTGGCGGTTCCGGTTTCAGCGGCGAGCGGCTGGGTGTCAGCCCACCGAGTCCATCAAGATTCTCCCCGTCCATCCTCGCTGCCGATTCCGGATTAATCAGAAACACGTGTCGGCCGTCGTGGAAGATGAGTTCCTCAAACCGCTGCAGTAGGTACTCACGAGGTTCGTCGCAGCAACCGAGATGGAGCAGAAGCGTAGCGACTGTTCGTTGTTTCGTTAAGGCCGCTATCGGTTGCTGAAGTTCGGAGATATCGTCGATGTAGTAGTAGTAGTAGTAGTAGTAGTAGTAGTAGTAGTAGTAGTAACTGTCACGTGTTGCATGCAGTGTCAGCAATGACGAGGCAGCAATAGTGCAGTAATGGTCTACACCGGGCGCGTCGATCAATTGCGCGGTATCGACTAGCGGTTTCAGACTGAACGCACTGTCAACACGATTCAGAGCAGCGATGATCGCTTCAAACGTTGCGACTTGTTGTTGAATCTCCATTCTTTTAGCGATTGCGGCAAGGGCTTCGCCAGCCGCATCAAGGACATCCGAATCGGCGGTCGTTCCGAGCTCCTCAATCAGTGTGTCTCCAGCACGGGTGATCTGAGCGGCATCAAGACGCAGAGCCAGTGCGGCCAGGGTTTTGCCTATTGCCTCCTGAAGTGCAGGTATTCCGGGTGTCTTTTCGAGCGATTTGAACAGCGTGTCCCAGCCACGAGTAATCTGAGCGGCCTCCAGACGTGGAGCCAGTGCGACCAAGCCCTCGCACGCCAGATTAAGTACACGCTCATGAGTTTTCTTTTCGAGGACATCGATCATCGTGTCTCCGGCACGGGTGGCCTGAGCGAGGTCCAGACGGGGGCACAGGACGACAAGGGCCCATACGCATCAAGTTAAGCAATACTCGAGCAATTCTGGATCGCGTAGGAGTTGGAGGGTTCCTGGAGCCGCTTTTCGTTTCGTAAGTCGGCAGCCAGCTTGGGCTTGGCGGCAAAAGCGGT
>Ga0138256_10006831_pt1 | contig 12062 bp, 6 predicted proteins | sample KNB2016incub_MG_FD_105486 | JGI IMG/M metagenome (GOLD analysis project Ga0138256, IMG submission 105486) | Active sludge microbial communities from wastewater in Klosterneuburg, Austria - KNB2014incub_MG | ecosystem: Engineered > WWTP > Activated sludge > Unclassified | place: Austria... | reverse complement strand
TTTATAACTCAACGGTGAGGCAGATACACCAGCCTGATCGCCGCGATCTATTAAATCCATTTCAAATGGAAAAACAGCTGTCGCAATGTCAGGATCCTCAGTAGTGGAGGCGAGTAACGAACCGGATCCCTGGAACTGAAGGAAAGAAATAGAATGTCCGTTTAATTCAAAAGGAAACCCGATCGGAATAATGTAATCCGGATCATCCCACAATTGACCATTATTGATGGACGTAGCTCCGGTCAGATCTGCATAAGTATCGGAAAGGGTGGTCAGGGTGTATAGAAAGGCACCGGATGACCTGGAATGACTATGACCCTTCGAAAGAAACGATTTCTTTGTCGCAGACTGAGCTTGCACCGGCACATTGACCAGTACAAGGTAAGCAGTGAAAAAAAGTAAAAGTGCTTTTTTCATAAAGGATTGATTTGTTTTGAATCATTAAAGAATAGAATAACACGAAGGTGTGCCTGACCATAGAAAAGGATACTGAGGGAATATCCTGATGACATCTTGATTTGGTTCTTTGGATCAGCAGTCCACCTGATTTCTTTCCGAAAGATAGAAAATATGTTCTCGTGTCGATTAAATTGGTGAGATTTTAAGAAATATTTAAAAAAAAGAAAGCGATATGCAAGTGCATACCGCTGTTCTATGCTTAAGTTCATAAAAGAAAATGAATCGGTTTAAGCAGATGGCGATCATTCGGATCACCGAATGGATTACCCTTCTTGAAATTGCTTAAGACATCCTCAACTTTCAGGTATTGAGTACATCATTCTTTACAGAGATGGCCACCATTACCACCTCATCAATCAGAGGCTTGGGCACATGGAGTTCCTCCAGGGTGGATACCAGATGTTCAGCGACAGCATTGAAATGGACCTCCGTCAGATGCATATGCTGATGTGCTTCCCTCATCGCCAACCCGGGATAAGGGAATGGAGCACCAAAGGCAAAGGCTAAGAATGCCTTCATCTTTCCGCTTTGCCTGTTCATGTCAATATGAAAAAAGAAATGGTTGATCCTGTCATCCATCATGACTTTGCTGTAGAAGATGTCAACTGCCGCATCGACGGCATTCATCCCCCCGATACGGGCGAAAAGTGTTTCTGTGACTGTTGTTTCCATGTTTTTATGATTTATGAGTTGATAAGTTGATGAGTTGATAGGTTGATGAGTTGATGAGTTGATGAGTTGATAGGTTGATGGGTTGATAGGTTGATGTGTTGATATGTTGATGCGATTATGAGTTTATAGTTGATGCGTTTATATTATGCTCTATGCTCTATGCCCTATGCTCTATGCTATTACTTGGCTTGCATCAATCGCTCTACCTGAGCTTCAAGTTGTTCTAGCCGCGCCTGTTGCTCCTGAATGCCCTTGATGCCGATGACGGTCAGCTGATCATAACAGACGCCGTATTGATCGTTGGAATAACTGACTACTTCCGGAAAAATGGATTCCGCCTCTTGTGCCATCACACCTATATCCATGCGTGAATGCGGATCATGTTTGAAGCTGTAGGTATAGAGTTTGAGTTGATTGATCTTATCCATCATGGGACGCAAGGGTTGAATATTTTCTTTCAACCGCCGATCCGACACAGCTACCCAATCACCTCCATTATCATAAGAGAAGTAAGCCAGGAGTATAGCATTCTTAAAGAAATTGACGACACCCGTTGTGGTGGGAGCAATCCACCAGGTATCAGTTCCACGCTGGAGCCCAAGACCAAACTCAGTTGTTTTGATAGTCAGTAATCCATATGGATTCGAGGTGCCGATCCCGACTTTACCTCCACTTGGGTTGATATATGTTTCTTCATCTGAATTGTGATTGATATGCAATGGTGTTTCACTGTCTATTTCATTTCCATCCAGGTAGAGCGTATGCGATGATGGAGATGTGATCATTACAGGTGCTTCACTCCCGTTATTTTCAGTAACTCTTTTCAACCTGAGTGTAGCATCGGAAGAGCCTGATGTCGGACTGAAGAGTAACAGGTCATCTCCCGTCAACCAATCAGCAGCGCTAGCCCCAATAAACCAGTCATTGAGGCCGTCCTCCGGGTTCCTCAGCTGAACCTGATAAGATGATCCGTTGACATTCATGCGTTGATGCAGCCCTGCATTGCCGATGCTTACATTCCCTCCTCCTTCGCCCATGTACACATTGCCATCTCCAAACCACGTATTGCCACCACCTGTTTGCAGGTATAGGGTTGACGGAGCCCCATTGAGCCGTGACATGATTTCATTCTGATCCATGATGAGGTTACTTCCTGTTTTGCTCCCCAGCATGAGATAGCCATCCAATGTACCTGATGCATCTTCACCTCCATCGATATGCAGCCGGGTCAAGGGAGCTGTCGTACCAATACCAACAAAGCCATTCGAGTTGATCCGCATCATTTCATCTCCTGTTGTAGCGAAGTTATCCGTGCCGGTATAAAATTTCAGGATGCCCCCATGATTTTCAACCAGCCAATCCCTGGCAGCTGAAAATTCATCACCTCGGATCAATTCTAAGCCAACCCTTGCCCCAATAGTGGAGGAATGGATGCGCATATATTCTGAAACATTTCCACTTATTTCCAATGGCCTGACAGGGCTGGTCGTGTTGATACCGACTCGTTGTTGGCTGTAGGCGAAAGGAATAATTCCGATGGACATGATGAGTTGTATAATCACTTTTGTCTGCATGATGCTTTATTGGTTTTATATTTTATTACACAATTGGATGGATCGCTCAAATGCACTGAAGGAATTGAATTTATTTTTCGTCAGCGGCCAGTAGGGCGAGAATCTCTTTCTCCAGCAAATCAATTTCTTCGTGCTGTTCCTGTAGTGCCTTGAGGATATACACCGAGAGCTTGGAATAGGCCACTGTGTATTGACCATCAGTACCTCTGACAAGTTCCGGGAAAGTGTCCACGATCTCCTGTGCGATGACGCCTGTTTGCAGGCTATGGGACGGATCATTTTTGTAAGCGTATGAATACGTTTTTAATCCGTTGATTTTATCCATGACCTCCGGTAGCTCAAAAATATTTTCTTTTAGTCTCCGGTCTGAAATGGTGATCCATTGACCACTGGCCCCGTTGACTTGTGCCAGTGTCCATCCATCTTTGATAAAGCCGAGGTAATTAAATGCAGTTACTGGATTAAGGTCCCAGGCTGCACTTCCTTTTTGAAGACGTATCGCAAATTCATCATCCTGGGTAGTGATATGCAACGTAGTGGAAGGATTGACATTGCCCATACCTACGCGTCCACCTGAAGGATTGATATACGTTTCTTCATCTGAGTTGTGATTGATATAGAGGGGCTCCGATTTAGTATCAATTTCATTTCCATCCAGCAGCATGATTTGGCTGGCATTGGACCGGAGCATGACGGGTGCGACTACGCCACCGTTTTCCGTCACATTGAGCATGCGCAATACGGCGTCATCGGAGGACTGTGACGGACTGAATAGTAGCTGGTTGTCACCGGCAATCCAGTCAGTATTACTCGCTCCGATATACCAGTCATTGAGGCCACCGTTTGTATTTCGAAGGGCTATTTGTATGCCATCATCTTCAATGGTCATCCTCGAAGTCGGAGAGGATAAGCCTATGCCCAGGTTTCCTGTTGAACTTCCGATATAAGTGTGTCCGCCACCATCACCAATGTGTGTATCTCCACCGTGCGATTGCAGGGAAAGATGATACGCACTTCCATTATTGCGACTCAGGATCTCGTTTTGATCCATCACCATATTTGTCCCGGATTTTGAACCAATCAACAGGTACCCATCACCTGTATTGGAGGCTTCCTGACCACCTTCAATATGAACTCTGGAAGTTGGGGTAGAGGTGCCAATGCCGACATCGCCAGATGCATTGATACGCCACAGTTCATTTCCTTCGGTGGCGAAATCATCAGTGCCTGTGATAATCTTGAATACACCGACATCATTTGCGATTTTGTAATCCCGTCCGGTAGAAGCCGGAGGCCCCGTGAGTAATTCCAGGTTTGCTTCAGAGCCGATGGTGTTAGTGGTTTGTACGCGGGCATGTTGATTCAGGTTGCCATAGATTTCGAGACTCCTCACAGGCGCATTGGTATTGATACCTACATTTTGAGCCTGGGCCATCCATGGAAGCCAGGTGAGTAAGGCAAAGTAAAGGAGGCGATGAGAAATATTCATTTTCTTTTGCGTTTAGTTGTCGTGATAATGTTGAAAGGAATGATTGTTTAATAGGACTTTATAACTGATGCTTGTTGAGATGCGTCTTGCATTTCAGGTTGTATAGATCGAAGACGGAGCAACCTGACTTTCTCTCTTAATGTATCGATCAATGCCTGTTGTTCCTGGATTGCTTTTATACCGATGACGGCCAGCTGGGAATAGGCGACACCATATTGACCTTCATTTTCAAATACGATTTCAGGAAAGAGGGATTCAGCTTCCTGTGCTATGATACCTGTCATAAGGGTATGCGTGGAATCATGCTTAAAGGAATAGGTATAGGTGTTGAGTTGCATAACTTTATCCAATACACTTTCCAATGGTTGGATCATTTCTTTTGCTGTCCGATCCGAAATATGTGACCACTGGCCTGTAACTCCATCTACGCGTGCATAGGTGCCATTTATTTCAGGCCAAAAAATACCGAGATCATTATCCCCTGAATTAATGGGATTTAAATGCCATTTGGCGTTTCCTGCCTGCAAGGTCAGGATGTCGCCGCTTGACGCATTGACATGAAGCATGGCCTGCGGATTTGTGGTGCCTATCCCAACACGCCCTCCGGAGGGATTGATGTAGGTGTCCTCTTCTGTGTTGTAATTTATATACAATGGTGTACCCCGTGTATCAATCTCATTTCCGTCTAGCAGCAAGGTGTGGTCAGTGTTGGTATGGATCATCACTGGAGCATTCGTACCATCATTATCTGTCACATCCATCAGGCGCAGGACTGCATCGCCTGAGCTGCCTGTTGGACTGAATAGGAGTTGATCGCCTCCTGATTGCCAGCTATCACTGCTTGCACCAATGTGCCACGTGTTGGCATCGTCTGTATCATTGTCGATGCTCATTTGAAAATTGTCATCTTCAATTGTGATGGCTGCGTCCAGGGTTGAAGTACCTACCCCAATAGCACCTCCGCCCAGAGCCATGTAGGTGTTGCCTCCAGATAGTCCAAAATGGGTGTTACCACCATTGGCTTGAAAGTGTAAGGGAGCTGGATTTCCGTTTTGCAGAGCCAGTATTTGATTGTTGTCGAAGGCAAGATTGTACGATGTGAGGCTTCCTATTTTCAAATAACCATGCCCTCCGCCGGCGATAAATGAGCCACCATCAATGTGTAGTTTGCTATAAGGTTGTCCTGTTCCCAATCCCGTCTCTCCGGATTCATTGATCCGAAATACTTCAGTAGAGGATCCAGTGAAATTGTCATCGTTGTATGCAATTTTAAAAAGACCACCGTCATTGTAGAGTTTCCAATCTAATGCCGAAAAGTTTCCCGGGCCGGTCACTAGTTCTATACCCGCCTCTGCGATTATTTCATCACTCTTCGAATGCACCCGCACCTGGGTGTCTGCGGTACCCACTACATCCAGGGTCCTGACAGGGGTATTGGTATTGATGCCAAGTCGTTGTTGGGCTGAAATTTTGATTCCGAAGAAAAGGATCGACACGATTAATACTATTCTTGTTGCCATCTGATTATTTTTTCTGCAAATCAAAGGCGGAGGATCATTTCCTGCCATGGCCGTTTGGCAGATGATACGTTTGGATTAAAATCGAGTGGTTTATTTTTTAAACTTTGTCGCAGGTAGATCCTGTAGCATGCCAGGGGCTTGATTTGGTAGGTTGTTCAATCAATCATACCGGATATCAAGCCAATGATACATACAGCCTGTAGGCCATCGATGGCTCCCTGCAGGATTGGCCTGTGTTGATTACTTTAGAAGTGCTGGTTTGATGACCAGGGGTGTTATTTCAGATATTAAGCCATGCTGACCTGCTACTCAACCATCAGGGTGATTCATCAAACGGTCATCCGGGTTTTATTAAGGATTGTCGTAGTTTACTATACCTTTTATGTACAGTTGTATTTACGTCCACGTTACTTATTTGATCTTCCGGTTTCTGCCGGTGGGATTTTTCTTTTGTTTGGTACAGGGGGCTGCTCAACCTGATATCATTCGTTTTGAACGATTGAGTGACGAGGAAGGTCTTCCAAGCAACCTTTTTAGTGAGGTGATCCAGGATGAGCATGGTTTGATGTGGATGGCAGGGCTTGATGGTTTGGCAAGGTATGATGGGTATACGGTAAAATCATACCGGCATAATCACCTGGATACAACCTCCATTTCAGGAAACAACATTACAGCGCTTTATGCAGATTCAAAAGGTAGGCTTTGGCTAGGTATTACAGGTGTCGGCCTGAACGTCTCCGATGATGCAAAATCGGTCTTTTATAAAATTGAAATTCCTCCCGGATACATGGACAAGGTTCCTCTAAGGATCATCGATATTACAGAGGATTCGACGGGTCGTATGTGGATAGCTTCTGATGCCGGATTATACATGGTAAGTAAAAGGGGAAATGATTTTCTTGTAGAACCCTACAGATCAAACCACACAAAGAATTTTTCGACATCATTCTTTTCTAAACCCTATGTACTCACTACGGATACCAAAGGCAGGATATGGATAGGTACGGCGGAGGGGCTTGCCATGATTGACATCCAACGAGATAAAATCTATGGTCCGGCAGATTTTTCCGGCTTACCACCCGTAGCCATACAGGACATAGAGTTTGACAGGATAGGGAGGCTTTGGGTGAGTTGTCCGGGTCAAGCAACAAGACTCTTTTTTACATCACCGGATCATTGGCAGTTCAAGGCATTCTCAAATATTCCTTTCGTTTCAGCTACTCGTAATCTCCAATTCACTTTTGACCTCGACAACCGTTTGTGGGCTCTTGTATTTGGGGATCAGGCATACGGTTACGATTTCAGGGACTCTACCTTATTTCTGCAGAGTACCATGAACAGTGATATCGCGCATGAACGTTTTTTCAGAGAGCCATTTATCGATCATAGTGGTAATGCATGGTTACCGGTGGAAGGTTTTTATATCTATCCATATCCAAAAGGTTTTAATACCTATTTACATCCCTTTGCTTTTCATCAGTCCAACAGTTGTGTTTATGGAACGGGAGATTTCCTTTGGTTTGGATATCGCGAAAAGGGGTTAGTGCGATTTGATCAACGCACCTCTGCGGCCATTCATTTTTCAACGAAGGAAATCGGTAAGCATAGCTTGCCTGTGGATCACATTCAGGGAGTATTGAAAGTGATGAGCGGCAATTTAATAATTGTGGGATTCAGTAATCTCTCCGTCATGAACCCCGATGGAAAAATAATAGCCAGTTTCCCCGCCAATGGCACTAATCGCGCTGCTTTCCAGGATGCAACAGGCAACATCTGGATAGGCGGATACCATGGGTTGTATTTGTTTTCTGAATCGGAGGGGATCATGAGGACCTATACAGTAGGATCAGATACTTCGGCCAAGGGGCAGTATGTCCAGACGATCAGGCAGGATGCCAAAGGTTATATCTGGTTTGCCAGCGACCTGAATGGACTGTGCAGACTTGATCCGGGTTCCGGAGAGATCATTCAGTTTCTTCCACAGCCTGGAGTTTTATCTTCTTTGCCTAGCAGAAGTGTATTGGATATCGATGTGGACAGTGATGGACTTCTCTGGCTGGCGACAGATGTGGCCCTTGTCAGGTTTGATCCGGTCTCCTTTGAAATGAAAACCTTTGACAAGAATAATGGCCTTGCTAATGATTACATCGCTTCGGTCATTTGTACACCTGATGGCATGGTGTGGGTTTCGACGCATTCCGGTATTGCCGAGTATGATCCGGTGCGCGATGTGTTCGTCAATTATGATGCATCAGATGGACTGTCCAACTTTAGTTATTATACGAGAAGCAAATATGTTAGTGATGCCGGCGTATTATTTTTTGGTGGTAAAAATGGGGTGGACTACTTTCACCCTGGAAAATTGCGAAGCAATCCTACACCCCCGAAGATGTTTCTGTCATCATTTTCAATTAACAATGAAATCGATTTTTGCGGGTATACCGATGAAGATTTTGCAGGTGGTTTAGAGTTGTCCTATCAGGATAAATTACTCGGATTTGAATTTACAGGACTTCATTTTGCCGACCAGCAGGATGTCAGGTATATGTACAAAATGGAAGGCTTACACGAAGACTGGATTGACCTCGGACTCCAACGTAGTGTGCTCATTTCCGGATTACAGCCAGGCAGGTATATCCTGCATGCAAAAGCTATCACCGGCGACCAGGTTTGGTCCGAAAGTGACCTGAAGATTCCCATTCATATTTCCCCTCCCTTTTACGCCACAGCCTGGTTTCGCCTGATCGCCATCCTGTGTTTGCTCGGTCTGTTTTTCTGGTTCATCCGCAGCCGAGAAAAAGCGATAAAACGAAAGGATAAAATGGAAGCAGAAGTCAACCGAAAAATTGTGGAGCTTGAGCGAAGAGCCCTGCAAGCCCAGATGAATCCCCATTTCATTTATAATTCCATGAACTCCATACAGCAGTTTATGATTATTCATGACATAGAAGGTGCGATGAAATACCTGACCAAGTTTTCAAGGATATTGCGCACGGTGCTCAATATTTCGGCACAAAACAGGATACCCCTGGCAGACGAAATCATGCTCATCAAGGATTACCTCGAACTGGAGAACATGCGTTTCCCTGACAAATTTACCTATGATATTAAAGTTTCTCCCGAAATCAATATACATGCTGTAGATATCCCACCGTTTTTCATTCAGCCTCAGGTGGAGAATGCTATTAGGCATGGACTGTTAAAGAAAGTTTCTCCAGGGCATTTATCCATAGAGATCACTTCCGACGCAAGTCACCTCTATATCCATGTAGAAGACAATGGCATCGGTCGTGAAGCATCCCTTAAATCTAAATTTAATGATACCATCGTCAATGAGAGTAAGGGGCTTGCGATTGTCAAAGAGCGATTGTCCCACCTGAATCCGGCAAACGGATTTACACCATTTAAGATCATCGACCTATATGATGCGGACCACAGCCCGGCGGGAACACGAGTTGAAATTATTTTACCCATAGATTAACACCCTGATGTATGAAGACCTATAAAGCAGTCATCATCGAAGATGAAGAAAGAAGCACGATCGTGTTGCAAAACCTGTTGGAAACATACTGTCCCGATGTCGAAGTCGTGGGGAATGCAACCTCAGTGCAGGACGGGATCAAAACGGTGAATGCATTACAGCCGGATATCCTGTTTCTGGATGTCCAGATTGTAGGAGGGACTGGATTTGATATTCTTGAGAAATTGAATAATACCAAGGTCTCCATCATTTTTACAACCGCATATGATCACTATGCCCTCAAGGCTTTTAAATTTAGTGCAATAGATTATTTATTGAAACCTATTGACATCGATGAATTAAAGATAGCCGTTAAGAAAGTCACTGCGCCGAACCAACAGGCTGAAGATGAATTTAAAATCAAGAACCTGCTATCTAATATCAAGAACCCTTCTGAAGATCCGGTCCTCCTGGTGTCCACGCTCGAAGCGGTTGAATTTGTACGCATCCGGGAGATCATTCGTTGTGAAGCCCAGGGAGCCTATACACAATTGATACTCAAGGACACAAAATCAGTGATGGTCAGTAAGGTGATCAAGGAGTTTGAGTTCCTCCTCCAGGAGTATGGATTTTACAGGGTGCATCAGTCGCATCTCATCAATCTCAGGGAAGTGAGAAAATATATAAAATCTGAAAATTATCTACTGATGCGGGATGGGGCTCAGATACAACTGGCCAGAAGCCGAAAAGATGATTTTTTCAACGTGCTGCATAAGGTGCAGCTGTAATGGGGATATTTAAAAGTAGAGACGCGATTAATCGCGTCTCTACTTTTAAATTTTCCCATTACAATTACACCATCTGAGCTGGTCATTTGAAAGTGTTTGATCGGTTATCTCACCAACGTCAGATCGCCATATAAGGCTATCTCTTGTCCTTTCTTGTTGGTGGCGAGGATTCTGTAGAGGAATACGCCCGGGTTCATTTCCTTTCCTTTCAGTTTGCCATCCCACGCCACATTATCCTGAGGTAAAAAGTTGGTTTTCGAATACACCAGTTCACCCCAACGGCTGAAGATCTCAAAGTATTCTACCGAGACGATGGATGGATCCATTGACGGAATGAGCAGATCATTAATGCCATCATCGTTGGGTGAAAATATGTTTGGAACAATGACAGAACTCGTGAGCAACACTTTGATCTTGATATCATCTGTGTATACGCATCCCTTATCATCAACAGCCACGAGTGTCAGGCTCATATCTTCCTCAGGGGAGGCCCAGCTTGAAAGCTGATCTGTTTTGATTTCCGCAATATCTCCTGACCAGGTAAAGGTGTCTGGAGTAAAACTAAGAATCGCCTGGATGAGAATACTATCCCCCACGAGAATGGTTTCATCAGGGCCGAGTGTAAGGGTTTCGGAACTAGCGGAAGAAATGATCGCATTTTCATTGATCGAGCAATTGAATGCGTCCACTATTTCGATACTGTAGTTGCCTTGTCCAAGATTTGAGATGATGTATGGGAAAGTTGATATGGGTTGCACAGCACCATTGTTCAAAGAAATACCAAATGGCCCATTCCCACCTTGTATACCAAAGATGGTGATCGTTCCATCATTATCCCCCGGACATGTAATCGCTGTCATATCGATATCAGCTACCATTTCGGTATAGATCGTTGAGTTGATGATGTGCTCATCACGGCAGCCAAGTGAATCTATACTGACAAATGTATAGGTGCCAGATTGATCCACTACAATAGTGGATTGATAGAGGCTGTCATTGGCGACAATCCAGAAGGAGGTTACTTGTCCCTTGCCTCCGGTCACTGAAGCCGTATAGGTCATGCTTTCACCCGGACAAAGGCTTACATCATCAGGAAGGGTTCCGATAGCAATTTCACAATCACAGTCAGGTGCAGGAATATTCAGTTGAGTAACGCACAGGCCGTTGCCATTACTGGCGGTCACCTGGGTTCCTACACCGGGGACAAGATTGGTTATTCGGTATCTGTTTCCACCAAGTGCAGTCAGTACACCATTTGCATTGGTTACGACTTCTGCAGATGATATCACGGTAGCTTCCCAGGTTAATAAATCACCTGCACAGATAGCATTGTCCAGTTGTATCGAAGGGGACTGTATGACTTCATAGGTTATCTCTGCAAAGGCAGGACATCCAGCTACTGGTTGGGCGAGGGTAAACCGCACTGTATAGGTGCCGGCATCGGATTGATTGGTCACGAAGTTGGTACCGTTGATGACCGCAGGATTATTTCCCGGAGGAGCATTGGATATACTCCAGGTGCCTGCTTCGGTCGTGATAAGAAAAGTATTCAGGTTTACAGTGCCTGATTGACTGCATAAATTATTCGTTGGTGTATTTAGGGCCACAGAAGGGCAGAGACAATTTTCGATGATCAAACTGATACCAGCGGTATCGTTTTCACATGGAGCCACTGCATTGTTGGTAGTATAATATACGGTATAGTTCCCGGCCACCAGGGTAGATGGATTAAACTGACTGTTGTTTGTAATAGGGGCGGTCACACCTGCAGGGAAAAACCAGGTACCACTCGTCGGACCATAATCGATAAAGGCATCAAGATCGACAAGTATATCTGACGTATCACAATACGTCTGTGTGCCCGGATCCAGAATAAAATACGCAGTGGCATCAATATCAATATCTATCGTCTCCTGGTCTTGGGGGCAGAAGCCAGTCTGGTCAGTAGCCGTCAGCGTAAAGCTGACAGTACCTGATGTGAAATCTGCCAATACCGGAGTATAACTTGTATTCAATGCATTTGGATTGGTGATCGATCCCGCACCATTGGTTTGCCAGCTGTATTGAACATTACTGCCGGACGCAGTTCCTGCGAGTATG
>Ga0138256_10006829_pt1 | contig 12063 bp, 16 predicted proteins | sample KNB2016incub_MG_FD_105486 | JGI IMG/M metagenome (GOLD analysis project Ga0138256, IMG submission 105486) | Active sludge microbial communities from wastewater in Klosterneuburg, Austria - KNB2014incub_MG | ecosystem: Engineered > WWTP > Activated sludge > Unclassified | place: Austria... | reverse complement strand
GTCGACGACATGCCCGACGAACAGGCGATGGGCCTCTACTACCACCAGGAATACGTCGACATGTGCCGCGGGCCGCACGTGCCGAACACGCGTTTCCTCAAGGCCTTCAAGCTGACGCGGCTGTCGGGCGCCTACTGGCGCGGCGACGCGAAGAACGAGCAGCTGCAGCGCGTCTACGGAACGGCCTGGGCCGACCGCAAGCAGCTCGACGACTACATCAAGCGCATGGAGGAAGCCGAGAAGCGCGACCACCGGCGCCTGGGTCGCGAGCTCGACCTGTTCCACCTCGACGAGCACTCGCCCGGCACCGTGTTCTGGCATCCCAGGGGCTGGACGGTCTGGCAGCAGGTCGAGCAGTACATGCGCGCCGTCTACCGCGACAACGGCTACCAGGAGGTCAAGGGCCCGCAGATCCTCGACCGCTCGCTGTGGGAGAAGACGGGGCACTGGGACAAGTACCGCGAGAACATGTTCACCACGGAGTCGGAGAAGCGCGACTATGCCTTGAAGCCGATGAACTGCCCGGGTCACCTGCTGATCTACAAGCAGGGCATCAAGAGCTACCGCGACCTGCCGCTGCGCTATGGCGAGTTCGGCCAGTGCCACCGCAACGAGCCGACGGGCGGGCTGCACGGCATCATGCGCGTGCGCGGCTTCACGCAGGACGACGGGCACATCTTCTGCACCGAGGAGCAGATCCTCGCCGAATGCGTCGCCTTCACGGCGCTGCTGCAGAAGGTCTACCGCGACTTCGGCTTCGAGCACGTCATCTACAAGGTCGCGACGCGGCCCGACGCGCGCATCGGCTCCGACGAGAGCTGGGACAAGGCCGAGCAGGCGCTGATCGAGAGCCTGAAGCGTTCCGGCGTCGACTACGCCATCTCGCCGGGCGAGGGTGCCTTCTACGGTCCGAAGATCGAGTACACGTTGAAGGACGCGATCGGCCGGCAGTGGCAGTGCGGCACGATCCAGGTCGACTTCTCGATGCCGGGGCGCCTGGGCGCCGAATACGTCGCCGAGAGCGGCGAGCGCCGCGTGCCCGTGATGCTGCACCGGGCGATCGTCGGCTCGATGGAGCGTTTCATCGGCATCCTGATCGAGCAGCACGCCGGCGCGCTGCCGGCCTGGCTGGCGCCGCTGCAGACGGTCGTCGCCTGTATCACGCAAGCGCAAGGGGATTACGCCGCCGAGATCGCGAAAACGCTGCAAAAACAAGGAGTTAGAGCCGTCGTCGATTTGCGCAACGAGAAAATCACGTATAAAATCCGCGAGCATTCCATGCAAAAGGTTCCGTACATCCTCGTCGTCGGCGACAAGGAGAAGGCGAGCGGGGCCGTTGCGGTGCGCGCCCGAGGGAATCTCGATCTCGGCGTGATGCCGCTGGAGCAGTTCTCCGAGAAGCTGGCCAGCGACATCGCCCACCGGGGCTGAGGCCGGGGCGCGCAAGTTTTTTTCTGGGGCTGTCACTCGCCGGCAGCCCGTTGAAAGGCCACCACCATCGCTACTTTCCTTGACCGTCGCACTCCCAACGTCGAGCGCAAGCACCGGCTCAACCGCGAGATCATGGCGCCCGAAGTTCGATTGAACGGCGTCGAAAACGAGCCTCTCGGCATCGTCCCCACGCAGGATGCCCTGCGCATGGCCGGCGATCTGGATGTCGATCTGGTCGAGATCGCGGCCACGGCGGTCCCGCCGGTGTGCCGGCTGATGGACTACGGCAAGTTCAAGTACCAGGAACAGAAGCGCGCGGCGGAGGCGAAGTCCAAGCAGAAGGTCATCGAGATCAAGGAAGTGAAGTTCCGCCCCGGCACCGACGAGGGTGACTATGCGATCAAGATGCGCAACCTGCGCCGCTTCATCGCGGAGGACGGCGACAAGGGCAAGGTCACGCTGCGCTACCGCGGCCGCGAGATCACGCACCAGGACATCGGCATGCGCCTGCTGGAACGCATCCGCGACGAACTGGCCGACGTGGCGGTGGTGGAGAACATGCCCAAGCTGGAAGGGCGCCAGATGATCATGGTGCTGGCGCCGAAGAAGAAGTCGTAGACGAGTTCGAGAGATTCGGCAGCGGGGTCGGTCGCCGCGCTGCCGCAAGAAGCCCCTGCAGGCCCACAAGACTGCGAAGTCGTCGCAGGCGCCTGCAGGAGCAACCTAGAAGGAGCAGTCATGCCCAAGATGAAGACCAAGAAAAGCGCGGCCAAGCGGTTCCGCGTGCGTCCGGGAGGCACCGTCAAGCGGGGCCAGGCGTTCAAGCGCCACATCCTCACCAAGAAGACGACGAAGAACAAGCGCCACCTGCGCGGGACCGTGAGCGTGCACGACACGAACATGGGCCACATGGCGCAGATGCTTCCGTTCGCCGGCCTGTGACGAACCTGAAGGAGTCCTGACATGCCACGCGTCAAACGCGGCGTCACCGCCCGCGCCCGTCACAAGAAGGTCCTCGCCCTCGCCAAGGGGTTCCGCGGCCGCCGCAAGAACGTCTTCCGCATCGCCAAGGAGGCGGTGATGAAGGCGGGGCAATACGCCTACCGCGACCGCCGCACCCGCAAGCGCGTCTTCCGCCAGCTCTGGATCGCCCGCATCAACGCGGCGTCGCGCGAGCTGGGCATCACCTACAGCAAGTTCATGGCCGGCATGAAGAAGGCATCGATCGACATCGATCGCAAGGTGCTCGCCGACATGGCCGTCAACGATCCGGCCGGCTTCGGCAAGATCGTCGAGAAGGTGAAGGCGCAACTGGCCTGAGGCCCTCGTCGCATCGCCGGCCGTGCCGGCGATGCACCGCTTCGAAAGGCCGTCACCGCGTACGGCCTTTTTTCATCCCTGCAGACGCGCGCGAACGATGAACGAGCTGGATCAACTGGTGCAGGCCGCGCACGCCGACTTCGCGCGTGCCGCTGCGCCCGCCGACCTCGAGAACGCCAAGGCGCGCTACCTCGGCAAGGCCGGCGCCGTCACCGAGCTGCTCAAGGGCCTGGGCAAGCTCGCACCCGACGACAAGAAGACGCGAGGCGCCGCAATCAATGCCGCCAAGCAGCGCATCGAGGCCGCGCTCGCCGAGCGCCGGCAGGCGCTGGCCGACGCCGAACTCGACCGCCAGCTGCAGGCCGAGGCGCTCGACGTCACGCTGCCCGGCCGGCGCAGCGGTGCGGGCGGGCTGCACCCGGTCACGCGCACGATGGAGCGCATCGAGGCCATCTTCGCGTCGATGGGCTTCGAAGTTGCAGACGGCCCCGAGATCGAGACCGACTGGTACAGCTTCACGGCGCTCAACAATCCCGAGAACCATCCGGCACGCTCGATGCAGGACACGTTCTACGTCGACGTGAACGACGACGAGGGCCGCCCGCTGAACCTGCGCCCGCACACGTCGCCGATCCAGGTGCGGCATGCGCGCGAGCATGCGCGCCGCTGCGCGGGCCAGCCGTCGATGCCCGAGATCCGCGTCATCGCGCCGGGGCGCACCTACCGTGTGGACAGCGACGCGACGCACTCGCCGATGTTCCATCAGGTCGAGGGCCTGTGGATCGGCGAGAACGTCAGCTTCAAGGACCTGAAGTCGGTCTATCTCGCCTTCGTGCAGGCATTCTTCGAGACGACGGACCTGAAGCTGCGCTTTCGTCCGAGCTACTTCCCGTTCACCGAACCCAGCGCCGAGATCGACATCCGCTTCGAGCGCGGGCCGCTGGCCGGCCGCTGGCTCGAGGTGTCGGGTGCGGGCCAGGTGCACCCGCAGGTCGTGCGCAACATGGGGCTCGACCCCGAGCGCCACATCGGCTTCGCCTTCGGCTCTGGCATCGACCGGCTGGCGATGCTGCGCTACGGTGTCGACGACCTGCGCCTGTTCTTCGATGGCGATCTGCGCTTCCTGCGCCAGTTCCAGTGACCCCCGCGACGAGAGTGACGGTTCATGCAATTCCCTGAGTCCTGGTTGCGCGAGTTCTGCGATCCGCCGCTGTCCACGCAGGCGCTTGCCGAGCTGCTGACGATGTCGGGCATTGAGGTCGAGGATCTGCGTTCCGTCGCGCCGCCGTTCGCCGGTGTCGTCGTCGCGCAGGTGCAGAGTGTCGAGCGCCATCCGAACGCCGACCGTCTGACTGTGTGTCAGGTCGACGTGGGGCGCGATGAGCCGCTGACCATCGTCTGCGGCGCACCCAATGTGGCGGCCGGCATCAAGGTGCCGTGCGCGCTGGTCGGCGCCGAGCTGCCGCCGGCCGAAGAGGGCGGCGAGCCGTTTCGCATCAAGCTCGGCAAGCTGCGCGGCGTCGAGAGCCGGGGCATGCTGTGCTCGGCGCGCGAGCTGGGCCTGTCGACCGACCACAGCGGCCTGCTCGTGCTGGCCGGCGACGCGCCGGTCGGCGCCGACATCCGCGCCCATCTCGGCCTCGACGACGGCCTGTTCACGCTCAAGCTCACGCCCAACCTCGGCCATGCGCTGAGCGTCTACGGCATCGCGCGCGAAGTCGCGGCACTGACCGGCGCGCCGCTGACCGCGCCCGCGATCGCGCCGGCGGCTGTGCGTCTGGACGTGAAGCTGCCGGTGCGCGTCGAGGCGAGCGACCTGTGCGGCCGCTTCTCGGGCCGCATCGTGCGCAACGTGAACACGCGCGCGCGCACGCCCGCGTGGATGGTCGAGCGCCTCGCGCGCTGCGGGCAGCGCCCGGTGAGCGCGCTTGTCGACATCTCGAACTACGTGATGTTCGAATACGGCCGGCCGACGCACATCTTCGATCTCGACAAGATCCACGGCGGCCTCGCGGTGCGCTGGGGCCGCAAAGGCGAGACGCTCGAGCTGCTCAACGGCAACACGGTCGAGGTCGACGAACGCGTCGGCGTGATCGCCGACGAGCGCCAGGTCGAGTCGCTCGCCGGCATCATGGGCGGCGAGGCGACGGCGGTGTCGGACGCGACGACGAGCGTCTACGTCGAGGCCGCGTTCTGGTGGCCCGAGGCCGTGGCGGGCCGTTCGCGCCGCTACAACTTCACCACCGATGCCGGCCACCGCTTCGAGCGCGGTGTCGATCCGGCGCTGACGGTCGAGCACATCGAGCGCATCACGGCGCTGATCGTCGAGATCTGCGGCGGCGCAGACACAGTGTGCGGCCCGATCGACGACCAGGTGCTCGAGCTGCCCGCGCGCCGGCCGGTCGAGATGCGCGTCGAGCGCGCCGCGCGCGTGATCGGCATGCCGATCACGCAGCAGCAGTGCGCCGGCGTGTTCGAGCGCCTCGGTTTCGACTTCGTGCAGGAGACGGGCCGCTTCATCGTCACGCCGCCGAGCTGGCGCTTCGACCTCACGCTCGAGGAAGATCTGATCGAGGAAGTGATCCGCGTGCTCGGCTACGCATCGCTGCCCGACACGCCGCCCGTCGCGCCCGTCGTGCCGCTGGCGCTGCCCGAGGCGCGCCGCAGCTGGCACGCCGTGCGCCACGCGATGGCGGCGCTGGCCTACCAGGAAACCATCAACTTCAGCTTCGTCGAGGAACGCTGGGAGCGCGAGCTGGCCGGCAACGCCGACCCGATTCGTGTGCTGAACCCGATCGCGAGCCCCTTGGCAGTGATGCGCTCGAGCCTCGTCGGCAGCCTGGTGCAGGTGCTGCGCTACAACCTCGCGCGCAAGGCGCCGCGCGTGCGCGTGTTCGAGGTGGGGCGCGTCTTCGCGCGCGACGCCAGCGTGATGGCGGGCCCGGCGTCGGTCGACGGCGTGCGCCAGCCGATGCGCCTGGGCGGTCTCGCCTGGGGGCCGGCCGAGCCGCTGCAGTGGGGCGTGAAGGAACGCGCCGTCGACTTCTACGACGTGAAGGGCGACATCGAATCGCTGCTCGCGCCGCGCTCCGCGCGCTTCGTGCCCGCGGCGCACCCGGCGCTGCACCCGGGGCGCTGTGCTGCCATCGAGATCGACGGTCGCACCGTCGGCCACGTCGGCGAACTGCACCCGCGCTGGCGCCAGGGCTACGAACTGCCGAGCGCGCCGGTGCTGTTCGAGCTCGAGGCCGAAGCCGTGCTCGAAACGCCGGTGCCCGCGTACGCCGGCGTGCCGCGCCAGCAGGCGGTGACGCGCGACATCGCCATCGTCGTGCGCGACGACGCGACGCACGACGCGCTCGACGCCGCCGTGCGCGCGGCATCGAGCGGCCTGGTGCGCGGCGCTACGCTGTTCGACATCTACAAGCCGGCGCTGCCAGGCGGCGACATCGGCGCCGGCGAGCGCAGCGTCGCGCTGCGCCTCGAACTGCTCGACGAGCACGCGACGCTGACCGACGAGCGCATCGACGCCGAGGTGGCCGCCGTGGTCGACGCGCTGGCGCGCCGGCTCGGCGCGCGGCTGCGCGGCTGAGAGTGGCCAGAGGGGGAGACCATGAGCAACGACGACGACGAACAGGACACGTTGCCCGCGGCGGCCGAACGCGTCAGTCTGCCGACGCTAGAGACGCCGACGCTGACCAAGGCCGACCTGGCCGAACTGCTGTTCGAGCGTCTCGGGCTGAACAAGCGCGAGTCCAAGGACATGGTCGAAGCCTTCTTCGACATCGTGCACGCGACGCTGGTCGCGGGCCAGGACGTCAAGCTCTCGGGCTTCGGCAACTTCACGATCCGGCGCAAGGCGTCGCGCCCCGGGCGCAACCCGCGCACCGGTGAAGCGATTCCGATCAAGGCGCGCAACGTCGTCACGTTCCACGCCAGCCACAAGCTCAAGGGTATCGTGCAAGGCGATATCCCGCCCGCGCAGGAGTTCGAGTAGAGTCTCAGCATCCTGCCCTGATGTAGTTGATTTCAATGGAGAAATCACTCCCGGCCATTCCCGCCAAACGCTACTTCACGATCGGTGAGGTGAGCGAGTTGTGCGGCGTGAAGCCCTATGTGCTGCGCTACTGGGAGCAGGAGTTCACGCAGCTCAAGCCGATGAAGCGGCGCGGCAATCGCCGCTACTACCAGCATCACGAAGTGCTGCTGATCCGCCGCATCCGCGACCTGCTCTACGAACAGGGCTTCACGATCAGCGGCGCGCGCAACCGCCTCACCGAGCTGAACCACAACGCGCGCGGTGGGGCCGCGAACAATGGCGGCGGGGCGCCTGACGATGCGCTCGCCGCGCAGGCGGCTCGCAATGTAGACGACGGCAACGACGGCGATGCAGCGGACGTCGACGACGAATCGCGCACCGGTGCCGCCGCGCTGTCGGCCGCGCCCCTGCAGCGTCTCACCGCCGCGCAACTGCGCGACGAACTGCTCGCCATCCGCGATCTGCTGGCCGGCGGCTGATCGCTGCAGCCTGACCCGTATAATCCGAACCTTCGTCGGGGTGTAGCGCAGCCTGGTAGCGCACTTGCATGGGGTGCAAGGGGTCGCGAGTTCGAATCCCGCCACCCCGACCAGCCAATACGGGGCCTAGCCGGTTAGCAGCCGCTGGGCCCCGTTCCTGTTTCGGGGCTCGGCTGCCGGGTAGACCACCTTCGAATTTGGTACCCAGGCTGCTCGAGTTGGCGCACCCTTCGTCGCATGCGGGCCGTTTCTTCGCGCTCGGCCGTGACATTGCGGAGGCGTTGTCGATCCCCTCCAAACGCCCCGACAAACGCAGCAGGACTACAGTCGGAGCGCAACTCACGGAGCCTGCATGACCTCCCGATCCGCGCGCAAGGCGACGTCCATCGCGGCGAAGTCCGCACAACTCGCTTTGGCGGTGCCGCAAGTCGTTGCCCATCGCGTCGCTCGCATGGCCACCGCCGGGCCGACACTGTCTGCACGCGACCGGAAGGAATTCAGCCTGATGGTCGCCGAGAAGAACATCGCCTTCGTTCAGGCCTGGCAAGCCATGGCCATGCAAACCGTGCTTGCCAACCAGGCCTTGACCGCGTCGTGGTTCGGTTCCTTCTGGTCGCTTTCGTCCCGAGGCCAGACCACGCCGGTCAAGGTTGCCGGGCAACTGCAAGGTGCTGCCCTGGGCGTTCTCGGCAAGGGGCTCGCGCCGGTTCATCGCAAGGTGGTCGCGAATGCCAGGCGGCTGGCCCGCACGCCGCTGCGCTGAAGCCGCCGCGCGCCGTTCGTCGTGCGCGCGGGGGGCCCTCCCCGGTTTCATCGCCAAAGGAGAGACACACCATGACCACCGGCACCGTCCGCCTGCACCGTGTCCTGAGCGCTCCGGCCGAGCGCATCTACCGCGCCTTCGTCGACCCGGCCGCGATGTCCAAGTGGCTGCCGCCGCACGGCTTCACCGGCAAGGTGCACGAAATGGACGCGCGCGTCGGCGGCCACTACCGCATGTCGTTCACCAACTTCTCGAGCGGCCACAGCCACGGCTTCGGCGGCCGTTATCTCGAGCTGGTGCCGGGCGAGCGGCTGCGCTACACGGCCGTGTTCGATGACGCGCTCGGCCTGCCGGGGGAGATGCAGACCACCGTCACGCTGAAGGCGGTGTCGTGCGGCACGGAGTTTTCCGCCGTGCAGGAGGGCATCCCCGGCGCGATTCCGGTCGAGCAGTGCTACCTCGGCTGGCAGGAGTCGCTCACGCAGTTGGCGCAGCTCGTCGAAGCCGAGATCCCCGGTTAGCGCCGACTCGATCGCTGCGGCGCGGAGGCCTTCGACGGCGCCGGGAATGTGCCGCCGCCGCCCGAAATGTCCATGTGAGCGAACGCGGCGCCTGCCGACAGTCGTCGAGGCGAACCGCGCGGCCGACGCTGCGCGCAACGACGACGACGCTGCAGGAGCCGCGCATGCCGACGACGACCGCACGTCGCTGACGGGCACCGACCATGCCGCGATCGCGCGCGGCTTCGGCTGCCACGGCGAGCGCGTCGAGCGGCCGGAAGACGTCGCGCCGGGGCTGGCGCGTGCGCTCGCCAGCGGGCAGCCGGCGGTGCTCGACTGCCGCACGCGCTTCGTGCCGCATCCGGCGATGCCGGCGTTCGGTGCGATGTACCGCTACGGCTACGATGCGCTGGAGCCGTCGGCTTCGCGCTGAAGCCGCGACGGCGGTCCGATTCGAAGGAGGCATGCCATGTCGATCACGCTCGCCCAGGCCAACCGCATCATCGACGCCGCGCTCGCACACTCGACGTCGGCCGGCTACCGCCCCATGGCCGTCGTCGTGCTCGACGACGCCGGCCACATCAAGTCGGCGCAGCGCCAGGACGGCGCGAGCATGTTCCGCATCGATATCGCCGCCGGCAAGGGGTGGGCGTCGGTCGCGATGGGTGCGGCGTCGCGCGTGCTGACGCAGCGTGCCAAGGATCTGCCCGCATTCTTCGGCGCGCTGGCGTCGACGGGGCAGGGCCGCTTCATCCCGCAGACCGGCGCCGTCCTGATCCAGGACGACGCCGGCCGCGTGCTCGGCGCCGTCGGCGCCAGCGGCGGCACCGGCGACGAGGACGAGGCGATCTGCATCGCCGGCGTTCAGGCGGTAGGGCTCAAGGCCGGCTGAGCGCGTCGCCGCGGTTGCCCGGACGCGGGCATCATCCGTGCAAGCATCCGCGAGGGCAGGCCATGGGCATCGAGCTCGACCATTGCATCGTGCCGGCGCGCGACCGGCGCGCCGCGGCGCAACTGCTCGCCGAGCTGCTCGGCGTGCCATGGGCCGAGGCGGGCGTCGGCCCGTTCTGCCCCGTCTACGTGAGCGACGGACTGACGCTCGACTTCGACCAGCACGACGGCGCGTTCCCGGTGCTGCACTGGTGCTTTCGCGTCGGCGACGCCGAGTTCGACGCCCTCGTCGCGCGGCTCGCCGCGCGCGGCATCGCGATCCGCAGCATGCCGCACGGGCCGGCCGACGGGCAGGTCAACACGGCGCACGGCGGGCGCATCGTCTACTGGAGCGAGCCTGATGGCCATGTCTGGGAAGCGCTGACGCTGAGCTACGCGCGCCAGCCGCCGCCGCGCGGCAACGGGTAGCATCGCCGCGGGTCTACTGCCAGGCAAAGGAGCATCGTGGCGACGAGGGACGAACTGGCGGCCTTCATCCGGGCCGAGTTTCCGCAGACCAAGGTGACGATCGAACGCGTCGGCGAGGGCTGCGCGACGGTGGTGCACGAGATCGGCGTCGCCGAGCTGCGCCCCGGCGGCACCGTGTCGGGGCCGGTGCTGATGACGGTGGCCGACGTGGCGCTCTACGTCGCCATCCTGGGCGAGATCGGCATCGTGCCGCTGGCCGTCACGACGAGCCTGAACATCAACTTCCTGCGCAAGCCGTCGGCCGAGCGGCGCGTGGTCGGCGTGTGCCGGCTGCTCAAGCTCGGCAAGCGGCTGGCCGTCGGCGAAGTGGCGCTCTATTCCGAGGGCGACGCCGAGCCGGTCGCACACGCGACGGGCACCTATTCGATCCCCGTTCATCGCTGACACGAAGCGAGCGCCCGTTGTGAGTACCATGCTGGCGACGGGTTTCACCGTCGCCAGCAACACAAGGAGAATGCGTCATGGGTTTCTTCAGCAAGATTCTCGAGAAGCTCGGCATCGGCGGCGGTGCATCCGCCGCTGCGGGCGGCGCCACGTCCGCGGCCGCAGCGCCGGCAGCTCCCGGCGCGACGGCGCCGCAGGCCCCCGCGGCGATGCCGATGGTCGACGTCGTCGCGCAGCTCGAAAAGCGCGCCGCGGCCAACGCGCAGAAGCTCAACTGGCGCACCTCGATCGTCGACCTGCTCAAGCTGCTCGACATCGACAGCAGCTTCGCCGCCCGCAAGGAGCTGGCCACCGAGCTGGGCTGCCCGGCCGACCTGATGGGCGACTCGGCCAAGATGAACATGTGGCTGCACAAGGCAGTGCTGGCGCGCGTCGCCGCCAATGGCGGCAACGTGCCGAAGGAACTGCTCGACTGAGCTTGACCAGCAACCACGGGAGTCGTGTCATGCAGATCACCGACATCCTCGCCGGCATGGGCGGATTGCAGTCGATGGCGCGCGAGCTGGGCGTCAGCGAGGCGCAGGCCGCCAACGGCGCCGACGCCCTGCTGCCCGCCATCCTCGGCGGCTTCAAGAAGCAGGCGCAGGCCCAGCCCGCCGGCCTCGACGGGCTGGGCGGCCTGCTCGGCCAGCTCGGCGGCGGCAGCCTGCTCGACGACGTGCTGTCGCCGCAGCCGACCGACGTCGGCCGCGGCAACGACGTCCTCGGGCAGATCTTCGGCTCGCGCGACGTGAGCCGCAGCGTGGCGCAGGACGCCGCGTCGCGCTCAGGCCTCGACCCGGGCCTGCTGAAGAAGATGCTGCCCATGCTCGCGATGCTCGTCGCGGGGTGGATGGCCAGGCAGGGCGGCGGCGCCGGCGGGACTGCCGCATCGGCGCCGGCGGGCGGCGGTCTCGGCGGCCTCGGCGGTCTGCTGGGCGGTCTGCTCGGTGGCGGCGCGGCACCGGCTGCCGGTGGTGCTTCGCCCGGGCTCGCGTCGATGCTCGACCTCGACGGCGACGGCAACCCGCTCGACGATATCCTGCGCATGGCGGGCGGGGGCGGGCGCTAGGCAACGATGAACGCCCGGCGCGAATTGCCCGAGCCCGAGACTGCGGCAACGGGCCGCGATTTCGGGCGGCGCATTGCGCTCCTGGCGGCGTGCCTCGCCGCCGGTTGCACGGTCGGTGCCGCGGGGCACTGGATGAGTGGCGACGCGCTCTGGTACGTCGCGATCCCGCTCGTCCTCGTCGTCGCATGGTGGTTCGTCGCCGATCCGACGCAGTGCTGCGGCGCCGGGCACTCATGAAGCGCCTGCTCGGTCTCGGTGCAACGCACGTGCTCGCGCTGGCGATCGGCTTCGGCGCGGGCATCTATGTGCTGCCGATCCTGACGGCGCCCTCAGCGCCGACTGCCGACGAGGCAGGCGGCGACGCCGCAGCGGCGCTGTTTCGCGGCACGTTCCGCCGCGACCTGCGCGACAGCGACCCGCTGCATTGGGGCGAGGGCACGCTGATCGTGCGGCGCGATGCGATCGCCTTCGTCGGCCGCCTCGCGCCGGGTCCCGATTACAAGCTCTACCTGTCGCCCGAGTTCGTCGAGACGGAGGTCGACTTCGCGCGCCTCAAGCCGCGCATGGTGCGCGTCGGCGACGTGAAGACCTTCGACAACTTCGTCGTGCCGCTGCCG
>Ga0138256_10006828_pt1 | contig 12064 bp, 8 predicted proteins | sample KNB2016incub_MG_FD_105486 | JGI IMG/M metagenome (GOLD analysis project Ga0138256, IMG submission 105486) | Active sludge microbial communities from wastewater in Klosterneuburg, Austria - KNB2014incub_MG | ecosystem: Engineered > WWTP > Activated sludge > Unclassified | place: Austria... | reverse complement strand
TCCAAAAGCATGCTCACATTCTCCTTTTCACTAGTTATAGCCGCCACTTGCTGCTCCCCTTGCTCAACGTCCTTGTTGCGTTGCATCAACATCCAGAGCATGACCACATTGCTCACTAGTAGCAATACCACCAACAATAACAGCCCGGTATTCGAGCGGTTCTTCTTTGGTTCCTTCAAATTTGATTGTTGTTCCATGTATCGATGTTGGGAAATAGAGTGCTAAATTACCATCCTGTATGTACGTTCATACCCAAACTTATGCGCATTATCAACAAACGTGTATTGAATGAAGTTGTTGCCAACGCCACAATATGGGGTGCTGACCTGGCCGCATTGTTCCTACCAAGACATTGCGCGGGGTGCGATACCGGCCTTAATCGCAATGAAGAATGCCTTTGTCTTGCATGCCTGGAAGACATCCCAAGAACGCGCTACCATGAAGATCCCTCAAATCCGGTTGAACAACTTTTTTGGGGAAAGGTCCCGATCCATGCGGCTTCTGCATTTCTCCATTTCGCTCGAAGCGGTGTTACCCAACGGATGCTGCATCGATTGAAATACAAGAAGGACCACGATGTTGGGTCCATGCTGGGAGGTCTTATGGCGACAGAGCTGCGTGATAGCCCTCGTTTCGGGTCCGTGGATGCATTCATACCTGTTCCGCTTCACCCTAAAAAAGAGCGTATAAGGGGATTCAACCAGAGCAAACTTTTGGTGGAAGGCATGAATAAAGTATGGCCTAAACCCATGCTCAATGACCAGCTATTACGGGTTGTTCAGACAACTACACAGACACGCCGCGGTCGCTTGGACCGATGGACAAACGTGAAGGAGGCATTCCATATTCCGGATCCGGTTGCATTGCAAGGTTTACATGTGCTTCTGGTGGACGACGTTGTTACCACGGGAGCAACGATCGAAGGATGTGTGAAAGCGTTGGCAGTCGTTCCTCGGATCAAGGTCAGCTTGTTCACCGCAGCGTGTGCGTGACCCCCTTCAACGATCATGCGCTTTTATGTAGTGATGTTACTTTTGCCCTTCTTGCACCGCTGCACTTTTCCATCATATTTCCAATGGAGACCATAACCGTAACGAAGACGCCAGACCGTGCATTGATCTATGATGAGCTCATTCCGCAAATTCGTGCGTTGATCAACGGTGAGCGTGATAGCATTGCTGCCATGGCGAATGTGGCCGCCGCGATCCATCAGACTTTCGGGTGGTTCTGGGTCGGTTTTTACCGTGTGCAAGGTCCTGAACTTGTGCTGGGACCTTTCCAAGGTCCTGTAGCGTGCATGCGCATCGGTCTTGGGAAGGGTGTTTGCGGAACAGCCTGGAAAGAAAAACGAACGATAGTGGTACCCGATGTTGACCTCTTCCCGGGCCATATCGCTTGCAACGCACTGAGCCGATCTGAGATCGTTGTGCCCATGTTGAACAATGAAGGTGTTGTGGAAGCAGTGTTGGATATCGATAGCGTAGACCCGAACACATTCACCGAAGCGGACCGCATTGGACTTGAACAAATATGCCAAGTGCTACAGCAAGCTATCCATGCAGCATAAGTGGCTCTGTGTGTTCCTATTGCCATTCCTCTTGGTCGCATGTGCGCAAGTAGGTATCATTACCGGCGGAGATAAGGATGAAGACCCTCCGGAATTGATGGTGGCAACGCCTGCAACTGGTACAACCAACTTCATTGGCAATACGATCGTTCTTGAGTTCAACGAACGCATACAATTGGATCGCGTGCGTGAGCGGCTGTTGATCTCCCCACCTTTGGACATTGCTCCTGACGTGAAGATATCCGGTGCGAAACGGATCACGATCCAATTGAATGCTCCATTGAAACTGAACACCACTTATTCGTTTCTGATCGGCGATGCCGTAAAGGACCTCACAGAGGGCAACACAGAGAAAGGACTGGCCTATGTGATCTCGACCGGTGAACATTTGGACAGTCTGGAACTGACAGGGCGCGTTACGAATGCCTACTCCGGAAAACCTGAAACGAATGTGTTTGTGATGGTATATGATAAAGCTGATACCGCCGCCATCCGAACCAGTAGACCTGCCTACGCCACCCGAACGCTGGAGGATGGGTCATACCACCTGAACTACTTAAGGACCGGTGAGTACCTGCTCTACGCATTGCATGATCAGAATGCGAATTACCGCTTCGACCTCCCAAATGAAGAAATTGCATTCTTGGACGGATCTGTAATACCCACATACAGGAGTACGATCGACACCATTATACCAAGCCATGATCTGCATCTATTCCGAGAGAACAGTTCCATTCAACAAGTGCGCGAGTCAACGGTAATACCAGATGGAGCTTTACGTATTGTCTTTGCAAGGCCTGCCGAACAAGCATCGCTGCGCGATCTGACCCGGACCGGTAGTAATCTTCAATGGTCCAGCGAATGGAACGGAACGCGTGATACCGTTCTCTTCTGGCCCAGTGATACCACCGGCCTTGGCCTAGGTAATTATGAATTAAGAACTGATGTGATCCTGGACACGCTATCCTACCGCACTACGAAAAAACTACCCTTCTTCACGGATCTGCGGTCCGTTTCCAGTGAGACTGCTGATAGTGCAGTGATCACGATCAGTGCAGCACGACCATTAACCAAGATCGATCAGGAACGGATAAGTGTGATACAGGATAGTATTCCGATCGGGTTCGTATTGACAAAGAACAGTACCGAACAACGTAAGTTCATGATCAAAGTACGATCGGAAAAAGGAGCCATGGCAAATGTTACCCTGTTGCCAAAAGCCGTAACGGACATCTATGGCGGACATAACGACACCTTAGTTGCCGGACTTGGTCGTGCAGCGGGAAAAAGCACCGGATCGATCGAATTAAAGGTGTCACTTGGATCTCCATTGCCGTACATGATGATCGTTCAATTATTCTCAGGTCAGGATAAGCTTGTTCGTGAAACGACCAGTGACCTTTCTCAGCCTATAAAGTGGGAACGACTAGCTCCCGGAGCTCACTCTCTGCGATTGATCGAGGACAGGAACGCCAATGGACGATGGGACACTGGCGATCTTGACCAACTGAAGCAACCGGAACAAATTCTGTATTACCCGGACCCGATCAATGTGCGAGCAGCTTGGGACATTGGGTTGGATTGGTCGACCCCATGAATTCATCGAACATTTCGAGCTGTACAGCGACCGGAACTTTTGGTTCATAGATTCCGTACAACGGCCATTACCGCTCAATACGGCGGTAATGGCCAACGATGTTCAAGACCATTATATTTTTGCATGCGATCAGCCGCAAATGCACGCTGGTCGCAACTTTGCTGTTCGTCCTAGGCGGTACCGCATTCGGACAATCAACGAATTTGCCAACGCGCGGAAAGACCTTCTGGGCCGGCTTTATGCGCAATGCTAACTCAGGCGCAGCCAATCTTCGCGTGCATATTCTTAGCACAACGGCAACATCCGGAACAGTATCCATGCCATTAACGGGGTGGAGCGCTCCCTTCACAGTAGCTGCCAACGGAGCTGCTATCGTAAACGTTTCCTTGACCGCGGAGAATATCGGATCAGGGTCGATCGTACCGAAAGGAGTCTTGATCACCAGCGCAGATAGCGTCAACGTTTTTATTAGTAGTTATCAGAATCAAACGCATGACCTGACGCAGGTCCTCCCCGAGACCTCCTTAGGTAGCGCGTACCGGGTTGATGCCTACAAAGGCTTTCCGAACCTGGGCAACCTCTATAAAAGCGAATTATTGATCGTAGGAACTGAGGATGGTACACAAGTCGATATCGTTCCTGCTGTTAACCTATTGGCTGGAGGCGCTGTTGGTGTTCCCTTCAGCATCACGCTGAATGCTGGCCAAACCTATCAATTGCAGGCCGCAACCGATGGTCTTGATCTAACAGGTACAACTATTAGAGCTGCTGTGAATAGCACGTGTAAACCGTTCGCGGTCTTCGGTGGTTCACAATGTGCTTTGGTACCGGCAACATGTCAAGCTTGCGATATGGTCTTTGAACAGATGAGACCTATTGCCACGTGGGGTACGCGCTATTTCACAGTACCGGTGAATGGTGTGTCACAATTCACGTACAGGATCATGGCCGATCAGAATGCAACTTCAGTTACCGTTGCAGGTGGCGCACCGATCATCCTGAATGCCGGGCAAGTGCATGAGGTGAACGGCACTGCGGTTCCAGTCTGTATTCAAGCGAATAAGCCCATAAGCGTTGCGCAATTATTACAGGGCAACCAATGTGCAGGAACCGGAGACCCTTCGTTGATCCTTATGGAACCAGCCGATAGGCTATCCAAAAGTGCATCATTCCAAACACTTACATCCGGCACATTGAATCAACACAGCATTAGTGTTGTGATGCCCGCTTCCGGTCTTGGTCAATTGACCATGAACGGAACAACGGTCAGCTCAGCGTTGTTCACTCCGTATCCCAATTGTACCGATCGGGTCTACGCCAAGATCCCTGTATCAGCAGGTGTTCATCGCTTGGCTTCAACCATCGGGTTCCAATTATACATGTTCGGCCTCGGAAATGGTGAAAGTTATGGTGGGTCCGTTAGGAATATCGCAGCGGGACCGCTTCAAACAGATTCACTGATCTGCGGAACCGGCCCCGTAACGCTCAATTCTCCGGAAGCTCTGACCAATGCTCAATGGACCACTGCCTCAGCGCCATCCACAGTATTGGCCAACGGAAACGCTTATTCGCTCACACCAACGGCCTCTGACTCATACACGGTTACCGGCGGGTCCCCGATCACGGGTTGCCCACGAAGTTTCACCTACCACATTGGCGTACCCGTTACCGTGCTCCCAAATGCTACAGCAAATGGTGCAAATTCAACCTCGATCTGCCAATTTGCACCTGTTCAATTAGGCGTATCTCCTGCTCCCGATCCAGCTTGGTTCGATATTACCTGGTCGCCAGCCTCTTCACTTAGCGACCCCACCATTGGTGCACCGATCGCGACGCCATATAGCACCACTTGGTATACGGTTGATATTGTCAGCCCCGTAGGTTGTGGGTCAGCCAGGGACAGTGTACTCGTAACTGTTCAACCTGCTCAATTACGTGACCTTGACACATTCGTGAACGATCCATCGATCTGTGTCGGCGAAACCGTTCAGCTTTCCAGTAGTGCTTTGAGAACCATCGCAACTGATCGCTTCAACACGACACCGGCTCCCTTATGGAACGCTATACAAGGTGGATCCATAGCAATGGAATGTGGAGGTCTTACCGGTACGGCACTTTACTTTAACGGAGCAGGGCAGCGCTATGCAAAAACAAACGGGTTCAATACTTCCAGTGGCGGTCGCGTAGAATTCCATTTGAAAATAGGAAGCGGTATGGCCCCTTGCGAAGATGCTGATCCCGGAGAGGATGTCATTTTCCAATATTCCACCAATAACGGATTAAGCTGAAACACACCTCCGAACGGCACAATGCACCAGGACCTCTATCCTACGTTCCTACCGGTTTCCATTGATCTGCCATTGAACGCTCAAGGCCCGAACGTTATGTTCAAGATCAGCCAGCCAGTGCACAGTGGTGCGGGACAGGACAACTGGTCCATTGATGATCTCATCATATCCCGTGTGGACAACTCTTGGCTCAATTATGCTTGGACCCCGGCCAATTCCTCGCCAACCTCATCCAGTACCTCCGCAAGTCCATCAACATCAGGTTGGTATTATCTACAGGTCACGGACCCGACCGGAGGATGTGTTTATCGCGATTCCATTCATGTGAATGTTTCACCTGCAATGAGCATGACGGTAACACCGAATTCGACCTTATGCACACCAGCACCCGTTCAGTTGAACGCAAATGCTGGAGCAGGTGCCCAATATTCATGGAGTACCACGAACGGAACGCTGAGCGCAACCAATGTTGCCAATCCGAGTGCAAATGCTAATGCGACCGCAACGTACAACGTACAGGCAACTAACGCGATCGGATGTACTGTCAACGGTGCAGTTACCATAACCGTTGCACCGGCATTGAACCTTGTACTTTCCACAGCAAATGATCCACTTTGCCAAGGACAGAGCACGCAGCTCACCGCAGTTGGCTCCGGTGCACCAGGCCTTACTTATAATTGGACAGGGGCAGGACTCAACAACCCGAATATTGCAAACCCGATCGCATCGCCTACTCAGACAACCACCTATACCTGCACCATAACACACACGGCAACTGGTTGCACGCGTAGCAGTGCGATCACCATTACCGTGAACACCGGTTATACGATCAACGCTGGTCCGGACCACACCGTGTGCTCTACTCTAGGTCAACAGCTCAACGTAATTCATAACGTGCCGAATGCAACTTATGCATGGACACCCGCCTCATCTTTCTTCTCTGCTAACGTCCAATCTCCTATCATTCAAACGGACGGCACCCAAACATTTACCATTGTGGTCACCGATCAAAACGGTTGCACGGTATCTGACAACATTATACTTACGCGTGCATTCGCAAACCTACCAGCAACCCAGAACGTAAGCGGTTGCAGCAACCTTACCAATACGCTGACAGCACCGGCCGCAGGGGTGAATTACGCTTGGACAACACCAACCGGCCCCGGACCAACGGGACCCGGCTTCCAAAGCATCAATGCGACCGAAAGCGGAGCACACGCTGTAACCATTACTGACGCGCAGGGCTGTACCGGTACCACAACATTCAACGTGAATCTGTTCACGGTGCCTGTGGTGAACCTAGGTCCGGACGTCTCACTTTGCGGATCACAAGGTCATGTTCTGAACGCAGGAAATGCCGGTAGTACTTTCTTCTGGAGTAATAACGCCACATCGCAATCCATCAACATTACTAATTCGGGTGTGTATTCCGTTTCGGTAACGAACAGCAATGGCTGTATTGCATCGGATAACGTCAATGTGCAATTCAATGCAAACCCGGTAGATGTTCTAACGAATGTGAACACTTGTATTTCCACCCCACCAACACTGAACGCAGGAAACCCCGGTGCAACTTACCTCTGGAGCAACAACGCCACCACCCAGAGCATTACACCCACCACAAGCGGAACATACACCGTACAGGTAACAACTCCGCAACAATGCACAGCGATGTTCGACGCCGTGGTAACGCTTGCTCCAACACTGACCGTGAACCTAGGCAGTGACACTACGATCTGCCAAGGCGCAAGTGTTCTGCTCGATGCAGGAACGCCGAGTGCTACGCATCTATGGAACACCGCTGCTACTTCCCAAACATTGAACGTTTCAACCAGTGGAACATACAATGTCACTATCAGTAACGGCGGTTGCTCAGCTACGGATGCCATTACGATCAACGTAGCTCCAATGCCTATCGATGTTCTGCAGGATGTCACCGCATGCATCACCACGCCACCAACATTGAACGCCGGCAATTCAGGTTATTCATTCCTTTGGAATACCAATGCCCAATCACAATCGATCTCGCCTATCATAAGCGGAACGTATAGCGTACTGATCACATCCCCTCAGTTATGCAGTGCTACTTACGATGCGATCGTTACGCTTACACCGGAGCTTAATGTTGCGTTAGGTAACGACACGACGATCTGCCAAGGTTCATCGCTCATTCTTGACGCAGGTAGCCCAGGCGATTCACATACGTGGAATACCTCGGAAACAACACAGACACTGACCGTTACGAACAGCGGAACGTATAGTGTGGTTGTTAGCAATGGCGGATGTACAGCGAGTGATGCAATACAACTAACCGTTGCCCCGATGCCTGTGGATGCGCTATCCGATGTCGTTATCTGCGAAGATCAGGATCTGACATTGGATGCAGCGAACAACGGTAGTACTTACCAATGGGCCAGTGGGCAATCAACACAGATAATTACACCGATGATCAGTGGCCTCTATTCCGTAACAGTTACAACGGCTAACAATTGCACCAGCACATTCGATTCGCAAGTGACCATCTCTCCATTGATCAACATTGAGCTAGGTAACGATACGGTTCTCTGTCAAGGAACTACTATGATCCTGAACGCAACTTCTCCGGCAGCGACATATGTATGGAGTACCGGTGCAAACTCACCTACGCTCTCCGTTACCCAACCAGGCAACTATTCCGTTACCGTACAGAATGCGGGGTGCCAAGCAACTGATAACATCACTGTGGATTATGTGGATGCGCCAACGGACCAGCTAACGGATGTAACTGTGTGCATCGAAGAGAGCGTGATCCTGGATGCAGGAAATCCTGGAAGTATATTCCTCTGGAGCACGGGCAGTACGGATCAGACCATTAGTCCAAATTCAAATGGAACCTACTCGGTGATCGTGACCAACCCGAACGGTTGTGTGCGCACATTCAATGCTGAGGTTGTTCTGGTGCCGATGCCGAACATTGAACTGGGCAACGATACGATCCTTTGCGATGGCGAGCTCATAGTCCTGGATGCGAAGAATCTGGGATCCACGTACCAATGGAACACTGGGGAAACGACCCGGACATTGGAAGTTAGAACCTCCGGCACTTACTCCGTGACCGTTAACAATGGCTATTGCGTACAAAGCGACTCCATCGACATAGGCTTCAATCCCTCGCCTGTGAACATAGCCGCTCACCAATTCATCACTTGCTTGGATGAAAAACCCGGTTACGTCATCATCGATGCGGGTAATGCAGGGGCCCAATTCAACTGGAGCACAGGTGAGGCAACTCAGGTGATCCATGCTGACACGTATGGAACGTATCTCATTGAAGTGACCAACAGGTACGATTGCTCCATGCGTGACTCCATTGAGGTGGCCGAGTATTGCCCTTCCACGCTGTATATGCCGAATACGTTCACTCCGAATGGAGACGGCCTGAATGATATTTTCATTCCGGTCGGTAAGAATATCTCATCGGTGCACTTGATGATCTTCGATCGATGGGGAGGTATACTTTTCGAAAGCAATGATCCGAATGTTGGCTGGGATGGCACCTACCAAGGTCAACTCGTCAAGAACGACATCTACGCATGGAAACTTGAATACCGATTCATTGACAAGAACGGTGTTGAAAGTCTACTTCAGAAAGAGATCGGACACGTGCAGGTACTTCGATGAACCAGTAGAGTTCTCCACACCTCAAAGTTCCAAGCGGAATACATCAGAATCTTGACCTGCCGGGAATTTATCCCGAAAGTCCTGCAACGCGGTGTGATCAAGCAGTACCGTTGCAATGCCTTCTTCACTTGGTGCAACGCCACCTATTTGCGCACCGCGTGGATCGATAACGATCGAATCTCCGCTATAATGGTGACCATTACCATCCATTCCAACACGATTAAGGCCAACGACGTATGCTTGATTCTCAATAGCGCGAGCGATCAATAGTTGGCTCCATGGATAACGACGAACTTCCGGCCAATTCGCGACATATAGCATAGCATCAACATCACCACGATTCCTGCTGAAGACCGGGAAGCGCAGGTCATAACAGACCTGTAAGAGGATGCGCCAGTTCTTCCAAGCCACAACGACCCGTTCGTTACCGGCAGTAAAATAGTTCTGTTCATCTGCCATACGGAACAGATGACGCTTATCATAATGGTCGATCGATCCGTCCGGATGTACGAAGAGCCCGCGGTTGTATCGTTCACCATTGTCCTCAATGATCACGCTACCATAGATAGCCGCATTACATCGCTTTGCTTGACCTCGCATCCAAGCGATGGTCGCCCCATCCATGGTCTCACTTAGATCATGGCTGCGCATACTGAATCCGGTACTGAACATCTCCGGCAAAATGATCAGATCCGTAACGCCTTGAAGAGGAGCCAGCTTCTCGGAGAACATAGCACAATTCGCTTCCGCATCCTCCCAATGCAACATGCTCTGTACCAACGTTACTCTTAGATCCTGCATAGCCGTTCGATCGCTTTGTCCAATGTACTATCCTCTTTTGCAAAACAGAAACGTATCAATCGTTGCCCTTCTGGCTTCGTAGCATAGAAAGGCGAAAGAGGAATGGCCGCCACGCGATGTTCTTCTGCAAGGGTCACAGCGAAATCCAGATCAAGCGAATCGCTGATCGCAGAATAATCGGCGACCTGAAAATAAGACCCTTCGCACGGTAATAGCCGCCAGCGAGATCCTTTCAATCCGTCAACGAAACGGTCGCGTTTCTTTTGATACATCTCCGAAACGTTCTCGTAAACGGATGAGTTCTGCATGTACGCAGCTAACGCATGTTGTATCGGTGTATTCACGCTGAACACGTTGAATTGATGCACTTTGCGAAAACCATTCATCAACGCTGCCGGAGCAAGCACATAACCACCTTTCCAACCCGTGGCATGAAACACCTTCCCGAAACTGAATACCACGAATGCTCGTTCTCGTAATTCAGGATAACGCATTGCCGATGCATGGTCAGCCGGATCGAAAACGATATGCTCATACACCTCATCGCTAAGAAGTAGGATATTCGTGCCCTTCAGGAGCTCAGCGATCATACGCATATCCGCTTCCCGTAGGATGGCCCCAGCAGGGTTGTGCGGTGTATTGATGATCAGTAAGCGGGTTCTTGGAGTAATGGCCTTGGCTACATCAGTAATACTGAAAACCATTTCCTTGCTTAACGCAACATGTACAGGGACGCCACCGAACAACGCCACGGCTGGCGCATAACAGTCATACGCCGGATCGATGATGATGACCTCATCGCCCACCGAAACAACTGCGCCAATAGCAGTGAAAATGGCTTGGGTAGCGCCTGCTGTTATGGTAACCTCCGTATCCGGATCATAGCCCGTACCATAGAGATGAGCCACCTTATTCACGATCGCTTCACGCAATGCAGGCAGACCTGCCATAGGAGCGTATTGATTGTGCCCCGCCTTCATTGCCGAAACCACCAGTTCGGTCAATGATGGATCGATCGGAGAATCCGGAAAACCTTGGCTCAAATTGATCGCACCGGTCTTTTGCGCCAACTGGCTCATGACCGTGAAGATCGTGGTACCCACCCTAGGTAACTTATCAGGAACTGTGATCGCCATCGGGTGGTGAAAGTAATACCGTTTCGAACTACAGAATAGCCCGAAAATGCGAAGCTATTTTTTACCTGAGCGATATAGAATAGTTGTTGCATAGCCTGAGCTACGGGACCACTATTTTGGAGAAGCTCAGGTGAAAAAGAGAGAGTAGGTCGGGGGATACTGTAGTTCGAATTGGTATAAGTTAAGTGTAAAGAAAAAGGCCTCGACAATGCAAGACCTTTCATGGGATCAGGAAAGCTATACGCCCTTATTCCTTGAAGCCCATCAATATGGCCACGCAACCTACGTGCACCATGGAACTATTTCCTTTCTCCGGTACCCAGACCACGACTTTCATTTGTGCCGTGTTCGTGGACTTAACATCAAAGTAGCGTTTAGGTGCATCGGCAAGGCTCTCGAACACGATCTTGTTGTAGGCATCCACGATCTTCCAATTCACTTCGCCCAGTATCGGATGGGCACAGACCATAACACGGTACTCCTGACCGCTATAGAAGGTGAGGTTCACCTCGGCCTCATCGCCGGGACTCAATTGCGCTCCGTTGAACGTCTCATTGAACTGGTATGGAGCTAATTCGGGAAGGCATTTATTCTTCGCAAAACTCCGACATTGGGCCAAGGCATCGGTGGTCGAACACACGAAGAGGACTGCTACAATGACTTGGGTAAGAATGGTTCGTACGTTGAACATTGCGGCGATCAGTTGATGAAGTTGGTACGGATGGTCGTCGCTTTTTCACTTATGGCGACCAATTGTGCATCTGTCAATGTTGCTGGCTCACCACCACTACCTACGACGGCTACGCCTCGCTCCTCACTGACCGTGCTTTCTCCAGCGGGTTGTTTCACTTCCTCGAACAATACCTGAAGCGCAGCAAGGTCCGCTCTTACGCCTTCCAACGTTGCATCCTGAATATTGTAACTATCCACCAAGGCGATCAGGTCCTTTAACGAAAGCTTCTGCTCAGCAATACGTTGGCGCAGTTCGGGAGAATCATTCGTTTTGGCCACTTCC
>Ga0138256_10006826_pt1 | contig 12067 bp, 7 predicted proteins | sample KNB2016incub_MG_FD_105486 | JGI IMG/M metagenome (GOLD analysis project Ga0138256, IMG submission 105486) | Active sludge microbial communities from wastewater in Klosterneuburg, Austria - KNB2014incub_MG | ecosystem: Engineered > WWTP > Activated sludge > Unclassified | place: Austria... | reverse complement strand
CGTTCGCCATGGAATACGTTCCGGGCAAGGGCACCACGTTCTACATCCAGGGCCAGGCCCAGGGTGCTCCGTTAGGGGATGCCGAGTACTTCGGCATGGTGCTGAAGATCTGGGTGGGCTCCTCACCCGCCGACTTCAAGCTCAAGGACGCACTGCTGGGCCAATAATCAGCTCAGCCACCCCGGGTGGCCCGCTGGCGCCATCCGAGCCACAGCAAGGAGGCTCCCGCCAGCAGGACCAGGGGCAATGAACCCAGGTTCAACAGGGCCCAGCCCTGGGTGACGACCAGGGCGCCCGAGGCCAGCGAGCTGAAGGCCATCACCGCAAACACGGCAAAATTGATGGCCGCCTGCGCCTGGTCCTTTTCCTCGGGCCGGTAGGCTTCCATCGACAGCGTGGTGCTGCCGGTGAACAGGAAATTCCAGCCCACGCCCAGCAGGAATAGCGCCAGTACAAACTGGTGCAACTCCACGCCGGACAGCGCAATGGCGATGCACAACAGGTTGAGCACCACCCCCAACCCCATGATCGGCAGGGTGCCAAAGCGTTTGATCAGGTGCCCGGTAAAAAAGCCCGGCGCGAACATGCCGATCACATGCCATTCCAGCACCAGTGCAGCATCGTCAAAGCCCAGGCCGCACTGCTGCATGGCCAGCGGGGTGGCAGCCATCAGCAGGTTCATGACGCCGTAGCCCAATGCGGCAGTGATGCAGGCCACGGCAAACACCGGCTGGCGCAGGATGGTCCACAGACTGCGTCCGCCGTGGGCTTTGCCTTGCGGTACCGCCGTGTCCGGGAAGCGGATGAAGGCCATCAGCACCATGGCGACCAGTGCAACGACCGCCAGTACCACGTAGGCCCCGGCAAATTGCACCTCCAGCAAATTGCGGGTGCGCGCTGCCAGGTTGGGGCCCGCAATGGCGCCCAGCAAACCACCGGCCAGCACCAGGGAAACGGCCTTTTCGCGGAATGCGGGCAGTGCCAGTTCGGCGGCTGCAAACCGGTAGAGCTGTCCGTTGGCGCTGTAGTAACCGGCGATCACGGTGGCAGCCACCAGCACCCAGAAATGCTGCCCGGCGACAGCCCAGGCGCCCAGCAGCGCCGACGCGGCTGCGACGGCCAGTCCGATCTGGAATGAGCCGCGCCGTCCAAAGCGCGACTGGGTCTTGGCCACCAGTGGCGTGCTCAGGGCGCCACCGACGACATAGCCCATGACGGGTAGCGTGGCCATCCAGCCATAGGGCGCCAGGGCCAGTCCGACCAGCCCGTTGATCGCGATGAAAGTGACGTTGTTGGTCAGGAAGAGTCCCTGGCACAGGGCCAGCAGCCAGAGGTTGCGGTTCATAGGTTGTGGGGAATGGGAATAAAAAACAACTCAAGCCTGCTGCAGAGCCCGTCGCGCGTGTTCAGTAACTGCACGTGTCACTTCATACGCCAGCGGCAACTCCAGCTTCCAGTGATGCCAATATAGCGGCAAGTCTATGTCGGACTCCGGCGCGATTTCCACCAGTCTTCCGGACGCCAGCAGGGTACGCGTCTGGTGGCGTGGTACCAGGCCATAACCGGCACTGGCAAGAATGGTGTCCAACAGTGAAACGGGCGATGGAATGAAGTGCCGGAGGTATTGCGAGACTTTCAGCTGCAGCAGTTTTTCAAGGTACGCGTCGTGCAGGGAGTCTTTGCGATCAAACAGGACGGCCGGTGCGGTCGATATCGCGGGGACGGAAAGCCCCTCTCCAAAATAGCGCCGCACAAAATCGGGCGTGGCAACGCAACGGTACTGCATGGCCCCCAGCGGAGTCGCCGCAAAGCCCTGCATCGCATGGGGTTCACTGGAAATGCATCCCATAACTTCGCCCCTGACCAGTCGGCCAAAGGTGTGGTTATGGTCATCCGCAATGATCTCCAGGGCAATTCGCTGCGTGTCAAGCAACTCCCAGATGACGGGCCGAAACCAGGTTGCAAGCGAATCCGCGTTGACGGCAATCGCCACGGGCACCGGGGATCGTCCATTTAGACCTGGCTGCAGCGCACCCAAAGTGTCGTTCTCCAGCAACTTGAGCGCCTTGGCGTGGCGCAGCAGAATCTCTCCCTGTGGGGTTGGGACGACCGGCTTGCCCCTCACCAGCAGCACCATGGCGAGCGCCCCTCCAGCGTCCTGATCCTTTGGGACACTGCACCCCGCGACAGACTCAAGACCAGCGCCGCACGCTCGAAGCTGCCGTGCTCCACGATGACGGAAAAAGTCTCCAGCAGATCCCGATCCAGCATGCATTTTCTCCCTGGTTTAGCCAAACTGACGGTATGTCATTTGTTTTAAACCGTCGTTTTATTTACTGACTCGAGCATAAATTGCAAACTATTGCAATTCGCGAAATTTCATAACCAGTGGCAGTACGAACTGCCCGACGCTTTTTATGCAGGCGAGGAAAAAAACCAATCACCACCCGGGGCCAGCCCTTGCGCGCGGCCTCTTCAGTTGCGTGCTGTCCCTCGCTAGCGCCATGGCACAGGCCCAAGCGAGAGTGGACGTGCAACGCGACGCGGCCGAGCAGCGCCGCACCCAGGAACGCGAAGCCCAGCAGCGCGAACAGCAGGACAGATCCCGTGACATACGCCTCAGCGCCCCGGCCGCCCCGGTACAGCGCCTGCTGGATACCGAATCGCCCTGCTTTCCCATCCGCCAGATCGAACTGCGGGGTGACTCTGCACAGCAGTTTGACTGGGTGCTCGCAAGCCTCTCGGGCCCACAGCAGACCGACAGCCCGCTGAACAAATGTCTTGGCACCCAAGGCATTGGCATCCTGTTGCAGCGCGCCCAGAATGCCATCGTGACCAAAGGGTATGTCACCACCCATGTACTGGCCCAGCCGCAAGACCTGAGCGGCGGCAACCTCGCACTCACGGTAGTGCCCGGGCGCATACGTGCCATCCGAATTCAGGGTGCAACGGGGGACGAAGTGACCACGGCCGTACCCGCTAAAGCGGGCGATATCCTCAACCTACGCGACATCGAGCAGGCCCTGGAAAACTTCAAGCGCGTGCCCACAGCCGAGGCAGATATACAGATCACCCCTGCCGACCAGCCCGACCATAGCGACCTGGTCATCACCTACCAACGAACCACCCCAGTGCGCCTTTCACTGTCACTGGATGACGGCGGTAGCAAAAGCACCGCCCGCTACCAAAGCAGCGCCACCGTCTCCTGGGATAACCCGCTGGGGTGGAACGACCTGTTCTACTTCACCCAAAGCCACGACGCTGGCGGTGGCGATCCCGGCCCACGCGGCACCCGCGGCTACACCCTGCATTACTCGCTTCCCTACGGCTACTGGACCCTGGGCACCACACTGGGTGAAAACCGTTACCACCAGACCGTGACCGGACTGACCCAAAACTATGTTTACAGCGGCACCAGCGGCAATGCAGAAATCAAGCTCTCGCGCCTGGTGTACCGCGACGCCACACGCAAGACCACCGTCTCCCTCAAGGCCTTCGAACGCCACTCGGAAAACTACATTGATGACACCGAAGTCCAAATCCAGCGCCGCACCGTCGGTGGCTGGGAGCTCGGACTGGGTCACAAAGAGTTTCTCGGCTCCACTACCGTGGAAGGCAACCTGGCCTACAAACGCGGTACCCGTGACTTCGGTGCCACCGATGCGCCCGAGGAATCCACCGGCACCGGCACCGCCCGCTTCACCCTGTGGGCAGTTGACCTCACTGTCACCCGACCCTTCAAACTCGCTGCCCAAGCCCTGCGCTACCAGGGCACTGTGCGCATACAGGGCAACGAAACGCCGCTCACACCACAGGACCGGTTCAGCATTGGCAGCCGCTACACCGTGCGCGGCTTTGATGGAGAAGGCGGCTTGACCGGAGACAACGGCTGGTTGCTGCGCCAGGACATCGGCTGGGCCCTGGGAACATCCGGGCAAGAGCTGTATCTGGGCGTGGACGTGGGCGAAGTAGCTGGCCAAAGCACCCAGCAACTTCCCGGCAAGACACTCAGCGGCGCGGTACTGGGCTTGCGCGGCAGCTACAAGAAGCTGCAATACGATGTTTTTGCAGGCGCCCCCCTGTACAAACCCGAAGGCGTCCGCACCGGCGAAACAGCCGCCGGATTCAGTCTGACCGTGGCCTTCTAAGCAGCCAGTACTTCCGAAACCAAACCTAGCGATCTGGAAACTGTCTAACCATGAACCACAACACATACTGCCTCGTATTCAACGCAGCCCGAGGCCAGGTTATGGCGGTGGCAGAAATCGCCACCTCCAGCGGCAAGCGCGCCAGTGGGGAAACCAGTGCCGCCCGCACCACCCACAATTCCGGGGCAAATCGGCCTCCAGCCCCCGTATCCATTGCGCAAGATGCAATCAAATCCATAGTATCCGCAGTGGCCTTGCTGGGCCTGCCGCTGGTAATCCAGGCCCAAGTCATTGCAGACTCCAGTGTCGCCGGCAACCTCAAACCCCAAATCCTCACCACCGCCAGCGGCGCGACCCAAGTCAACATCCAGACCCCCAGTGCGGCAGGCGTCAGCCGCAACCTCTACAGCCAGTTTGATGTGAACGCCCAGGGCGTCATCCTCAACAACGCCACGGGCAACGCACAAACCCAACTCGGCGGTTGGGTGCAAGGCAACGGCAACCTCGCTGCGGGCTCGGCGCGCATCATCTTGAACGAGGTCAACTCCAATAGCCCCAGCCAACTGCGGGGCTATGTGGAAGTAGCCGGCCAGCGTGCCGAAGTTGTCATTGCAAACCCCGCAGGCATCAACGTCAATGGCGGCGGCTTCATCAACGCCAGTGGCGTCACCCTCACCACCGGCGCCCCCCAGTTCAGCGGTGGCAACCTGGACGGCTACCGCGTGCAGCGCGGCACCATCAGCGTGGACGGCGCCGGTCTGGACACCAGCAACGCGGACTACAGCAACATCATCGCCCGTGCAGTCCAGGTCAATACAGGCATCTGGGCCAAAGACCTCAAAGTCACTACCGGTGCCAACACCGTCAACCCCGCCAACACCAGCGCCACAGCCACAGCCGGAACAGGCGCTGCCCCCACTGTGGCCCTGGACGTTGCAGCCCTGGGCGGCATGTATGCCGGCAAGATCACCCTGGTAGGCACCGAGGTCGGCGTGGGGGTCAGCAATGCTGGGTCCATTGCGGCCAATGGTGGAGCCCTGGTAGTGCAAGCCAACGGCATGCTGACCAATACAGGCTTGATCGAAGGTCAAACCGCTCTCATTAAAGCCACCACGGTCAACAACACCGGCACAGGACAAATCTACGGCGATACGGTTGCCATCCAGGCAGACACCTTGAACAACGCCCCCGCAGTGGTTGGCCAGAGCGCTCCCGTCATTGCCGCCCGGACTGGCCGTATGGACTTGGGTGTGGAGGCGCTGAACAACCAAGAAGGTGCAATCATCTATAGCCAAGGAGATCTGGCAATTGGCGGCAGTCTGGATGCCAACAATCTGGCAACTGGTCGAGCCGGCACTATTACCAACAACAGCGCCACCATCGAATCCCTGGGCTCGATGGACATCAAAACCCAGAACCTGACCAACAGCTACACATCGCTGACCTATCGGGTAGAAACTGTTTCTGCACTGCCTGGTAGCAGCAGCTGCGGCGGTGACTGTTACTCGAATTACAACGAAACAACCTACCGTGCGGTGGCGGTAGATGGCGTGAATGGCGCTGGAAAGATTCTGGCCTCCAATAACATCACGCTGGACGCAAGCAACAACGCGCTCAATAGCAGTGGTCAAATTCTGGCCGGCGGTGCTTTGAACGTTACTGGCACAGCAGTCAACAACCAAGGCATCGACGTCGCCCTGTTCAAAGAACAGCGAGGCACCACCTACCAACGGCGGACCGATCGTTACTGGGACTGGGGTTGGAAAGAGCGTGCATGGTGGGAGGCCAGCGCCTACAGCAACGATGTAGCCGACAACCAAACGGTCCAGCGCGGTGAATCTCCCCCAACCTCACCAACGGCACGCAGCGCATTCAGTCCCAATGCCAGTACCGTAGGAAACCTGCCAACGTCAGCGCAATACCGCATCAACAACAACCTGGGTGCTGCTTATCTCGTAGAGACAAATCCACGCTTCGCCAATATGCGCAACTGGCTGGGCAGCGACTACATGCTCGCCAGCCTGGTCCTAGACCCCAGCGTGACCCAAAAACGTTTGGGCGACGGGTTCTATGAGCAACGCCTGATTAACGAGCAAGTGGCCCAACTCACTGGCCGCCGATATTTGGGCAACTACACCAGCGACGAAGCCCAATACCAGGCGCTGATGAACGGCGCTATTACCTACGCCCAGACCTTCAACCTGCGTCCCGGCATTGCCCTGACCGCAGAGCAAGTAGCCCAACTCACCAGCGACATCGTCTGGCTGGTCGAAAAAGAAGTCACCCTCAAAGACGGCCGCAAGCAGCGCGCCCTGGTGCCTCAGGTCTACGCCATGGTGCGAGAAGGTGACTTGTCGACCACTGGCGCCCTGCTCTCTGGCAACACGTTGAACATCAGCACCACGGGTGACGTGAGAAACCGCGGCTCCATTCTGGGGCGCCAGCTGGTGCAGATTACTGCGCGGGACGTCAACAACCTTGCGGGCCTGGTTCAGGGCGATGCAGTCAACCTACAGGCAAGTCAGGACATCAACAATATCGGCGGAACCGTTGCGGCGCAAAGCAGTTTGACTGCAGCGGCAGGCCGGGATGTGAATGTTCAGAGCACCACCAAACAGACGGCAAACACGGGCAGTGGCGGCGGTGTCAAAACCAGCAACGAAGCAGTCAGCCGCGTAGCCGGCCTGTATGTCAGCAAAACCGGTGGACCGCTGCTTGCCAGCGCGGGCCGGGATGCCAACCTGATCGGCGCACTGATTCAAAGCAACGGCGACGTCACCGTCGCCGCTGCAGACAACCTGAACCTGAAGACGGTGAACACCAGCAGCACCTTGGATGCCACCCTCAATGCGGACAATTTCAACCGCAAGAGCCAAAGCGCAGAAGTCGGCACCACCATCCAAAGCGCTGGCAGCACCACGCTCCAAGCCGGCAAAGACATCAAAGCGCGTGCTGCAGATGTTCAAAGCAATGCCAACGTCGTGGCCACGGCAGGTGGCTCCGTCACTATCGAGGCAGGCGTGGCAACCAGTGCGCAGTCGTCTGGGCGCACCACGGCAGGCAGCAGCTTCTTTGCTTCCAATCTGAGTACCGATCGCCAGTCCAGCAGCCAAACGCAGGCAGTTGCCAGCAACTTCGGTGGCAACAATGTGACGGTCAATAGCGGAAAAGACATTGGTATCCAGGCCTCCAACGTGGTGGCTGACAAAGACCTCACCCTGGCCGCAGCAGGCAACGTCACCATCGAAGCGGGCACCAACACCCAAACCCAAACCAGCTACAGCGCCAAGAGCGAATCCGGCCTCATGAGCAGCGGTGGCCTGGACGTAAGCATCGGCAACCGCGACCAAAGCACCGACCAAATGAACACCCGCACCAGCGCCGCCGCATCCACTGTAGGCAGCACGGGCGGCAACATCACCATCACGGCGGGCAAGACGTATACCCAGACAGGCAGCGATGTGCTGGCCACCAGCACGACAGCAGGCACTGGCAACATCGACATCACTGCCAAGAAGGTAGACATCGTCGAAGCCAGAGAAACCAGCAGCTCCGAGACCAAAACCAAGTTCGAGCAAAGCGGCATCACCCTCTCCTTGAGCAACCCGGTAGTCAGCGCCGCACAGACCATGCAAAAAATGGCCACGGCGGCAGATAACACCAAGAGCGAGCGAATGAAAGCCTTGGCTGCAGGAAATGCGGCTTTGGCCGGCTATGGTGCATACGCCGCCATCGATAACGGACGATCGCTCAAAGATGCCACAACTGTAGACAAGGCCGGTGGTGTCAGCATCAACGTGAGCATAGGCTCCAGCAGCAGCGAGAGTAGCACCAGCATCAGCAACGACACTGCACGCGGCAGTACGACAATTGCAGCTGGCAACGTCAACATTACAGCAAAGGGGGCAGGCACAGATTCCAACTTGCTGGTGCAGGGAAGCACATTGTCGGCAGGAGACACTACCAATCTGCGCGCTGACAACCAAGTGCGGCTGCTGGCTGCAGCCAACACCAGCATCCAAACCAGCAGCAACAGTGGCTCCAACGCCAGCATGGGCGTGGGCTTTAGCACGGGCTCTAAAAGTGGCATCACCATCAATGCCAGTGTTGGCAAGAGCCAAGGCAGTGGAAACGGCCAAGACATCACCTACACCAACACCCAGATCAACGCCGGCAGGCAAGCCAACATCACCAGCGGGGGCGACACCGCCCTTCAAGGGGCGGTCGTAGCCGCCCAAACTGTCAAGGCTGATGTGGGTGGGAATCTGTCCATGGAAACCCTGCAGGACAAAAGCACCTACAGCGAAAGCAGTAGCAGCAGCGGCGCGGGGGTGAGCGTGTGCGTTCCCCCCCTGTGCTACGGCACCAGCAGCGCAAATATAAGCGCCAGTAAAACCGACATCAACAGCAACTACCAAAGCGCCAACGAACAAACGGGCATCAAGGCAGGTGATGGCGGCTTTCAGGTCAGCGTGCGGGGCAATACCGACCTCAACGGCGGCGTGATGGCCAGCAGTGACAAAGCGATAACGGGCAACAAGAACAGCCTTAGTACCGGCACGCTCACTACGAGTGATTTGAACAATGAAGCCAGCGCATCGGCTGCGACCAGCGGTTTCAGCCTAAGTACGGATATGTTGTCTCAAGGCAAATATGGTGCTGCCAAGGGTGTGCTGACCAATATCATGGACAACGCCAGTCAATCGGGCAGTAGCAGCGGTCAGACCAAAGCAGCCATCAGCGCAGGCACTGTGCGCATCACCGATGATGCCGCGCAAACCCAGCTGACTGGCAACACCGGAGCGCAGACCATCGCCAGTCTGAATCGCGACACCCAAAATGCAAACACGGTGGCGCAGCGCCAGGATGTACAGGCCATGAAACAGACTGTGGAGGCCGAGCGAGCGATCAAGAATGAAGCGGTCAAGCAACTCACCACGCTGACCGATGAAGCCTACCGGGTCATGTTCAAAGAGGTACCCAAGTTTTACAAGGTAACGTGTCCTGCCAATACAAACTGCACCACAAATCCCGAAAAAACAACCGTACAACTGGTGGACAAAGATACCCAAACTGAACTGGCCAATGCACCTAGCGGGGCTGTGTTGGCTGTGAACGGCATCGACAACCCACTGGAGCGCGCTGGGCAACTGGCGATGCAGAATGCGGAGCTTGTTAGAGATGCAAATGGCGTTGAAGCTAAGCCCACAACGATCTACCTCATGCACTACGTACCCGCCAACAACGGATTGAGTGAACTCATGATCGCAGCCTATGAAAAAAGCCTTGCGCCCACGTTGGGCTACTCCAACCAGGATGAAGCCTATGCGGCCGCCATCCAGGCACGGGGGCAGCTAGAGACCACCAGCCTGGGGCACAGTCGGGGCACCATCGTGCAAACGAATGCCAACAACATTCTTGGCGAGCAGAAATTCACCAACCCGAACTTGAGTGTGCGCGGGGTGGGCGGTGCGGTGACTGGGGAGACTTACACTGATGCAGCACTTAAGGTTGCCGGCGTTGATGCGGCGAGAAATATCACCTTTACCTACTTCAAAAATGACCCGGTCCCTGTAGTTGCTGGCGGCAACTCTGGAGTGATTAGTTTGTCGGAGTTTTGGAAAGTTCTGACAACATCCAACAGCACGCACAGTTGCTACGGAACCGGGGCTGCTGGTTGCGCCCAAGTGGAAATACTAACTCCCAGCGCCCCCAAAGACGCAAACCAAAAAAATAGCAGCTTGATTAGGTACATCGGTGGTAAGCCTTTTGATGCCAGTGGCAAACCACTAGAACTGAATAAGTGAGGTTTTGTATGAATCGCAAATTTTTCTCTGTGATAGCTTGCCTTGCAAGTGTGTGCGTACTTGGTGCTTGTTCGTTCGCATCTCAGCAGCTTTCTGACAAGCGAATGGAAGAACAACTCTTGAGGCCAGGTGCACTGGACTCGCCCGTTGCAACCAACTTTGATGAATACCACTTTAAATTTCTGGATAAGTACAGGATTGTTCATGCATGGCCGGTGACTTCGGCTTGCAAATATGCTGGCCGTAGGACGATGTACAAAATGGGGGAGACGTCGTATGGCGAAGTCCAGTGGGTGCTTGACATCATCGAAGAAGGTAGGAGCACAAAGCAAAGAGATGCAGATCCGGGATGGAACTTCAACCGCTTCGTTCGCAGCGTCAAAGTGCAGCGGCCTGTCTATGACACGGTGAATGGCGTGCGCGGTATTGTTCGTTACGAGGAGAACGAAGAAGGCTTGCAGCCGATTTGCTTTGAGGCTTGGGTGGGCAGTAGTCATGCCGTGACAATTTTTCTATATCAACGTACTGTTGATCAGTGGCAAGATGCACTGGCGAAATGGAGCAAAGGCGCATACCTTGGCAAGGACGCAGTGCAAGGTATTGATACTGTCATGGGTAACAAGTGGCATGTCTACCGATTGCCACTAAAACCACGCGAGATGAACCGCGTTGCGGGAGCCTATGAACTGCGCATATTGCCCATAGGGGATACCGGATACACCTTTGCGATGGAATTTGGTGCCACTGTGGAGTCACTAGAAAACCCCCAAGCACACGCCGCCTTCCAGGCCATGTTCAATCGTCTGATTGAGTCAGTCAAAATCGAACCCCTGACTCCAGCCATTGAAGCAGATATGGCACAACTCAAAGCCAAAGCATTTGAAATCGTCCGCCAGAATTGCTTGCGCATGAAGAATCCACCTGGGTATTGCAAGAAGTATCTCGAACCCCAATGACTACCGGCGCAAATTTCGCCCGCGTTCAGCAGCCGTTGCCGCCGACCGAAAACTGACCACCTAATTGCATAGGTGCCGATCCAAAATTGACCTGGGTGTTCCACTTCTTGCGGTGAATCCACCCGATGAACCATCGGCTTCAGGGGCTGCGCTCACTGTGTCAGTACCGTCAAGGCGGCAAGCGCGGCGGTTTCCGCGCGGAGCACGCGCGGACCCAGGGACACCGGGGTGAAACCCTGGGCCAAAACCAGGTCTTCTTCGGCGCTACTCAAACCGCCTTCTGGGCCAGACAGAAGTAGGGTGTCGCTGTTAGATGCAGGCAGGCTGCGCACGACCATGCTGCCTTCGTGCAGTGACAGCAGGAGCCCCTGCCTGCCGGCAGCGCTTCCGGCTTTGATCCACTGTGCCAGTGTCTGCATCGGGTGCACCATGGGCACGCGGTTACCGCCGCACTGTTCACAGGCAGAAATGGCCACGCTTTGCCAGTGGGCCACTTTCTTGTCAGCGCGCTCACCCGACAGGCGCAGCACGCTGCGCTCGGTCATCAGGGGCTGGATGCTGGCTACGCCCAGTTCGGTCGCCTTTTCCACCAGCCAGTCCATGCGGTCATTGGCGGGCATGCCCACGGCCAGGTGCACCGCGCGGCGGGCCTCGCGTTCCACCGGGTGGTGTGTTGCCACCCGGACTTGCACGTCACTGCGGCCCATGTGGGTGACCGTAGCGTCGAACTCGCCGCCGGGATACGGGCCACCCCAGCCCGGGCCGTGGTTGAACAGGGTGATGGTGTCGCCCGGTTGCAGGCGCAGCACCTGCACATGGCGTGCCGCGCCCGCGGGCAGGTCCAGCAGGTCATCGGTGGCAAGTGCAGCGGGGCAGAAAAAACGGGGCATGGCAACGGAATTGTTTGCTATCAAATATATAGCTGACTGCGCATGTTCTGCGCGGACTAGGAGCCTATTTTGCTTGAGGTTTGTTGTAGGCCAGGATGTTGGAGGGTTCGATGCCTTCGACCGATTCCACCAGGCGCAGCAGCGGTTTGAGTTCCCGGTAGCGGGCGCAGGTGGAGCGGATATAGCCAATAAAGCGCGGCGTGTCGGCCAGGTAGTGTGGTTTGCCGTCGCGCAGTGTCAGGCGTGCAAAGATGCCGGCCACTTTG
>Ga0138256_10006825_pt1 | contig 12067 bp, 9 predicted proteins | sample KNB2016incub_MG_FD_105486 | JGI IMG/M metagenome (GOLD analysis project Ga0138256, IMG submission 105486) | Active sludge microbial communities from wastewater in Klosterneuburg, Austria - KNB2014incub_MG | ecosystem: Engineered > WWTP > Activated sludge > Unclassified | place: Austria... | reverse complement strand
GCATCGCGTAATTCCTGTAAGGATTTTATAAGCCTTACATTATCCCGCTGATGTAAACCAATGCTTGGCTCATCAAGAATATAGAGTACTCCTACCAGTTGTGAACCGATCTGCGTAGCTAAGCGGATCCGTTGTGTTTCGCCACCACTAAGTGTTTTCGAACTTCTGTTCAGAGTAAGATAATCCAGTCCGACATCAAGCAAAAACTTAATCCGCTTTTTGATTTCTTTGATCACTTCTGTACCGATCTTTTTTTGCTTGACAGAAAGTTTGTCTTCCAGTTTCGAAAACCAATCACTCAGAATCTGAATATCAGTATTCGCTAATTCTGAAATATTCTTATTGTTGATCTTAAAATAAAGAGCTTCTTTTTTTAAACGGTCGCCTTTGCATTCAGGACAACTAACATGTTGCATGAAACCCTGGATCCATCTTTTCATGGAAGGTGAAGCAGATTCATTTTCCTGATTAACAATGAAGTTAACGATGCCTTCATAAGTCGATGGCTGATGATATGCACTGCCGGATTGATCGGATGCAACATTCAGTACATCATCACTTCCATATAAAATTATGTTCAGCGATTCCTCCGAAATTTCATCCAGAGGAGTTGACATATTGAACTGATATTTTCTTCCTAATGCTATAAGTTGTTTGAAGATCCAGTTATCTTTCTGAGGACCTAAAGGAATTATTCCTCCTGCCTTAATAGTTTTTTTAAAATCAGGAATGATACTTTTAATATCAACTTCTGTAATTGTGCCAAGACCATTACAACGCTTGCACGCACCATAAGGCGAGTTGAAAGAAAATGTATTCGGTTGTGGTTCATCATAAGAAATTCCTGAAGTAGGGCACATCAGATGACGACTGTAATAATTTTCTTTATCTTTTCCATTCTCAATGATCATGATCGAGCCTTTGCCTAACTTCATTGCAAGAGTCAATGATTCATTTAATCGTTGCTGAATTCCGGGACCAACTTCCAAACGGTCGATCAGTAATTCTATATCATGAGTTTTATATCTGTCAAGTTGTAATCCTTTTTTTAACTCAACCAGATTGCCATCGTTGCGGACACGTAAATATCCTTGTTGCGAGAGTTGCTCAAACAATTCACGGTAATGACCTTTTCTTGCTTTCACTAAAGGTGCAAGTAACATTATTTTTTTTCCGTTGAACTTCTGAATGATCAATTCAATGATCTGTTCATCACTCAACTTGATCATCTTTTCACCTGTAACATAAGAATAAGCATCCGATGCCCGCGCAAAAAGTAGTCGCATGAAATCGTAGATCTCAGTTATTGTTCCTACTGTCGACCGCGGATTTAAATTTGTTGTTTTTTGTTCAATCGAAATGACCGGACTTAAGCCGTTGATCTTATCTACTTCTGGCCGTTCCATGTTTCCAAGAAATTGTCGCGCATAAGCAGAAAAACTTTCCAGGTATCTCCGCTGACCTTCTGCATAAATTGTATCAAAAGCCAGCGAAGATTTTCCACTTCCACTCAAACCTGTAATTACAACAAGTTGGTTTCTTGGAAAAGTAAGATCTATATTTTTTAAATTGTGTACGCGCGCTCCATAAATCTCCAACACCTCTGTTTCTTCCTGCATATTTTTTGATCTGAAATTTGAACATGCGAAGGTAAGGAATTTGTTAAGAAAAGATCCCATAGGATTGTTTAATGTTTAATGCCGGGGAATCGCTGAGATTAAACTTTAAACTTTAAACAAAAAGGGTTTAGAGTAAAAAAAGTGTGTTGTATTTACCCACAATTTAAAATAAAAGATACGTTTTCCCGTTACCACAAATATTCCTTTCTTTGCATGTATATGAAATTTACAAAACTACTAACCGCAGTTCTCGTTTTGGCTGCCAATCACTTATGTTTTTCTCAATCCGGTGGCGTAATAGGCGGTAACTATGTTTATCAATATCTGAATATTCCGGCTTCGGCACGTGTGGCTTCTTTGGGGGGCACATACATTACTGTAAAGGATGATGACATAAATACCGGAATGCAGGCAGCTTCTTTGCTAAATTCAGAAATGAACAAAGCGCTTACGTTTGGTGGAGTTTCTTATGCCGATGGAATTAAATTCGGAAATGTAGCCTTTGCTAAGCATTACGATAAAATCGGAACCTTTCTTGCTTCTATGAATTATGCTGGATATGGTCAGTTTATCGAGACCGATGAATTCGGAACTGTGATTGGAACATTTAAAGCATCTGATTATGCATTGACTTTTGGATATGGTAAAGAGCTGAATAAATATTTCAGTTATGGTGGAGCAATAAAATTTCTATACTCTGATTACTACATCGCTAATTCTTTTGGAATTGCTGCTGATCTTTCAGCAACTTTTTGCGACACAACAAGGAAAATTACTGCAACCGTTCAATTTAAAAATATCGGAAGCCAGTTGAAAAATTACGTTGATGGCGCGAATGAACCTTTGCCTGCAGAAGCATTGATTGGAATTTCCAAAAGACTTTCTCATACTCCTCTGCGTTTCAGTCTTACATACAGACATCTGGAAACTTTCGATCTGTCATACGAAGATCCTCTTGATCTTGGTGATGTTGATCCTGTAACAGGTGAAGCACAGATAAAAACGATTGACTTCTGGAATAAATTTTCCAGACACTTTATTTTTGGTGCCGAAATTCTTATAACAAAAAATTTCCATATCAACGGTGGCTATAATTTCCAGAGAAGAAAAGAGCTGCAAGTTTCAAGTCGTCCCGGACTTACAGGATTTTCATTCGGAGTGAGTATGAAAATCAGTAAATTCATCATCAGCTATGGCCGCGCAAGTTACCATCTTGCCGGTGGTGCCGATCATTTCTCGATCACAACAAACCTTGCGGAATTTGTGAAATGATAAAATTTTCTTTTAAGTTGAAAATTATATCTTAAATCAACTGTTCGCAGATTAAATTTATAGCAAGCCCCCACTTTCTGTTGACATACATCTACTTTAATCAAAGATAAAGCAGTTCTTGTGCGAGGAGTCCACGCGCTGCGCGAAATCATTTGAAAAGTTGAATCAGGGATGTAGCCAATAATCGAAGATTTCAAATGATTTGGTGCGCGTGGTGGCCTTTTTTTGTTTCTTTTTTTGGCCAAACAAAAAAAGAAAAATTGAAAGTAACGGTTTGAATTTTGGAAATTACTTTCAAATGAAAATATTTATATCAGATAGCAGTCCCTCTGACCTTTAACCTATTTTAAAATCTCTACTTGATTTGTTAAGGTTGCCAATAATTGCCCTCACTTTTTGATTAAAACACTTTGAATCACGGAAAAAGTCGCATTTTTTTTCTTTCTTTGCCAAGTGGCAACAATTCTCCATTCTTCTAAAACTATGAACCTTTCGCCGGGACCGATTGCGGGAAAAATTATTATCGCAATTGATGGTTATTCTTCTTGTGGAAAAAGTACGATGGCAAAAGCTATTGCTAAGAAGATGGGCTACAGGTATATTGATTCCGGAGCTATGTATCGGGCTGTGACTTTATTTGTGCAACAACATGGATTAAGTCTGGAAGATCTGCAGGGGATGAGTGAAGCCCAGTTGGAAGCAATGCTCGATCATATTCATGTTACTTTTCATATCAATCCTGAAAACGGATTGTCTGAAGTGTATTTGAATGAGATCAATGTTGAGAAAAAGATCCGTGATATGAAAGTATCGGATTGGGTGAGCCCGGTGAGTGCGATTCCAACGATCCGACATCGAATGGTTGCTTTACAACAAGGATATGGTAAACAAAAGGCTATTGTAATGGATGGCCGCGATATAGGGACAAAAGTTTTTCCCGATGCTGAGTTGAAAATTTTTATGACAGCAAAAAAAGAAGTCCGTGCAAAACGCCGCTTCGATGAACTAAATCAGAAAGGATTTATGGTCACTATGGATGAAGTCCTGAAAAACATCGAAGACCGTGATCACACTGATACTCACAGATCCGAAAGTCCTTTGAGAAGAGCAGAAGATGCAATCATCCTCGACAACTCCGATCTTTCAGAACAGGAACAGTTTGAGTTTGCGATGAAGCTTGTTAACGAAATATGTAATAAGTGAAATTAAGTGAAAAGTGAAAAGTGAAAAGTGAAAAGTGGCGACGACCTATAATGGGGGCATCACTTTTCGTTTTTCACTTTTCACTTAATTTCATACCTTTGCTGCAATAATGAAAGTCACCATCGATGCCTTCTCAGGTTTTTGTTTTGGAGTTGTTTATGCTATCCAAAAAGCTGAGGAAGAGTTAGCAAAATCAGGTTCTTTGTATTGCCTGGGCGATATTGTTCACAACAATATGGAGGTGGAGCGCCTTGGAAAAAAAGGTCTTAAAGTGATCAATCATGATGATCTTAAAACTCTGCATGATTGTAAAGTTTTGATCCGTGCACATGGCGAACCACCGGAAACTTATCAGACTGCACTTGAAAATAATATCGAATTAATTGATGCATCATGCCCTGTCGTTCTCAAATTACAGCACCGCGTAAGAGTTAGCTACGATGATGTTCTGGAAAATGATGGCCAGATCGTTATTTATGGAGAAATCGGACATGCGGAAGTAAATGGTCTTGTCGGACAAACAAACGGAAATGCAATTATTGTCCGGTCAGAGGAGGATATTCACCTTATCGATTTTTCCAAACCTGTTACACTTTTTTCACAGACAACAAAGAGTAGTGCCGGCTTTTCAAAAATGAAGAAACTTATTGAAGAGTTATCTGAAAAGGCTGTCCAGAAAGAGATTTCTGAAGAATACATGGTTTCTAATGATACGATCTGTCGCCAGGTTTCCAACAGAGAACCGCAATTGCGAAAGTTTTCACATGAACATGATGTCATTCTGTTTGTAAGCGGAAAGAAAAGCTCTAATGGAAAAGCATTGTATGAAGTCTGTAAATCCGAAAATCCAAACACCTATTTTATTTCATCTGACGAAGAATTGGACTTCAACTGGCTCAAAGGCATAAATAAAGTCGGAATCTGTGGTGCAACTTCAACACCAATGTGGTTGATGGAGAAAGTAGCAGAAAAGATTGAAATGGTTGCGACGGAAATTAAGGGCTGATTGACGCTTAAATTATTTCCCGCAGATCTCGCAAATCCCGCAGATCTGCGAGATTTGCGAGATCTGCGGGAAATAAAATGACTTTACATTACCTCAACTTTTGCCTTAAAGTCTATAACTCGTTCATATAGTGCTGATAATTAACCATTTTCGATCATTTCAAATAATCCAGAATTCATCCAGATTAATTTGATAATTTCAAGCTAATACCGTTAAAAAGATTCTCTTACGGACTTTTTTCGTTTGATTCTTTTTGATACATTTGCGTCCCTATAAAAAAGAACCGAAATCAAACCCTTATAACATTAAAATTTAAATGATTACAGAAGAAATCACTAATCCCGCACCGGCCTATAATCCGGAGCCATTTAACTGGGATTCCACAAGCAACAAAGGTGCTGGGGAATATTCAGCGGAAGAGCGTACTAAAATGGAACAACAGTACGACCAAACTCTTAGTGCCGTTGTAGAACACGACATCGTTGATGGTAAAGTTGTATCTATTTCATCAAAAGATGTTCTGATCAACATTGGCTACAAATCCGACGGATTAGTGGCATTAACTGAATTCCGCCATATGCCTGACATTAAAGTTGGGGATAAAGTGGAAGTTTATGTTGAAACACAGGAAGACAAAAATGGTCAGTTGATCCTTTCACACAAGAAAGCCCGCGCTCTTAAATCTTGGGATCGTGTTAATGCTGCTCTTGAAGGTGATGAGATCATTCAGGGATTTGTTAAATGTCGTACTAAAGGTGGACTTATCGTGGATGTATTCGGTATCGAAGCATTCTTACCGGGTTCACAGATCGATGTTAAACCTATCCGTGACTACGATCAGTTTGTAGGAAAAACAATGGAGTTCAAAGTTGTTAAGATCAACAATGAATTCAAAAACGTTGTTGTTTCTCACAAGGTTCTTATCGAAGAAGAATTAGAACAACAAAAAGCAGAGATCATGAAGAAACTTGAAAAAGGTCAGGTTCTTGAAGGTACTGTTAAAAATATCACATCGTATGGTGTGTTCATGGATCTTGGTGGTGTTGATGGTTTACTTCACATTACTGATATCTCTTGGGGTCGTATCACTCATCCTGAAGAAGTTCTTAAACTTGATCAGAAGATCAATGTCGTTATTCTTGATTTTGATGATGAGAAAAAACGTATCGCTCTTGGTTTAAAACAACTTACTCCGCATCCTTGGACGCAGCTTAGCACTGACCTTAATGTTGGTGATAAAGTAAAAGGTAAAGTTGTTGTTATCGCTGATTACGGTGCATTCGTTGAGATCGCTCCGGGAGTTGAAGGACTAATTCACGTTTCTGAAATGTCATGGTCACAGCACTTACGTTCTCCACATGAATTCCTTAAAGTAGGTGATGAGATCGAAGCTGTTGTTTTGACACTTGACCGTGAAGAGCGTAAAATGTCTCTTGGACTTAAACAATTGAAAGCAGATCCTTGGATCGATGTTGCTACTAAATATCCAGTTGGTTCTAAACATACAGCTACAGTGAAAAACTTCCAGAACTTTGGAGTATTCGTTGAGCTTGAAGAAGGAATCGATGGTCTTGTACATATCTCTGATTTATCATGGAGCAAGAAAATCAAACACCCTTCTGAATTCACGAAAGTAGGAGAGAAGATGGATGTTGTAGTTCTTGAAGTTGATCCTGAAAATCGTCGTTTGAGTTTAGGTCACAAACAACTTGAAGAAAATCCTTGGGATGTATTCGAATCAATCTTTACAGTTGATTCAGTTCATGAAGGTACCGTTCTTAAGATGGGAGAAAAAGGTGCATCTGTTGCTTTATCATATGGTGTTGAAGCATTCGCTCCAAGCAAGCATATGGTGAAAGAAGATGGTAAAATGCTTAAAGCTGATGAGAAAGCTGACTTCAAAGTAATTGAATTCAGTAAAGACCAACGTAAGATCGTTGTTTCTCACTCACGTATTCACGAAGAAGTTTCTCAACAAACACGTGTTGCAGAAGGATCAGCAAAAGCTGCTGACCGTGAAGAAGGTGTTAAAGCAGTTAAGAAAGTAAAAGAAAATCAGGAGAAAACTACTCTTGGAGATCTAAGCGTTCTTAGCAACCTTAAAAATGAAATGGAAGCTGCAGAAAAGAAAAAAGGCGATAGCGCTGAATAATATTTTCTGATCGTGATTCGGGATTCGAATCGATACAATTTAGAAAGCCGTCCACATTGGACGGCTTTTTTATTTCCAGATTGTTATTCAACTTTCATCAGTTTAAAAAGTACTTTATTTTGCGAGTGATTTTTTAATTTATATATTTAGTGAATGGAAATAATTTTAAAATAGAAATAATATGAAATTTTTGGTAATGATTTTTCTTATTATGTTCATTGGGAATTCTGTTTCTGCACAAAGTACATTCCAAAATGAGTACGGGGATAGTTTCGATCACGGAAATTTTAAATCAATTGTAAGCGACTCTTCAGGTTTTTTGATTGCCGGAGCTAAATTGCTTTTAATTCCGAATATAGTGCCAATTGCAGTTAAGACAGATCTTGAAGGAAGAATATTATGGCAAAGAAACTTTGGAGATTCAACTTCAAGATTCGGTTTAGCATCCTGCACAAAAATGACCAATGGAACTTATATGTTAACTGCATTTGATCAGATTTTACAGAATACCCATTTGTATAATCTGGATGCCTCAGGTAATATAATTTTTCAGAATCAAATCGTAAATTGTCATGTTCTAAATTTTTTTGAAGTGAATCCAAATGAAATAGTATTTGCCGGATATCTTCCTTCAGGATTTTCAATTATTGCAGTGGACTCTTCTCTACTTACCATTTGGGCCAAGACTTATGGCGTGTCCGAATCTGCAAGTGCTTATCGAATTTCTCTTTCAAATGACGGTGGTTTTATAATTCTATATTCTCTTCCTTCAACTGGTTTTGACCTCATGACAAAAATAGATAGTGCCGGAAATCTTGTATGGGTAAAGAGATTTAGTAATATAAATTATTCACAGGGTTTTATGACCGAAACAACCAATGGGGATCTGTATTTAGTTTCAACATGGGATTCAATTTCTTCATCTGGTGTCAGAATAAAAAAATTGGATAGCGCTGGAAATTTAATCTGGTCTGAGGATCTGTCCGGTAATTATAACCATGAAATTTTCAGTAGCTCGATCTCAACACCTGAAGGTGGCTGTTTGATTTTAGGATATGTTAGGAATGTAAATACGACATTTGAAACATTGGTGATCAAGGTTGATTCAACCGGTAACATTGTTTGGTCTCAAACTTTGGGAGGTTTTAGTGATATGTCTAACCCTGTCCAGATAATAAAGACAACTGATAGTGCTTATGCTTTACTTTGTAATACATTTGGTAGAGGACATATTTTATTTAAAATGGATTCTCTTGGATTTGCTGGTTGCCCGGGCACACCTTATCCAATGACAGTTCAACCTTTCGCAACATCAATAACTGATGATTCATTAAGTACAGATACGACTTCAATTCAATTTTTAAATATTTCTGTACCATTCGATACTACCAGTTTGACCATGAATCAGATTTGTTTTGCGAATACAGTTGACGAAATAAATTCGCACTCTTTAACTATTTTTCCCTCTCCTTTTAAAGATAAAATAACCATACAGGATACAAAGAGAGATGGACAAATTAAGGTGTATGATCTAGCCGGAAGAATTTTCATTGACCGGAGAACTTTGTCAGGTGAAACAGAATTAAATACTTCATTTCTTGGCAAAGGTTTTTATGTGATCCGTTATGATGAACAAGGCAGAACCTATTTTGCTAAAGCGATCAAATATTAAATTACTAATAGATCTTCTGCTTCTTCATCTCCCTATCCGTACGTTTCGCATCGCGGTTCAATTTTACTCTTTCTTTACGTGGTAGCGCAGCTTGTTTATTTAAACGTTTCTTTTCACGTTGCAGTTTTCTTTCTTTAGCCTTCTGTCTGCGCGCTTCTCTTCTGTTTATTTCTCCGGCAGTTTTACCATTCTGAATTTCTTTATTCTGCTGAACCGGTTTGTCATTAGGTGCCGGAGTAGCATTCTGTGCATGTGAAGCAATAAATGCCAAAAGAGCCAGAATTGTAAGTTTTATTTTTAAAGTTTTCATAGTTGGGGTGTTTGTTACAAGGGAACAGAAAATGTGCCACTGCTTTTAATTAATAACTAATAACTAATAACTAATAACTAATAACTGGCCTCGTAGAAAAGCATTCCAAATATGAAAATTGTTTCCTACGAAGTCCACTTTTCACTTTTCACTTTTCACTTCATTCCACTTCATTCCACTTCATTTCACTCCATTCCACTTCATTTAATTCTTTGTTATTATTACATTTGGCTTAACAAAGAAAACACTCACCATAAAAACAATGGACAAACTAAACCTGCTCACAACAAAATTCCCCGAACTCATCAGAAGCGCTGATCCAAATGTGAAGCCTGTCTTTGGCAAAATGAATTTACAGCAAATGGTCGAACACATGAGTGACGCATTGCGCAATGCGAATGGAAAACTTTCATTTGAATTGCTTACTCCGCCGGAGAGAGTGGAAGCAATGCAATCTTTTGTTCGTAGTGAAAAAGAGTTCAAGCCCAATACTAAAAATGTTTTACTTGGCGAAGAACCCGAGCCTGTGAAAAATAAAGATTTATCATTTGCCATTGAAGAATATGAAATGGAAATTAAAGATTTTCAGAATTACTTTGCAAAGGATCCCAATGCAGTATTAATGAATCCATTTTTCGGTCCACTTAATTTCAGTGATTGGTGTGACTTGTTGTATAAACATGCGGTGCATCATTTGAAGCAATTTAATCTCGTCTAGTCATGAGGTCAAAGGTAAAGTAGAAGGTCAAAGGTCAAGGGTCAAAGGTCAATTGCGTTGTAGGATAATGCGCATTTTGATTCAGAGAAAATTGCATATTCACTTTCAATGTGACCCTTGACCTTTTACCCTTGACCTACTGTCAAAAGAGTTGCTGCTCGCCAACAATCAACTCCTTGCCAGATTCCAACATTTAACCTACTTTTGGTTCCCGGAATGCAAAAACGACTGCTTTTAAACAGTACTGATTTTGAGATTACGATCAAGCGATTGTGTTATCAATTGATCGAAAATCATGACGATTTCGGTGATTCGGCACTTATTGGACTTCAGCCAAGAGGTGTTTTTGTCGCTTCCCGGATCCACCATCACCTTTCTTCTATCTTAAATATCCGGAATATCTGTCTGGGTCAGCTCGATATTACCTTTTATCGCGACGATTTCCGCAAACGTGAAATATCAGCTCCTGCCGAAACAAAGATCGATTTCGAAGTGGAAAATAAGAACGTGATCCTGATCGATGATGTGCTCTTTACAGGACGGACGATCCGCGCCGGAATGGATGCATTGCTTGATCTGGGGCGTCCGAAAAAAGTTGAACTCCTGACCTTAATTGACAGAAGATACAGCCGTCATCTTCCTATCGCACCTGATTATACCGGAATACAAGTTGATACAATTGCAACAGAAAAAGTGAAAGTTCAGTGGAAAGAGATCGATGGCGAAGATTCGGTCTGGTTAATATAAATGATTGTCTGAAAAATAAAACTAAAGGAATATGTCACTGCTAAGCACGCCACATTTAATTGGAATAAAAGGATTGTCCCGTGCCGACATTGATCTTATTTTTTCTACAGCCGACAACTTCAAGGAAGTCCTCAACCGCCCCATCAAAAAAGTCCCTTCGCTCAGAGACCTTACCATTGCCAATTTGTTTTTCGAAAATTCAACCCGTACCCGTTTATCATTTGAACTTGCTGAGAAAAGATTATCTGCCGACATTATTAATTTCTCTGCATCGTCATCATCAGTCAGCAAAGGTGAAACACTGATCGATACAGTCAACAATATTCTCGCTATGAAAACGGATATGGTTGTCATGCGACATCCCAATGCCGGAGCAGCGCTGTTTCTTTCAAAGCATGTTAAATCAAAGATCATCAATGCCGGTGATGGTGCGCACGAACATCCGACTCAAGCCTTACTCGATGCATTTTCAATCAGAGGAAAAGTCGGTGATCTGGGAGGCAAGAAAGTAGCTATCATCGGTGACATTCTGCATTCACGCGTTGCTCTGTCAAACATTTTCTGTCTGCAGAAACTAGGAGCGGAGGTAATGGTCTGCGGACCGGCAACCTTGATCCCTAAATACATTTCATCACTAGGTGTTAAAGTAGAAACCGACCTGCGCAAGGCCCTTGAATGGTGCGACGTTGCCAACATGCTCCGCATCCAGTTGGAGCGTCAGGACATCAGATATTTTCCGACCATCCGTGAGTATGTAATGCAATACGGACTTACCAAAGAGATTCTCAATTCCCTGAAGAAGGAGATCATCGTCATGCACCCCGGCCCAATTAACCGCGGCGTAGAGATCACCAGCGAAGTTGCAGATTCATCACAGTCAATCATCCTTGAACAGGTGGAGAATGGGGTGGCTATTCGGATGGCGGTGATCTATCTGCTGGCGTCGTGAAATATGTGTTTTTTTACTATAGACTTACTCTTAAACTTACTCTTAAACTAAATTTATTTCTACTCTAATTTTTTACTCTAATTTTACAATTGATCATATGGTCATAGGTCAAGTTTGCATTTATTGATTCGATGAGTACTTCACTTTTTTTACCTACAATTTGCGGTGTCCTTTAAAAAAAAACTCCTTCCGTAATTTATTGATCCATTTAATATTTGTCTAACATCATATTAATCTATTTGAATTGAAATTAGCCCCATCGGGGCGACCTGTTTGTAGGGAAGGGATGAAAGTTTCGATTAGCCCCATCGGGGCGACCTGTTTGTAGGAATGGAATGAGTAACGATTAGCCCCATCGGGGCGACCTGTTTGTAGAAATGGAATGAGTGTAACGATTAGCCCCATCGGGGCGACCTGTG
>Ga0138256_10006823_pt1 | contig 12069 bp, 10 predicted proteins | sample KNB2016incub_MG_FD_105486 | JGI IMG/M metagenome (GOLD analysis project Ga0138256, IMG submission 105486) | Active sludge microbial communities from wastewater in Klosterneuburg, Austria - KNB2014incub_MG | ecosystem: Engineered > WWTP > Activated sludge > Unclassified | place: Austria... | reverse complement strand
TGGAAGGCTGGTGGTACAGCACGAAGTTGCACCGCGATATGTTCCGCGGCGCCGGTGCCCGCGACGTGCTCTATCAATCGGGCAACGAGGCTCACCACCTTATTGGCACGCCGCTCATTTACGACAATGCCAAGAAGGGGCTGAAAGACCACACCTCGATCGAAACCTTGTTGCACGAAAATACCGAGCCCGGCGACTTCAAGTTTTTGGGTGTCGATGCACAATTCTTTGCCGCGATGGTGATGCCTCAAGGAGACAAGGATCACCCCGCACCCCGCTTTGCCAAGGCCAGCGCCTTGCCGATGCACGATGTAATGCAGCTAACCAAGACGCGCATTCGTACCACCAACACCAGCATTCGTATGGTGACGCCGCGCGAGAGCCTCGAGCCCGGCAAGTCGCTCGAACACAAGTACGAGATTTTTCTCGGGCCCAAAGATCCGGTCATCTTGCAGCCTTATGGTTTGGAAAAGATCGTCGAGTACGGCTGGTGGTACGCCGCTTATCCGGCAGAGTTTCTGCGCAACATTCTGGCGTTCTTGTATAGCATTACGGGCAACTACGGCATCGCGATCATCCTGCTGACGGTTCTCGTCCGGACCTGCATGCTGCCGTTCAGCATTCGGCAATCGATCGCGGCCAAGCGGATGCAGGAAATCTCGACGCTGCTCAAGCCCGAAATCACGGCCATCAAAGAGAAGTACAAGGACGATCCGCTCAAGCAGCATCAGGCCACGCAAGAGATCATGAAGAAAGCAGGCATGCCGAACCCCTTTGCGGGTTGCTTGCTGGTCTTCTTTCAATTGCCGGTCTTCGTCGGGCTGTATCGTTGCTTGAGCGTGGATATTCACCTGCGCGACGCCAACCTGTTTCCTGGTTGGGAATGGGCCTCGAATCTCGCCGGTCCCGACAAGCTCTTCTATTGGGGCGGCCTCGATTTCATGCCGAACTTCATAGTCGATGAAGCCGATGGCTGGCTGGGACCATTCTTCAACGTGTTGCCGCTGGTGACGATCGCCCTGTTCATCGTTCAACAGAAATTGTTCACGCCGCCACCGACCGACGAACAGCAAGAGATGCAACAGCAGACCATGATGATCATGAGCGTCATGATGGGCGTGTTCTTCTACAAGGTTCCCGCCGGGCTCTGCTTGTACTTCATCACCTCCAGCTTGTGGAGCATTCTCGAACGGACGCTGCTTCCCAAGTCGAAGCCGATTGACCCAAACGCCATCAAGGACAGCAAGCCGGCGCTCGCGACATCGGGCGGCAACGGCAGCTCTTCACGGTCGCAGCGTAAACAGAAGAAGCGCTAATGTCGCTGGCCGTCGACGATACGATTGTCGCCATCGCCTCGGCTCCGGGCGGCAGTGTCGAAGGGATCATTCGCCTGAGTGGTCCAGCCGTCGAGCAAGTGCTTGAGCGAGTCTTGAGGAAAGAAGCGGGAGGCGAGGGACGAAGGAAGAGGGAAGAAAAGAAGAAGCCTTCGGAGATCATTCGAGGCGGTTTGGTAGTCGTGGGTTGCGATGGTGCAGAACGCACGCTGCCAGCGATCATCTATCTGTGGCGAACGGATCGCAGTTACACGCGCCAGCCTTTAGCGGAAGTCTATCTGCCCGGTTCGCCGCCGCTGCTCAACCTGGCGGTGCGCACCATCTGCGCTGTGGGAGCCAGGCTGGCTCGCCCGGGTGAATTTACCCTGCGCGCTTTCCTTGCCGGACGCTTGGATCTCACACAGGCCGAAGCAGTGCTCGGCGTGATCGAAGCTCGCGATGCACAGGAATTGCAAACGGCGCTGTCGCAACTGGCCGGTGGTTTATCCAGCCGTCTCGCTGGTGTGAGGAATCAGCTTCTCGATTTGCTCGCGCATTTGGAAGCGGGGCTCGACTTCGTCGATGAAGACATCGAGTTCATCACCCGCGAGGACTTACAGCAGCAAGTGGCCGCTGCCGCACAGGCGGTGCAAGGGGTCGCCGATCAAGTACAGTCCCGCAGCGAAACCAGTTCGACATCGCCGCGCGTGGTGTTGCATGGCGAACCGAATGCCGGCAAAAGCAGCCTGCTTAACGCGCTCGCGGGAACGAACGCCGCGCTGGTCTCGCCCATCGCTGGCACGACCCGAGATTACCTTTCTCGCTCGGTCGTTGTGAATGGGAAGCAGTTTCAGCTGATCGATACGGCGGGGATGGAACAGGCCTCGGCAGGCGATCGAATCTCGGGCGATGCCCAAACGCATCGGGCCGAACAGCAAGCTCAGGCAGATTTAGAACTACTGTGCATCGACAGCACGCAGCCCATTTCACCGGCTGTGACTGTGCAACTGACGCAGTCCGCCGCTCGCAGTCGGATTGTCGTCTTCACGAAATGCGATCTACCGGGTGTCGTTCTCTCTCAATTTCCCTTCCCTGCCCTACGCACTAGCGCCGCAACAGCTGAAGGCCTCGACGAACTGCGGGCGGCGATCGTCACGACGCTCGATCAAGCCTCGAGCGAAAGCCTCGCAGTGCCCGCGACCGCGATCCGCTGCAGCGCCAGCCTGCAAGCTGCCGCTGCGTCGTTAGCGGCCGCGGCAGAACTCGCCACGAGCGGCGCCAGTGAAGAATGGATCGCCGCCGAACTACGTCTGGCTCTCGACGAACTCGGTCAAGTCGTCGGTGCCGTTTACACCGACGACATCCTCGATCGCGTCTTCAGCCGATTTTGCATCGGCAAGTAACCCGTGGCGGCAGACCTCCTGGTCTGCCGATTTCAAATCTAACGTGGCAGACCCGGAGGCCTACTGCCGTGCAAGGGCATACCAAATTCCAGACGCTGCTGATTACGCAAGGAGGCTGACGAAAACTCCCACCGCTCTGGCGACTCGACCAAGCCCGCATTCACCGGATTGTTCTCGACGTAGTGAATCACTCGTTCGAGTTCATCCATGTCTCGCACCCAATGGTCGTATGATTCTTCCTGCCAGAATGCCCCTTCACGATTGAGCAAGTCGTTGCATTGACGGGCTGAATAACTCTTGATGCTTTGCATGATTCGCTCACGAGGCGAACGTGGTCCGGTGAGCGACGTCACCCAAGATTCCAAGGGACGAAATACCCAGTGAAAGTGACTGGGCATAATCGCGAAGCCGATGACATCGTATCGCTCTCCTGCAAAGTGCAAGAGCGTGGACAACACGGTCCGAGCAAGCCTCTGATCTTGTAAGTATCGAACGGCCGATGAATGGTCGAGCCATTGGTCGATGCGAGCAAACGTCAGCTTCCAGGTGCGAGTTTTCCATGCTTCTGTTGATATTTCGGCTGGTCGTTGCGTTTTCTGTTGTTCAGCCTGGTACGTCTGGATGTCGAGCAGGCCTTGAGCCGGAATGCTGCCGGCCAAACAAGCGGTCACAAAATAAGTGGCACCCGGCATGTCCCAGTGCGGCAAGTCGCGCCGCCGAAAACGCTCGACATCTTGCATGGCTGGCATTCTCTGCGGTGGAGGAGTTCTAGGTCGGAATTGTTTTTGAGCTTATCCTTGTCCAGAAGCCAAAACAAATAGAACCAAGAAACGAGGCAGACCGGGAGGTCTGCCGCCACGAAGCCTACTGCACCAGTTGTTCGTTCTCTTCCGCGGCGTGGACGGTGATCTGGCCGGCGTCTTCGAGCTTGCGGACGATGTCGACGATCTGTTGTTGCACCCCTTCGACTTCACTGAGCTTTTTTGCGCCGAGATAATCGATTTCTTCATTGAGCGTTTGGGCCGCGCGCGAGGAGAGGTTGCCGAGCACTTTCTGCTTGAGCTCGGGGCTGGCCCCTTTGAGCGCCATGGCCCACTGCGAGGTCTCGACGTTCTTGAGTACCGTTTGAATGTCTTTGTCGGTGAGCTTGCCGATGTCGTCGAACACGAACATCAGCCGGCGAATCTCGTCGACGAGCTCCGGATCTTCTTGCGACAAGCTTTCGAGCAGCGATCGTTCCGTCGCGCGATCGGTGACGTTGAGAATCTCGGCCACGCTGTTCACGCCGCCAGCCTTCTCAAACGATTGGTTCATGACGTTCGCCATGCGGCTTTCCAGGCCACGCTCGACTTCCGAGATCACTTCTGGATTGGTCTGCCCCATGTTCGCGATGCGGCGAATGACTTGCAGTTGACGATCGGCCGGCAACCCTTTGATGATTTCCGCGCCATAGGTCGATGGCAGATGCGACAAGATCAGTGCGATTGTCTGCGGATGCTCATCCATCACATAGGTGAGCAGGTTCTGCGGATCGATCTTCTTCAAGAATCCGAACGGCAGTGATTGAATCGATTGACGCACGTTCTCGAGGGTTTTGCTGGCTTCGGCTCCGAGTGCTTTTTCGACGAGATGCGCAGCGACCTCGAGGCTGCCTCCCGCGACGCCCAGCGCCGCAGGATTGACGCCGGCAAACTCTTGGATGACTGCCTCTTGCTCGGATCCAGCCAGTCGGCCGAGTTTCGCGATTTCGATCGAGACGACTTCGACTTGCTTGGGCGTGAGCTTGCCCAAGAGGGCGATGGCATCCTCCTCGGGCAAACTCATCAGCAGAACAGCAGCTTTTCGCAGTTCAGACATTGCGATCTCTTCCTCGGGAACTCCATCGGTTCAGGCGCGCGAGCGTCGCGGAGTATCGATGGTTTTGGTCAATTCGTCGAGATCAAATGACGGCTGCTAGCGGCTGATTCTGGCAAAGCCATCTTGGGTAGGAGTACCTACATATGCTAAGGTTCGCTCCGATTTGCTTGCCACCCTCGTGCAAAAGCCAAGGGCCGGCCCCCACCGCAAGGACGGGGGCGTTTGAAAATAGCGGATGTTATGGAAACTTCCCTCCACCGACAATTGAAGGCTCTGTACGCGGGCGAACACAAGGCCAGCGAGCAAGAGTGCCGCAAGTTGGCCGGCTTTCGCATTGATGTGGTGCGCGGTGACGAACTTGTCGAGATCCAACACGGTTCATTGGGCGCCATTCGCAATAAAGTTGCGAAGCTTCTGGAGAAGCATTCCGTCCGAGTGGTGAAGCCCCTAATCGCTCGCAAGACGTTGATCAAAATGGACGATGTTGGCGGGCGTGAAATCAGCCGGCGAATGAGCCCCAAGCAAGCGACGCTGCTCGACCTGTTTCACGAACTGATCTACTTCACTTCGGTCTTCCCGCATCCACGGCTGACCGTCGAAGTGCCGCTGGTGATCGTCGAAGAGCGTCGCATTCCCGGGCACGGCAAGCGTCGTCGCTGGCGACGCAACGATCATATCGTGCATGACCTGAGCATGGTCGATGTCGTCTCGACGCACGCCTTTCAAACCAACAACGACCTGCTCGCACTCTTGCCCTACGACCTGCCCACGGTGTTCCATACCGGCGAACTCGCCGACGCGATGGGCATTCAGCGCTGGATCGCCCAGCGGATCACTTACTGCCTGCGGAAGACCGGCGGCATGAAAGTGATGGGCAAGCAGGGGAACGCACTGCAGTACGAATTGATTCGCGAGTTGCCGACCAAGAAGAAGCGAGCGACGACTGTCGCGAAGAATCGCCCACGCAAAAATTCGAAGGCCTCTTGAAGTAGGCCGGCAACGTTACCGAAAGGACCAAAGCCGGAACTTCGTGAGTACACCTGTTCCGGCCTACTGCATCAAACAAAAAACGCCCGCGAAATGAATCACGGGCGTCCTAAGGGAGTTTAGTTTTCGACCAGCGAATCAGCGCTTAAGCTTTCGCACGAGTCCGCGATTCACGCAAGCCACGGCTGAGGATGTCTCGCAGCAGCGGCGAGTAATCTTCGTAGCGGGCGGTGTCGGGAGCACCGTTCGCGTATTGGAAGATCGCATCGCGGGGCTTCTTGCCGAGGGCAATCAACGTCGAGCTGACCGTGCCTCGTTCCTTCCCCTGAACCACCATGCCCGGACGATCCGGAGTTGCCGGCGGACGAGCGAAGGCCTTGCTGGCGACAGCCAGAAACTTGACGGCTGAATCGAGCGTCTGCAGCGTGAGCAAACGGCGAGCGAGCTTTTGACGCTCGTCGCGCGGGTCGTTCACGTCGTAGCTCGAGATGATATTCAGCCCTTCTTCCAACTCTTCGACTTCGGGGTCTTCGTTCCCATGTACGACCCAGCCTGATTCATTGTCAGCGATGACAAAGTTCACGCCTTCGTACTTACCGGACAGAAGTTCTTCCATGGCGAGGTCGACTGCCTGGCGGGCACTGTTGACCCGCAGCAGTTCCTTGCACAACAGGCCACGCGAACGTGGGCCCATCGTGGCCATCATCTTCGGTCGGTTACAAGCCCCAACAAACAAGCCGTTTTGATTGACGCCTAACCACGTGCCCCCGTGGCGTGCGTCTACTCCCGACAGGACTCGCGGCTTGCCAGGCTGAATAGCTGGCACCAGCGAGGGCCGGTCGTAAGCTTCCTCTCGGTTGGCGGCGACCAAGATTGGCGCCTCCGGTACCGAGCGATATTGAATAGCGAGCAAACACATAAAGTCTTATCCATATGTGGGTTGCAATCCCGGCGAGCCATTCCACGAGGGGCTCGCCGGCCCTGGTCCGTTCTGAGTCAATGTAACGGCTACAGGATGAAAGGGACACCCTCTAACGGGTGATGATTGAGAAAAGATTCACAGCTCGGCACCGGCGGAAGTCCGCAAGCAGGTCTCAGTGAGAGCTTCATGAATCGTGCGGCATGCTTCGATGTAAGTCCCTTTCGTGAATCGGTTTGCAACTCACTGGCGACGGGTTGGAAATCCTGGTGGAGCGAGGGCGTGGGAGCAGCTTGGCGAATATCAGCAGCAAATAACTTTCTTCTTAGATAGAGCAGCGAATTGTTTCCAAGGTTCTGGGAAACTTGGTTAAACCCTTCACTTTACGGGCGACCGTCAGATGTCTACCTCCCTTCGTCTTGACGCGCAGCGGAGTCGCGTCACATTGGGGGGCTGCAAAAACGGAATAGCTTTCCTGCTTTCACAATCACCTTCCCTACGTTCACTTCCCTCCCTTTGTTCGAGGAGTATCGAATGCCTGCCTACTCTGCGGCCAACCCCGTCAAAATCGCGATCGTCGGAGCGGGAGCCGTCAGCGACTATCACCATGTGCCGGGCATTCGCATCGATCCTCGCTCCCAACTTGTTGCCGTCTGTGATGCCAGCCCCGAGTTGCTCGAGAAGCGAAAAAAGGACTGGGGGGTCGAAAAGATTACCACCGACTTCGAAGCGGTCTGCGCCGATCCTGGCGTCGATGCCATCATCATCGCTACCCCGAACGATACGCACCGCCCCATCACCCTGGCCGCTGCCAAGCACGGCAAGCACGTCATGTGCGAGAAGCCGCTCGGCCTGCATGCCCAGGAAGTGCGCGACATGTATCACGCCTGCCGCGATGCCAAGGTCGTTCACATGACGGCCTTCACGTACCGCTTTGCTCCCTCGATGCGCTACATGCGGCACCTAGTCAAAACCGGTGCCCTCGGCGAACTTCGCCACTTCCGCAGTCAGCGATTTCTCGATTGGCCGGAAACCAGCTGGGGCTGGCGACAATACAAGGCCCGCGCCGGTGCGGGCGACTTGTTCGATATGACCATTCACCGCATCGACTTTGCCCTCGACCTCCTCGGGCCCGTCAAAAGCCTGAGCGGTGCCGTCGCTCGCTTCGTGCCGCGTACCAAGACCGTCGACGGCAAAGAATGCGCCCCCTCGGAAGTGGATGACTGGTCGTGCATCCTGGGCGAGTTCGCCAACGGAGCCACCGGCGTCTGGGAAGGAACCACCTTGGCCAAGGGTTATGGCTTCAAAGGCTTCGGCCACGAATGGGCTGAGATCAACGGCTCGGAATATTCGTGCGTCTATCGCCTGCACATGCCCAACCAACTGATGATGGGCAAGACCGGCCAGGATCTCGCTCCGGTCGATGTCCCCGCAGAGTTTCTCAAGCCCGCAGGCAGCCCGCGCGATGTCACCCAGGGAGAACCCGCCACCGTCTTCCGCTACGACCTCGTCTACGAGTTCGTCGACGCCATCTGCAACGGCCGCGAAGCGGTCCCCAGCTTCTACGACGGTCTGCAATCGCAGATCATCGCCGACGCCACCTTGCAATCGCACGCCGAACGCCGCTGGATCGATATTCCGGCCGAACCGCGGTAGTTTCAGTCGACGCAACCACTTATGAGCACGGCGAGTCGCACTCGGAGGCGGGCTCGCTTGGCTTGATCTCTCGCACCGCGCCTCTCCCTCTCTTACAATCGCCAGCGTGTGTACCTCAGCAACGGGAGGGTTCGAAGCATGCGCGCGCTGATTTTCAGTTGGGCTTTTGCCGGCGTTTTGATTGGCTCTTTTTCGACAACCTCCGCAGCGGATCCCCCGAAGACACTTGAGATCGGCGACGCAGCACCCGATTTCAAGTTGCCCGGTGTTGATGACAAGACCTATACCCTCAACAGCTTTGCCAATGCCAAGCTGCTGCTGGTGATCTTCACCTGCAATCATTGTCCCACCGCGCAGGCCTACGAAGATCGCATCCTCAAGCTTAACGCCGACTATCAAGACCGGGGCGTGAAACTGATTGCCATTTCGCCGAACGACGATTTGGCCGTACGGCTCGTTGAACTCGGTTACACCGACGTCGGCGATTCGTTGGCCGATATGAAGCTCCGCGCCAAAGAGCGGGACTTTCAGTTTCCTTACCTGTATGACGGCGAAACGCAGACCGCGTCGCGAGCCTTCGGTGTCGTGGCAACCCCGCAGGTCTTTCTGTTCGATGCCGACCGCAAGCTCCGTTACATCGGCCGCATCGACAATTCCGACGTGAAAGAAGTCACCAGCCACGATGCCCGCAACGCGCTCGATGCTCTCCTGGCCGGCAAGCCCGTTCCCGTCGAGAAGACGCGCACCTTTGGCTGCTCCACCAAATGGGCCGAGAAACGAAGTGAAGCGACTGCCTCGCTGGAGAAGTGGAACAAGGAGCCGGTGACTCTCAATACTCTCGATGAAGCGGCTCTCACCAAGCTGATGAAGAATGAGGGGGACCAGTACCTGCTCATCAACGTGTGGGCCACCTGGTGCGGCCCGTGCGTCAAAGAGCTTCCCGAGTTCGTCACCATCCATCGCATGTACCGGCATCGCAAACTCAAACTCATCACCATCAGCTTGGACGAAACGGATCAAAGGGCCGACGTCTTGAAAATGCTTCAGGACAAACACGTCGCCGCGGAAAACTACCTCTCGGCAATCAACGAAAAGGATCGCCTCGCCGATTTGATCGACCCCAAGTGGCAGGGACCACTCCCGCACACCGTTCTCGTTGGTCCCGGTGCTAAAGTCATCTATCGCAAGAACGGTCCCATCGACCCGCTCGAACTCCGCCGTGCCATCGTTGGCCAACTCGGCCGCACCTACGCCTCGCGCGGCAAGTAACCACGGTCTACCGGGCATGTTGGAACCGCGCGCATTACCGCTTGTCGCCGGCCAGCATCCCAGGGGGACACGCAACTTTTTTCTTCCCAACCGCAATTCTCCTAGCGGCATCCTCGCCGCCATTCGCTCACGAACGCCCTTTCCTCCCGAGTAATTGCCAGTTGATAACTGTTTTGCACCCGTTTTCACGATTTTTGCTTGCCGTAACTGTTTTTGCGAAAACCGCTTGCGGCAATCGTGTCCGTTATTCCATCGTTTTCTTGATAACCGTTAATAACCACAAAATAACCACTTCGCCGATCTTTGCCGCCCAATCCCCGCGGATGAGCAAAGGCAATCTTGCTTCCATTATACGAAACAGGTAATGCGCATATAAATTACATATACTACCAAATTGGCAAATAACTAGACTGTAAATTGTACATCATGTCGTGACTAGTCTGGTCACGAGTCCGCGAGATTTTGCCCATTCATGCCGGCCGTCCCGCCTGTCTTCCATCTGCCAAATTGTGTCGGTCGAAGAACGAATAGCCACTTCGTGGGACAGGCATCTTGCCTGTCATCCCTTTCTCTTTCATTCTGCCAAACCGGCCGATTCAGACTCCAGCCATTCGCATGTTCGAGGTCTTGCTCGCCATCCTAACGCCCACCGCGTGATCGTCGAACTGTTTTCTGGCCGATCGACTTGAGTTAACGTGAAACTAGGGGAGAATGATTTTGAAGGAGATTGGCGATGAGTTTGACACTGGAACAGTTCGGCATCGATCAGTTGAGTTCGCAGCAGCGGCTCGATCTGATCGCCCTGATTTGGGATAGCTTGCCTGAGGACGCACCCTTCATTCCACCGGAATCGCATCGGCAGGAACTAGAACGCCGGATAGCAGCTGCCGACGCAGATCCCGGCGCGGCAGAGCCTTGGGGGGAAGTACTTGCGCGCCTAACGAGGAAGAAGTGAAGTTGCCAGTCGTTCTACGTCCCGAAGCAAGTTTGGACGTGGCGTACGCGCGTGATTATTTCGAGCAAATCAACTTGCGATTCGGTCAAGATTTTCTGGACTTGCTGCAGAAAAAGCTGCTGATCATCAGCGAAACGCCAAAGCTCTACGCCATCGTTTGGCAAACTGTCCGTGCAGCACGGTTGCCCCGATTCACTTACGTCATCTACTACCGCGAGCATCCGGATCGCATTGAAGTGTTGGCTGTTGTACACGGCAGCCGAGATGCTTCCAGTTGGCAATCGCGAGCCTAAACCTGCCTCTACTCCCCCATCACCGGCAGCGGGTATTGATGGGCGAAGCCGAGAGGAAGGGTGATGCCGGTGATCCAGCGGGCGTCTTCGGAGGCGAGAAAGGTGATGGCGGCGGCGACGTCGGCGGAGCGACCAACGCCCAGCGGATGGCAAGCTTCGAGTTGAGCCCAGACTTCGGGAGTCAATTTGGCGGTGTGCTTTTGCACCATGGGCGTGTGAACGAGTCCGGGGGCCACGGCGACGACGCGGATTCCCTGCTTGGCCACTTCCCAGGCAAGTGACTGCGTGAAGCCGATCAGCCCGGCCTTGCTGGCGCTATACACGCTAAAGCCGACGCAGCCGGCGAGCCCGAGCGCGGAAGCAACGTTCACGATGACGCCGCCCGGTTGCGAGAGGTGTGGTAAGGCGGCCTTGGTAAGCGCGATGGAGCCGCTCAGGTTGATATCGAGCAGTTGTCGCCATTCTTCGTCGCTCGAATCGACCAGCTTCGAGGCGACTTCGATCCCCGCGTTGTTGACCAGGATGTCGAGTTTGCCAAACCGCTCTCGGCCCGCCGCCACGATTCGTTCGATGTCCTCGCGGATCGTGATATCGGCCTGCAAGAAGACGTGGGGATAATTGCCGCGGGTCAGTTTCTTCAACAAACGCTCGGGCTGATGCCGCGACGCTAGAACCAGGGACGCGCCTTCTTCGGCCATGCGCAGGGCGGTGGCCCCGCCGATCCCGCGATCGCTGCTGCCCGTGATGATGGCTACTTTGCCAGCAAAACGTGGCAGGGGTGTCGGAGAGGGTGTCGACGACGGTTCGGTCATGTGCGGCGTTTCGCGGGGGGGCGATTGCGGAATTCGAAGCTGAGGGGGTGCCGGTGCGCCGGCAGGCCGTCGGCCCAGATAGCAACATTTGTCAGCAACTGCTGACAGCAGCCATTCTTTGCGAATTGCCGGGAGCCGTAAACTCCACTGCGATCCGAATTTTCGGACTTCGGACCGTGGAACTCGCCTGTTCCGCAGCCTTCCTTTTCCCCGGGTCACCGCTGGGCAAATTCCAAAAGTCTGCCTACAATCGGTAGCTTCGCCTGGCGGATCAGAGGGTGCCTCTCACTGATTCTCCACTCTTTGCCGAGACGAGTTGCAGAGATGGGCGAACGAAAAACAGGGGTTGAGACCGTAGCTCAGTTGGTAGAGCACGGCACTTTTAATGCTGGGGTCGCGGGTTCGAGTCCCGCCGGTCTCATTACTAAACCCCAATCTGGTCAACACTTTGCGAGCTTGGCGAATCGGTCGCCGGCTCGCTTTTTTGTTGGTTGTTACCTGATTTGTGACTTTCTGCAGCCGCAAACGCCGCATAGATCGCGTCGGCGGTCCGCTCGGCATTCTGCCCCGCATAGTAAACCATCGTCGTCGATAGTGACTCGTGG
>Ga0138256_10006822_pt1 | contig 12069 bp, 12 predicted proteins | sample KNB2016incub_MG_FD_105486 | JGI IMG/M metagenome (GOLD analysis project Ga0138256, IMG submission 105486) | Active sludge microbial communities from wastewater in Klosterneuburg, Austria - KNB2014incub_MG | ecosystem: Engineered > WWTP > Activated sludge > Unclassified | place: Austria... | reverse complement strand
CCACAGACATGTGGCTTCATTCCTTCTGGAGTAAACATCACGGGCATTCTGGAGCGCCATCTCTTTATCGGGTGCATGTACGCTGCCGGCATGTTCAAAAGCTGCACCACTTCTTTTTTGAGTGAACACTTCCCATAAGGGCCATTCATTCTTGATCATATTTATATTTTTTTCAATAGATAATTATTAAGCTTTGCATCAGATGCTGCAAATAAAATCGAGTTATGCTGCAACAGTTTTTCCTGCTTTTTTCGAAGCATAAGCATTTGCCGCCTCTCTGACCCAGGCACCTTTATCATGTGCATCATTTCTGGCTTTCATTCGTTCGCGGTTACAAATACCATTACCACTGATAACATTGTAAAATTCATCTCAATTAATCTCGCCGGAAGAGTAATGCATAGTATCTGCATCCCATTTTATTTTATCATCAGGAAGTGTGAGCCCGATATTTTCAGCCTGCGGAACCGAACGATCAATAAATCTCTGGCGAAGATCATCATTGCTATATTTTTTTACTTTCCATCGCATCAACTCAGCAGTGTTCGGAGAGTCTTTGTCTGAAGGACCAAACATCATCAACGATGGCCACCAAAAACGGTTCACTGCATCTTGAGCCATGGCCTTCTGTTCTGCAGTACCGGTCATGAGTGTGGCAAGAATTTCGTAACCTTGTTTGTGATGAAAATTTTCTTCTTTACAAATTCTGATCATAGCTCGCGCATATGGCCCATATGAACATTTTGCTAAGGCAGTCTGATTGATAATAGCTGCTCCATCAACAAGCCATCCAATCGCACCCATATCAGCCCATGAAAGTGTAGGGTAATTAAATATACTTGAATATTTAGCCTTCCCGCTTAACAGTTCAGAAACTAATTGATCACGACTCACACCGAGTGTTTCTGTTCCGCTATAAATATATAATCCATGACCGGCCTCATCTTGAATCTTTGCAAGAAGAACAGCTTTACGTCGTAAGCTTGGGGCTCTCGTAATCCAGTTTCCCTCAGGTAACATGCCAACAATTTCGGAGTGCGCATGCTGACTCATGATACGTATTAGTTGCTTACGATATCTTTCAGGCATCCAGTCTTTCGGTTCAATTATTTCACCGTCGTCAATACGCTGATTAAACTTTTCTTCCTTTTCTTTCTCGCTTAAATTTTGCATTTATCTCTTTGCTTATCGGTTTCCTAAATTATGAAATTCATGTTGTTTTACCATGATAAATATCAGCAGTTTTATAGCTGATGGTGATCACCGCGCCACCTTCCAATCGACTTTTTAATTTCTTCCACAGAACTTTGATTTTCTGCAGCGTCTTTTGCCAGTTCGACCAATTCACTATCAGGCGCATAGCGTAGAGCAGTTGTCTGCTTCATTCTAACCCTTGAATCCAATGGTTTACCACTGATTACAAAATGCCTGAAATTTTCTTCGACTCGGATAATCCGTTCTTGCAAACGCAAGCTGAAATAACGTAAAAAGGCAAACATGATCAACATGCATAAACTGGTGCTCAGTAACAGAGTGGAAGGGTAAAGGGTGTTTCCCGCTTCGAGGGCCGTGTTGAAATAGACGAACGACCCACCTACATTTGCAATAAGGAGTATTAAAAAAAAGCCGTAAAAAAGCCAATTTGCTCTTCTGTGATTTGAATAACTTTGTTTTTTCATTTTCTAAAGATTTAGTGGCTCAAATTTACGAATTTGCTCCTAATCAGGCAAATGACTTGCATTTTACAGGGTATGGAATATTTTAACTTACTTGCCGTTCACTCATTCCATGTCTGATTCGCAGAAAATAGTTTATGTGTCTGTTGTCAGTGACCTGGTAACAGATCAAAGGGTCCACCGAACTTCTCAAAGTTTAAGTCGCAAAGGCTTGAAAGTCATACTTGTTGGCAGGCAAATGAAGTCTAGTTTAGCTTTAAAGCCACGTGAGTATAGGACCCACCGCTTCAAACTTTTTTTTGAAACCGGGGCACTTTTCTATGCTAATTATAATTTGCGATTGTTCTTTTTTCTGCTGTTCAGGAAAGTCGATATCCTGCTGGCAAATGATCTTGACACCCTTGCTGCAAACTATTTGATCTCTGTCATCAAAGGTGTTCCACTAGTATATGATAGCCATGAATATTTTACCGGCGTACCAGAACTAGCTAACAGACCTAAAATAAGAGGTGTATGGAAATGGCTCGAAAGAAGAATTCTTCCGAAGTTAAAATACATGTACACTGTGAACTCTTCTATTGCCGGTTTATACCATGAAGAGTATGGGATTAATCCTAAAGTGATTCGAAATCTTCCGCTTAAGCAAACTCAAAGAAAAATAGAGCGAACAAGACAGGATCTTGGACTACCTGTCGATAAGAAAATGCTATTATTTCAGGGAGCCGGCATTAATATTCAACGAGGAGCTGAAGAAATCCTTGAAACCATGCAGTATCTACACGATTGCTTTCTTGTTTTCGTGGGAGGTGGGGATGTTATCGAAATTCTTAAAAAGGAAGCAATTGCGCTAGATCTTAGCAGTAAAATATTTTTCTTTCCGAAAATGCCGCTTGAAGAATTGCGGGAATTCACTGTGTTAGCCGATCTTGGATTGAGCCTCGACAAAGACACTAACGTGAACTACCGCTATTCCTTACCCAACAAAATATTCGATTATATCCAGGCAGGTGTCCCCGTCATGGCTTCCGATCTTCCGGAGATTAGAAAGGTGCTGGATAACTATAACATCGGAAAACTGATTTCATCACACGATCCTCAGATATTAGCTTCAGAAATACAGGATTTTTTCAATGATGCACCACGGCTTGCTTTATGGAAAGAAAATTTGAAATTTGCCGCCGAAGAATTGTGTTGGGAAAAGGAGGAGAAGATCCTCTTAGATTTATTCAAAGATGTCGTATAGTAAGCGTGTTCACATTATTTCATTTGACGTCCCTTGCCCGCCGGATTATGGTGGCGTGATAGATGTGTACTATAAACTGAAGGCTTTACACAAGGCAGGGATCAGAATTATTCTTCACTGTTTTGAATACGGTCGACCGCAGTCGGAAGAGCTAAATAAATTATGTGAGGAGGTGTTTTATTATCCGCGACAGACTACAAAGTCCTTGTTGTTTAATACACTGCCATATATCGTGCTCAGCAGGCAATCAGAGGAGTTGAAAAGCAATTTACTTAAGGATGATGCACCAATACTGATGGAGGGGCTTCATTCAACTTTTTTATTGACTGCAGAGGAGTTTGACCATAGGAATATTATTGTCCGCACACATAATATTGAGCATGAATATTATGAAAATCTTGCTAAAGTTGAACGGAATATTTTTAAACGTTATTATTTTTACAATGAAGCAGGTAAATTAAAAAAACACGAAAGTGTATTGAAGAAAGCTGCTTCCATTGCTGCTATTTCTTCAAATGATAAAAAGTATTATTCAAGCCTATTCGAGTCGGTACATTGTATCTCTGCATTTCATCCATTTGAAGAAGTAAGCTACCTGCCCGGAAGATCTGATTTTGCTTTCTACCATGGAAACCTTAGCGTCGGTGAAAATAATGAAGCAGCATTATTTCTTGTCAATAAAGTTTTTGAGAACAGTCAGCATAAACTGGTGATTGCCGGTTCTAAGCCTTCTTCTGAATTAGTAAAAGCTGCCAAGTTGAACCCGGCTGTGGAACTGCTATCTGACCAAAGTCCTGAACAGATCTATCAATTGATTCGCGAAGCTCAATGCAATATCCTCCCGACTTTCCAGTCCACCGGAATCAAACTAAAACTGCTTGCTTCCTTATTCAGTGGAAGGTTTTGTCTTGTAAATTCTCCGATGGTCATTGGAACAGGACTTGAGTCATTATGCACGATCGCAGATACGGCAGAAGAAATGAAAGAACGTCTTGACAGGATAATGGTTATGGAGTCATTTCCTGAGAGCGAATTGATAAACAGAAAAAGAATATTGCAGGAAAATTTTTCTAATGCCGGAAATGCAAAAAAATTAATAAGCTTGTTTGGTTGATAGATCACATTTGTTCGGCCAGAACTTTTGAATCCATTAGTTTTCCATTATCACATTTTAGTATTCTTGCAGGAAATTTTTCGATTAGGGTATAATTATGCGTTGCCATTAGAACAGCTCGTCCACTCTGACTTATTTCTTGTAACAATCTCATTATACCTTCTGACGTTTCCGGATCGAGGTTTCCGGTTGGTTCATCTGCAAGTATGAGTTCCGGATCATTCAAAAGGGCACGTGCAATAACAACCCTTTGCTGTTCTCCGCCACTTAATTCGTGAGGCATTTTGAAGCCTTTTGTTGCTAGACCAACTTTTTCGAGAACGGATAAAACCCTTTCCTGCATTTTCGTTTTATCACGCCAGCCGGTAGCCTTCAGGACAAAAAATAAATTGGCATTGATGGATCTGTCCGTAAGCAACTGAAAATCCTGAAAAACAATGCCAAGCTTTCTTCTGAGAAAAGGAATCTGATTTTCTTTTAATGTACTCAGCTCAAAGCCTACTATTTTCGCCTCCCCTTCAGCGAGTTCTACATCACCATAGAGCATTTTTAATAAGCTGCTCTTACCACTTCCGGTACGTCCGATCAGATAGGCGAATTCACCTTTTTCAACTTCGAGATTAATATTCGAAAGAACTAGATTCTTAGACTGAAAAATATTCGCATTGCGAATAGAAATAATTGACTCTGACTCTTCCATGCCGGCAGCAACCATTATTTTAATTTTGACCTGTTTGATTAAAAATTATTAGATGTCTAATCTTTGCATTTTTCCATATGGCATATCCCTGATCAATTCGATAAGCTCATTCTCCTTGGATGTCAGTCCGACTTTCGCAAGGGCCTTTTCCGGTCTGTCAACACGAAAATAGGCGAGTAGTGTGAAGTCATCATCACGAAGCTGTACATAATCCGGTATCCGTGCCGTTCCTTTGACCTTGAGGATATACATATTTGCAAAATTAATAAAAGAAAAGGCTCTCCGTTGAAACCGGAGAGCCTTCTTTCAACAATAATATTTTAATTGTTAACGAAGTTTGATGTTAAAAGTAGCGCCGTTTACAGTGATGGTGGCGTCGTTATCGCAATCACCATTTCCGTAATCTAAGGTTCTTGTCGGTAATCCGGATGGCGTGAGTTCAAAAATTCCTTCTACAATATGCCTGCAAGCGGGATCTAACTTAAATACCAGAGCTTTGCTGATATTAGCAGTGTAGCTCTTTGCCTCAAAAGTAGTGCCACTTGAAGTTCCCGTGATGCTATACACATCATCAATATAACCTCCTGTTCCCATCGTGGATTCACCGGCTAACCATTCTCTGTTTCTTTGAGATGTCCAGGTCATCACTGCATTGTTTCGGTCATGAAGCTCTCCGGTCACGTCTATAGTATACCAAAGGTGCCCTGCAGCATTGTGGCCTTGATTGACAACCGTTTTTGTACCACTCACTTGATACAAATTGCTACTATCTCGGCCAACAAAATAATTTTGCGGATTTGTCGTGATAACTGCTCCGGAATCGCGATAGGTAGCCGTATAGCTAACATTAATGATCCCTTTTCGGTAGCGACCATCATCACATAAACATGAGTAGGAACCAAAATCAATAACTATACTTCCTCCCTGACCACTCGAATCAGGAATAATGCTCAACGTAGCGCAATTGCTGAGAAATGTGCTTTGGGACTTCCCGGAACGGTACGTACTTAATCCTGATGCACCATTTTCTATCGCCTGATTGGCTATTTCCATGATATCATTGAAAGTAGCCTCTGCAAGTGAATTGTCTTGTGAGCTTTGTGTATCAAACTCCTTCACTTCATCGTCCTTCTTGCAGCTGTAAACCAGCGTCAATAGACTAGTAAACAATATTGCGCCAATAAATGCAATTTTTCTTTTTTTCATGAACATTGTAGTTTTAGATAGGGCTTGTTTGGTTTTTGGTTAACAAAGGTTGTAATTAATCTTATACAATAGCCGGGAAAATAAGTTGCTACTGTTTAAAACTATGTTGGTAACTAGGTGCGTATTAAACCCCTTGCGCAAGCCTTTCGAATAATTTTGCTTGAACCTCGTTTAATCCCTTGAAACCACTGCGCATACCATGTCGATACGACTCATTTTCTTCTTTGTAATTATTTCTACTCAGGTATTTTCTCAAAAGACTGATACATATACTCACCCTGAACGCAGTTATGAACTGGGTTTGGATCTGTTCAGTAAGAAAAAATATGTGAGTGCTCAGGTTGAATTTCAAAAGATCATCGGATCTGATGAGAATATATCTCTAGCCGTTAAAGGAAATGCAACTTTTTATCATGCAGTCTGTGCTGCCGAGTTATTTCATAAAGATGCAGAATTTCTGCTAATCACTTTTATGGAGTCTTACCCTGAGAATCAGAATTACTACATCGCAGGTTACCATCTCGGTAACTATTATTATAAACAGAAAAAATATAAGAAAGCAGTAGAATGGTTAGCTAAGCTTGATCAAAATGAGCTCTCGCAAGAGAAAAGAGATGAAGTTAATTTCAAGTTGGGATATGCTTACTATATGACCAATGAATTTGAGCCTGCAGGAAAGTCCTTTTTTCTGGTAAAGGACGGAAATAGTAAATACGCATCTGCCGCACAGTACTATTATGCTCACATGTCATTCGTGAATGGGAATTATGAAACGGCATTGAATAGTTTTATCAAGCTTAAAGATTCCGAAGCTTTCGCACCGGTTGTTCCTTATTATATCACACAGATCTATTATAAGCAGGGCAAATATGACGACTTACTGAAATTTGCCCCAACGGTCCTTGATTCTGTTGATGCAAAAAACGGACTCGAGATAGGAAGGATGGTAGCAGAGTCACATTATAGAAAGGGAGAATTCAATAAAGCGTTGCCCTACCTGTTGGATTACGAAAAGAATTCTTCTGCCTCAGACAGAACAGACGACTATCAGATCGCATACTGTTATTTTAAGACCGAAGAATATGAAAAAGCAATCCCTTATTTTCAAAAAGTAACTTCCGGCAATGATGCCCTTACACAAAACTCTTACTTTCTGCTTGCCGATTGCTATGTGAAATCAAACGCAAAACGTAGCGCACGTACGGCCTTTGAGTCAGCCGCGAAAATGGAGTTTGATCTTGATATTCAGGAAGAGTCCTATTTTAATTTTGCAAAGCTTTCAAATGAGTTAAGTTATCAATCAGTTGCACTCGACGCTTTCAGAACCTTCTTGGAAAAGTTTCCGAACAGTATTCACATCGATGAAGCCAACGAAATGCTTGTAGGGATATATACGAACACCAGAAATTATAAGGATGCCTTAACGGCTATTGAAGCGATAAAGATTAAAACACCTCCCGTAAAAGCAGCTTACCAAAAGGTGGCCTTTTATCGAGGAGTAGAGTTTTTCATGGATAATAAATCTGAGGAGGCGATTAAGATGTTCAATACATCTTTAACAAATCCGATCGATCCTGTACTTGTTGCAGAAGCACATTATTGGAAAGCAGAAACTCTATACAGACTTGGTGATTTTGATAAATCCCTAAAGTCCTACAATGACTTTTTATTTACTCCTGCTGCCGTGACAGGGAAGAGATATAATCTTGCCCATTATAACATCGGATACTGCTATTTCAAAAGCGAGAACTTTTCTGCGTCTCAGGTTGCATTCAGAAAATATATTCAAGCTAAGAATCAAACCGATCCGGATAGGTATAATGACGCAATCCTGAGAGTCGCTGACTGCTTTTTTATGATGAAGGATCAAGCTAATGCCATGGATTATTACAATCAGGCAACTTCCGCTAATTCAAAGTCTAGTGATTATGCTATTTATCAAAAGGCTCTCATCTTAGGTGTGCAGGGTAGGATGGCAGATAAGGTAAGTACTCTCCAAAAATTATTTGATAAGTATCCTAAGTCAGTCTATTATGATGATGCATTATATGAAGCCGGTCAGGCTTCTCTCATGCTTGGAAATCATGAAGCTGCTCAATCTTATTATGGTAGCGTAATTCGAGACTTTCCATCAGGAAGCTATGTGAAAAAAGCAGAATTAGGTGAGGCACTGGTACTGTATAATAGTAAACAAGATGATAAAGCGCTCGCGGCGTATCAGAAAATAGTTACTAAATATCCAAACACACCTGAGTCAAGGGAGGCACTAGCCCAGATAAAGAATATTTCTGTAACTCAAAATAAAGTAGAGGAGTACCTTCGCTATGTTAAAAATGTGCCGAATGCAGATGTCTCCAAAGCTGCAGAAGATTCTCTTACCTATGAGGCTGCTGAAATACTATACACTCAAGGAAATTGTGCTGCCGCTGTTAAAGATTTCGATAGTTACCTGCAACGCTTTCCACAAGCCATCTTCTTAGTTAATGCCTATTATTACAAAGCAGATTGCCAGTTCAGAAATAAGCAGTACGAAGCAGCTCTTGCCGGTTATCAGATCGTAATTAATGAGGCGAGGAATTCATTTACAGAAAAATCATTACTAAATGCAGGACTAATTAATTTTCGTCAAAAGAATTATCAAGCAAGTTTGAAAAACTATACCGACCTGGAAGCAATCGCTGAAATTAAGGATAATATTATTGCTGCACAGACAGGTCAAATGAGATCAAATTTTAAATTGCAAAATTACGATGCAACATTGGTGAGTGCACAAAGGATATTTGATGGATCTACTGCTGACAAAGATTTGTTAAATGAGGCTCACCTTCTTGCAGGAAAATGTCATTACTTTAAGAATGATTTTGCTAATGCTAAAGCTGAGTTTATTATTGTATCAAAAAGGACGAATAGTGAAATGACTGCTGAGAGTAAGTATTATCTGGCTGAGATCGAATTCAAATCTTCTAACTATAAAGAAAGCCAGAAGATTATTTTTGAAATTCAAAAGCAGGTACCAAGCTATGATTTCTGGATAGCTAAAGGTTTTGTACTTCTCGGAGATAATTATCTCGCCTTGAATGATATTTTTCAGGCTAAAGAAACATACAAGAGTATCGTCGAGAATTTTGAGAAGGGACCTAACGACCCGGAAGATATACGTGAGATAGCCTCAATTAAGCTTGATGCTTTGAATGCTTCTGAGGGTAAGAAGAATACGAAACCTGAAGAGCAAAAGAAAACAGATGGAGACAATGAATCAGATGAGCCGGGAGAGTAAACTTTAATGCCTGATTAGTTGAGTGTGTTTCATATAAGTACGAGTTAATTAAACGATAATTTCATAATGATGTATAGATTATTTTTATTGATCAGTTTACTGCTTTTTAACTTCGCTGCTTTTTCTCAAAAAGAAAAGGAGAAGGAGGACTTGGGCGATAAGGAGTATATCATTGTTAAGGATTATAAACCTGTACTTGCAGAATCCTATAAAATTTCAGACACTCCTGAAGGGGATACTTCAACCTACGTCGCTCCGGCATTGAATTACAAAATGGAAACGAAGAAGGCAGAGACCAACTATGAAACTGCAACGATTAAAGCCGTCAGAGTAAAGGATGAAGCACTTACCAAATTATACAGAAATTTAGTGCGATTGGGAATTGGAAATTATACTAAGTATAGCGGAGAATTATATGTTAACTCCTTACGATCTAAAAAGGGTGCAATAGGTTTGAGTGCCCGTCATTTTTCAGGTTCGCCTTCTTTGAAAGGAGTTGGAAATTCTGCCTATAGTGAAAATGCAGCACATGTTTCAGGAAAATATTTTCTGGAGAATGCAATTTTTTTTGGAGATGTAAAATATGATCGCGATGTATTTCATTATTACGGTTATTCAACAAGTGATACTATAATTGACAAAAAAGATATTCGTCAACTATTCTCAAATTTTGATGTCAGTGCAGGAATTAGAAGTAACTACCTCTCCAAAGGTAATTTAGATTACGAAGCAACTTTTGGCTTTTCTACCCTGAGTGATCATTTTGATGTTACTGAGAATGATTTTCTAGTTGCAGCAAGAGGAGGTAAGGAAGTTGAGAATATGTACATTCAGGTTGATGCTTCCTTTAATTATTTCCAGAAGAGTCAGGCTAACAACGAAACTCTCAGTTTTGTTTCTGATCTAAATAGGAACATCATACGGATTTCTCCAACCGTGTTCTTAGGAAAGGACAAAGCAAAGTTTGAACTGGGTGGTCGTGTAGTTATTGCGAAAGATGATGCATCTAGCGTACATTTTTATCCCAACATCAAAGTAAACCTACCCATATCAGAACATGTGATTGCTGCTTTTGCTAAAGTGGAAGGGGACCTAAAGAAAAATAGTTACCGGACTGTAACATTGGAGAATCCATTCTTGCATTCAAGTGTGGTTCCGTTTAACTCAAGTGAAGCGATCATGCTCACCGGTGGATTAAATGGAAATTTCAATAGCGCGGTTTCCTTCGCCGCATGGGTTAAGTATGGCACTATAAAAGATATGGCATTGTTCGTTAATGATACAGTCAATTTCAACAAATTTGTTTTGATTTATGATGATGTAAATAAATTAACCTTGCATGCAGAACTCTCCTATAAAGCAGATGACAAGTTCAAAGTGAGCCTACAATATGACCAGTATAGTTACACTCCCGATCTTCAACTCAAAGCATGGCACCAGCCGCAAAACGAAGTTGCTTTGAAAGCAGCATACAACTTGCGTGACAAGATTGTTGTTAATGCATCGGTCTTTGGGAGAGGAAAGTCGTTTGCCAGAACACAGGTGAATCCTGCATTCGGTTTTACTGCAGAAAAATTGAAGGGATATGTTGATGCAAATTTGGGTATTGAATATCACTACTCAAAAATTCTTTCAGTCTATCTTAATATGAATAACCTCGGTTTTTCAAAATACAACCGTTGGTATAACTATCCAAGCGAAGGCTTTAATGTACTGGGAGGAATCAGCTACTCATTCTAAGAATGCTACCTTGAACCTGCTTTGAATTTCTCAATTGCATTGCGGGTAAAATCCGAAGTAACTAGTTGACCACTGAGCTCAGCACGCTCAATAAGTAGTTTGTCCCAATGGTCGGTATTGATCCAAAATGCTTTTTTTAGAAGTGCCATAGCTTCAGGATTGCTCTGAGCGAGCCTGTTTGATAGCGACTCAACTGCATTGTCAAGTTCAGGTAAAGAAGAAAACACATTTGCATACATGCCTTTCTCTTTTGCCCAGCTTGCACTTTGCCATTCAGTAGCATTGATCGATAGTGCAGAAAAGTTTGAGTTGCCTATTTTGCGTTCTACTGCCGGACCAACTACGAAAGGACCAATTCCAACAGCCAGTTCACTTAATTTTACTGAAGAACTTTCGTGCGCAAGAGTATAATCAGCAGCACAGGCCAAACCAACTCCACCACCAACGGCCTTGCCCTGAACTCTTGCGATAATAAATTTTGGAGCTTTACGCATAGCATTGATCACAGCAGCGAAACCGGAGAAAAAGTGTTTTCCTTCTTCTGTAGTTTTAATGGAAACCAATTCATCAAAAGAAGCTCCGGCACAAAAAGTTTTCTCGCCTTCACTTTTTAATATAATAACTTTTGCATCGTCATTTTTTCCGGCAGCTTCTATCTCTGTAGCCAACTGTCTCAGTAAAGTCCCGGGTAGAGAATTGCTTTGAGGATGCCCAAAGGTGATGGTCGCTATTCCTGAATCTATTGTTGTGATTACACTTCCGCTGCTCATATTAAAGTTGGTTTTTTGATAATTCTACCCTACAAAGAATATAGGTAAAATTACATTTTTTGTCCCTATAAAACATGGACAAAGATGATAATTCGTCTGGATTCGTCAATCCCGCATGTAATCACATATTTATAGCAAAATGTACGGAACATGTACGACCCCTTCGGGGTCGAATCGCGGAGTCTGTGTATTTCTATATTCATGTGAGCACATTGGGTTCAAATTGGATGTGTCAGATGAATTCAACGTGGACTTTAAAATCACTATTACATGCTTTCTATCAACCGATCCCGAATGGGATCACATGTTTATAGCAAAATGTACGGAACATGTACGACCCCTT
>Ga0138256_10006820_pt1 | contig 12070 bp, 8 predicted proteins | sample KNB2016incub_MG_FD_105486 | JGI IMG/M metagenome (GOLD analysis project Ga0138256, IMG submission 105486) | Active sludge microbial communities from wastewater in Klosterneuburg, Austria - KNB2014incub_MG | ecosystem: Engineered > WWTP > Activated sludge > Unclassified | place: Austria... | reverse complement strand
CGCCCACCAGGCCCGCGACGCCGGCGTTGATGTGCACCACGGTGCCGCCCGCGAAGTCGAGGGCGCCCCACTGCCAGATCTTGCCGGCCTTCGAGGTGAGCTCGTCGATGAGCTTGGGGTCCGTGTACGCGTCCGGGCCCATCCAGAACCACACCATGTGCGCGACCGGCACGTAGGAGAACGTGAACCACAGCACCATGAAGATCAGCACCGCGGAGAACTTCACGCGCTCGGCGAACGCGCCCAGGATCAGCGCGCAGGTGATGCCCGCGAACGTGGCCTGGAAGGCGACGAAGAGCAGCTCCGGGATCGGCGTGGCCTTCGAGAAGGTCGCGCCCATCGCGAACGCGCCGGTGGCGGAGTCGAACGTGCCCTTGAGGAAGAGCCGGTCGAAGCCGCCGAAGTAGGCGTTGCCCTCCGTGAACGCGAGCGAGTAGCCGTAGACGAACCACAGCACCGTGATCAGCGAGAAGACGACGAACACCTGCATCAGGACGGAGAGCATGTTCTTGGAGCGGACCATGCCGCCGTAGAACAGCGCGAGCGCCGGCACGCTCATCAGCAGCACGAGCGCGGTCGACGTGAGCAGCCACGCGACGTCGCCCTTGTTGGGCGTCGGCGCGGGGGCTGCGGCGGGCGCTGCCGCGGGAGCGGCGGCAGCGGGTGCTGCGGGTGCTGCGGGCGCCGCCGGGGCGGCGTCCGCGGGCTTCGCGTCGGCCGGGGCAGCGGCGGCGGCAGGGGCCGACGCCGGGGCGTCGGCCTTCTTCTCCTGCGCGTGCGCGAGGCCCCCGAAGGCGAGGGCCGCGGTGACCGCGATGAGGCTCAGTAGGCGTTTCATGGATGGTTCCCCTTGTGTCCTAGAGTGCGTCCGCGCCGGTCTCGCCGGTACGGATGCGCACGACCTGCTCGAGTTCGAAGACGAAGATCTTCCCGTCGCCGATCTTCCCGGTGTTGGCGCTCTTCTCGATCGCCTCGATGACCTGGTCGAGGATTTCGCTCTTGATGGCGGCCTCGATCTTCACCTTCGGCAGGAAGTCGACGACGTACTCGGCGCCACGGTAGAGCTCGGTGTGGCCCTTCTGGCGGCCGAATCCCTTGACCTCGGTGACCGTGATGCCCTGGACGCCGATCGCCGAGAGGGCCTCGCGGACCTCGTCGAGCTTGAACGGCTTGATGATGGCGGTGACTAGTTTCATGGTGTCCTCTTGGTGGCTTGTTCGCGCGAACGGCGACGCGGCCGGTCAGAACGTCTTCTTGAGATAGATGACGCCCCTGTCCTTGGCCGTGTTGTAGCCGGTGAGGTCGGTGTAGAAGCCTTCCTTGGCGTTGTTCCCCGAGTAGTAGGCGCCGATTTCCGCGCCCTTCAGCATCCCGTCGGGGATGACGTAGGCGAGGCCCAGCTTCCAGTCCTCGTAGCTGACTTCGCCGGCGTCGGTGCCGTCGTTGTTCACGTCGAGGATCCCGTAGTGCGCGACGATGCTGGCGCCGGAGTCGCCGATCGGGTAGGTGGCGCCGAGGTCGAGGTACCAGGTGCCGTCCGTGCCCTCGCCCGTGGGATTGGCGCCGAAGTAGTCCTTGAAGTTGTAGCTGAACTTCGCGCTGAGGAACTTCCAGCCGAGCCCCACGTAGCCCTCGAAGGTGTCGGCCTTGGTGATGCCGGGGTTGGCCTTGCCGGGGTAGTAGTAGTAGAGGACGCCGACGTCGTAGGTGAAGTCCTCGGCGAAGCCGGCCTTGTAGCCGGCGTAGAAGTCCCACTCGAGGCTCGAGCGCGTGTACGCCCCGAAGTCCTCGAGCCAGCTGATGTTGGTCGCCCAGGTGCCGGCGTAGAAGCCGCTCGAGTGGGCGTAGTCGAAGCCGCCCTGGATGGCCGGCTTGCCGGCCGTCTGCGCGATGCCCCGGAAGATGTACTCGCTGTACAGGCCGACGTTGCCCGTCAGCGTGTGCTCGGGCGTGGCGGCGGGGGCCTGGGCGTGGGCGACCGAGGCGGCAAGCGCGGCGCTCGTGATCCCGGCGAGAAGAATGGCTTTGGAGGCGTTTCGCATGTTGGTATCCTTCGTGGGGTTGAAATGAAAAGGCATCGGGTGATCTTTAGCAGGGAGCGTGCCATCCCGAGTTGCGCTTCAACCCGTTGTTCTTGAAGGATTTGTTACAGCCGCCTTGCCGCACTGCACCAGCGTGGCACCGTCCCTGCCCGCGGCGCACCGTCGTGGTGCGCGGCGCCGGGCGGTCAACCGAGTCCCTCCGCAGGGAATTGAAATGAGAGAAAAGCTGCTGGGCGAAATCGCCGCCCGCCTCGCCGAAGCCGCCGCCTCCAACCCGGCCCGTGACTTCGAGAAGAACGCGAAAGCCGTGCTGGCCGCGGGCTTCGCGAAACTCGACCTCGTCACGCGGGAGGAATTCGACGTCCAGTCGGAAGTCCTCGCCCGGGCCCGGATCCGCGTCGCCGAGCTGGAAGCGAAGGTTGCCGCGCTCGAGGCGCGGCTTACTTCCAACAAATAGGGAAGCGCGTGGCTACCCCCGCCCGCTTCCGGGCAGGGGGTTCGCTTGCCGCTCGCCGTCGTCCTCAACCGCGTCCCGACGGGAGTGCGCCATTGGCGGATAGCCGCCATTGGCGTATAGTTTGCTTGCGCTCTGTCGTCTTCCTCGAGACGCCAGTCTTCACGCGGCGTGTCCGGGAACTGGTCGACGATGAGGACTACCGGCGGCTCCAGGTCCGTATCCTGCTGAATCCCGAGGCAGGAGACCTCATCGCGGGAAGCGGCGGACTGAGGAAGATCCGGATGGGAGTCCGGGGACGCGGCAAGCGAGGCGGCGCTCGCGTCATCTACTACTGGTGCGGCTCCCGATCGCGGATCTTCATGCTCCTCGTTTATGCGAAGAACGAGCGCGACGACCTGAGCGGGGAGCAACTGAAGATGCTGCGCACGCTAGTGAGACAGGAATTCGACTGATGGACCCGAAGCTCTTCGAGGAACTGACCCGGAGCATCCGGCAGGCGGGCGCCATCGCACGGGGCGAGAAGAAGCCCGCGCGCCGGCATGAGCTCACGCCCTCCCGGATCCTGGCCGTGCGCGAGCGGTCGGGGTTGTCGCAGGCGCAGTTCGCGCGCCTGCTCAACGTGAGCGTGAAAACGTTGCAGAACTGGGAGCAAGCGCGGCGCGAGCCGACGGGGCCGGCCAAGGCCCTGCTGCGGATCGTGGAAAGGGAACCCGCCGCGGCCCTGCGGGCGCTCCAGACGGACTCTGCCTGAGGCGCGTCAACGGGACGCCGCGGCCGGCCGTTCATTCGAGACAAGCAGTGATTTCGGGCGACACCGCCCGCTTCCGGGCAGGGGGTTCGCTTGTCGCTCGCCATCGTCCTTTCCCGCGGCCTCGCGGGAATGCACTCTCCGCTGGTTCGCGTGGAAGTCCACGTCGGCGGGGGGCTGCCCGGCTTCCACGTCGTGGGGCTGCCGGAAACGGAAGTGAAGGAAGCGCGCGACCGCGTTCGGGCCGCCCTTGCCACCGCGCGCTTCGAATTCCCGCAGAGCCGCGTCATCGTGAATCTCGCGCCCGCTGACCTCCCCAAGGAAAGCGGCCGCTTCGACCTGCCCATCGCGCTGGGAATCCTCGCGGCCACGAAGCAGGTGCCCGCGGGGCCGCTTGAGGGGCTGGAGTTCGCGGGAGAACTCGCTCTCTCCGGGGAGCTGTGTCCCATCCGCGGCGCGCTTGCCATGACGCTTGCCGCGCATCGCGACGGGCGCGCCTTCGTGCTGCCAGAAGCCTCCGCAAGGGAAGCCGCGTTGGTCCCGGGCGCGATCGTGCACCCGGCGAAGTCGCTCCTCGAGGTGTGCGCGCACCTGGCGGGACGGGAGCGCCTCGTGCGCGTGGAAGGGGTGGCGCGCGCAAACGGCGCCGAGTGGCCCGATCTTGCGGACGTGAAAGGGCAGGCGCAGGCGCGGCGCGCGCTGGAGATCGCGGCAGCCGGTGGGCATTCGCTGCTCTTCACCGGCCCGCCCGGCACCGGCAAGACCATGCTCGCGCAGCGCTTCCCCGGGATCCTGCCGCCCATGTCGCAGGAGGAGGCGCTCGAGTCGGCCGCGCTGCAGAGCCTTACCACCCGCGGATTCTCCTCCGAGCGATTCGGCGTGCGCCCCTGGCGTTCGCCGCACCACACCGCCTCGGCGGTGGCGCTGGTGGGCGGCGGCTCGCCGCCGCGGCCGGGCGAGATCTCGCTCGCGCACCACGGCGTCCTTTTCCTCGATGAACTGCCGGAATTCGACCGCCGCGTGCTGGAGGTCCTGCGCGAGCCCCTGGAAAGCGGGCGCATCACGATCTCGCGCGCCGCGCAGCAGGCGGATTTCCCGGCGCGGTTCCAGCTCGTGGCGGCGATGAACCCCTGTCCGTGTGGCTATCTGGGTCACTACTCCGGGCGTTGCCGGTGCACGCCGGACCAGGTGCAGCGCTACCGCTCACGGATCTCGGGACCGCTGCTCGACCGCATCGACCTGCACGTGGAAGTGCCGACCATGCGAGAGAGAGAGCTCGCCGATGCGCAGGCGGGCGAACCCTCGCGCGCCGTTCAGATGCGCGTGGAGGCGGCGCGCGCAAAGCAATTGGAGCGCCAGGGCGTGCCCAACGCCCGGCTCGAGGGCGGAGCTATCGAACGGCACTGCGCAGCCGACGATGCGGCGCTCGAGCTGCTGCGGCAGGCGATCTCGCGGCTGGCACTTTCCGCGCGCGGCTTCCATCGCGTGCTCAATGCGGCGCGTACGATCGCCGATCTCGCGGGGAGCGAGAGGCTGCGCACGCTGCACGTGGCGGAGGCGTTGCAGTACCGGCCGTCGCACAGGTCTCACCGAGGCGCATAGCAACCGCCCGCCGCAGCCTACTACGCGCGTTCGGTCGTCGATCACTGTCGGACCGCGATCCGAACGGAACTCCCGTCCCGGCCGCAAATTGGGGCTGCCACCTTAGGAGGCTTGCACCACCTGTCTGACAATCGCGACGGACCGTCACATTAGTTGCGTTCATTAGTCGCTTTAAATACCATGGCAACGTCCGCATATACACGAGTCAGCAAAGCGGCGTGACAGTCGGCGCGAAGCACCCTCGCGACCACGCTAAAACAACTGTTCAAACAAATCGGGAAACCACGATATGGCCAGGTCGATTCGGTGGCTATGGCGGTTTTGCGCTGCCATCGCCGTGTTCAGCTCCGGCATTTCGCACTCCCTGCCGGTCTGCGAAGAGAATCGCTGCAACCCGCCGGTTGATTTCGGCTATGGACTCCTGAGTGATACCGGCGTCTACACAAATTCTCTGGTCGGCACTTCCTGCGACGTTGGTGTGCCTGGCAACGAGTTGTGGTGCGCCTCACTGCAAGCCTACGGTGACGTCGCCTGCAGGAATCGTGGCGACATAAAAGCTATAAATCTCAGGTCGGGTGCGGGGGCCTCGCCCTACGTCGACCTGTTCGATTGCCTTCGCGCCGACGGTTCAATTTACGAGGACGGTGTGGCGTTTCGAAACGGCGTTTGCGAATGGGAACCTCCGTACTTCACGGGCCAATGGTATGACGCGAGCAAGGTCCCGAACAGTCCCTACATCTCATTCGGATTCTGGGCATGCATCGAGCCAAAGACAGGCCCCTCAAAGAAGAAGAACAAGGGACCACCCGAGTGCGGGCAGGGATGCGGCAACCCGATAAATGCGGGGACCGGAAACAAGTTTCAGTCCGAGACCGACTTTGCGGCACGTGAACTGCCCGGACTTGAGTTTGTCCGCTACTACAACAGCATCGACACGGACGATGGTGCCGGTTCATTGGCGCCAGGCTGGACGCATTCCTTTGACAGGAGCATCTACGTCTATGGCGTTCCGGGAGTGACCGCGGTAAACGTCGTGGCTCGCCGCCCTGATGGCCGTGAGTACGTGTTCTATCAGTCGGGGACGAACTGGGTAGCGGACGCCGACAATGTCGAACCCTTTCAGGAACTCGTCGATAGCGGCGGAGTTCGGCTCGGCTGGCGGTACACGACGAAGGAAAACGACGTCGAGAACTACGATCCCAGCGGTACGCTGCTTTCGATCGACCTGCAAAGCGGGCGTCGCCTGACCCTTACCTACAGCGACGCCAGCACCCCCGCAACGGTGGCACCTGCCCCTGGAATGCTCATTCGCGTCGATCACGATTCGGGTCGGACTCTGAGTCTCACGTACACCTCAACAGGCGCGCTTGCAACAGTGTCAGCGCCGGCCGGGTACGTGGTCACCTACGACTACGACTCAATCGGAAATCTCGTGCGCGTCACGCTCCCCGGCGGGACAAGCAGGCAATACAGCTACAACGAATCGGCCTACACAGGGGGCGCTTCCTTGCCCTTCGCGCTCACCGGGATCACGGACGAGAACGGCAATCGCTTCGCGACGTTCCAGTACCAGGCCGACGGGAAGGCCATCTCCACGGAGCATTCAGGCGGAGTCGAGAAGTACGTCGCGACCTACTCTGCGGACTCGACCAATGTAATGGATCCCTTTGGAACGTCGAGAGCCTATTCGCTCACCACCAGGCAGGGTGTCGTCAAGACGACGGCGGTCTCCGCGCCCTGCACGTGGTGCAGCGCGCCGCCCGCCCAGTCAACGACTTTCGACACGAATGGAAACATTACCTCGAAGGTGGACTTTAACGGGAACCTGACCTGCTTTGCGTACGACGCGATCAGGAATCTGGAGAACACCAGGACGGAGGGGCTGGACGGCACGCTTGGGAATTGCGTATCGCGCGTCGCGACTTCCGCAACCCGGACGATCACAACGGAGTGGCATCCGACGTGGCGGCTCCCGAAGCGCGTTGCGGAACCTCTGCGCATCATGACCATCGCCTATCACGGTGAGCCCGGCATTTCCTGCGCGCCCTCGGGCGCGAGCACCCTGCTGCCGTGCTCCAAGACGGTCCAGGCAACCAGCGATCCGAACGGCACCGCAGGATTTTCGGCCACACCCGTTGGCCCGCCGAGGACTTGGACTTACACCTACAACGCCGCAGGACAGCCACTCACGGTGGACGGACCCCGAACCGACGTCGCCGATGTAATCACGAACACCTACTACGCATCCAACGATCCGGCAGGCAACTACAGGGAAGGTGATCTTGCCACCACCACGAATGCCCTTGGCCAGACCAAGCAGTTCACGCATTACGACGACGCAGGACGACTCAAAAGGATCGTCGACCCGAATGGACTGGAGACGCTGCTCGACTACTGGCCAAGAGGCTGGATCAGAACTAGAAGCGTGGGGACGGCGACGGCCGGCTACGAAATCACTTCGTACAGCTTCGACGACGCAGGTCAGCTCACTGGAACCACGATGCCTGATGGCAGCTCGATCGGCTATCGATACGATGCAGCTCATCGCGTGTACGAAGTGTTCGATGGGCTGAACAATCGCATCACCTATACGCTGGACAATGCAGGAAACCGGATTCGAGAAGAGAGTCGCGATCCGGCCGGCGCTCTGAAGCGGGCCCTCTCCCGCGAGTACAACGCCCAAGGCCAGCTTTGGCGCGCGATCGGTGGAAGCGATCCCGCGAATCAGGTGACCGAGTTCGCCTACGACCTCAACGGCAACGTCACCTCCATCACCGATCCGGCCTTCAATGTCACCACTCAGGGTTTCGACGCCCTCAATCGGCTCGATTCCATCGTTGACGCCGTGAACGGGCCCCTCAATCCCACTCGCTATTCCTATAACGGGCTCGGCGCCATCGCGTCTGTCACGGAACCGCTGGGAGCAGTCACCACCTATGCCACGACCGGACACGGCGAGGTCACAGTGGAAAGCAGCCCGAACACGGGAACAACGACAACGACATTCGATGCTGCGGGGAATGTCCTTTCTCGACAGGATGCCCGTGGAGTGGTTCAGACAAGAACCTACGACGCCGCGAATCGGGTTACCGGCATCTTGTATCCGGATGAGACTGTCACCTTCACGTACGACGCTTGCCAGCATGGAGTTGGCAGGCTCTGCTCGATAGCCGACAAGAGTGGCACCACTAGCTACTCGTATGATCCTTTGGGCCGGATCGCAACGAAGTCCCAGTCGGTCGACGGCGTCACTCATGTCGTCAGCTACACATATAACCCAGGCGGGACGCTTGCGGCGATGGTCACGCCCGGCGGAAGGCAAGTGAATTACACGTACGGGAACGGCCGGCCGATCTCAGTCGCCGTCGACGGCAACGTCGTTCTCGACGACGTCCAATGGGAACCCTTCGGGCCAAACGGTGGTTGGAGATGGTCCAACAGCACGGCGTCGACGGCGAATTTCCACGATCGCATTCACGATGGGGACTACAGACTTAGGCTACTGGTCTCCGACCGACCTACAGACACTGCCGGCAATCCGATTCTCAACAAGGACATCGCCTGGGATGCCGCCGACCGCATCACGCAAATTGCGGACGTCGGAAGCAGTGCGCTGCCCTTTCAGTACGGCTACGACAATCTCAATCGGCTCTATTACGCCTTTCAGGATGCGAATAGCTGGGACTACTCGATCGACGGAGGCGGTGATCGAATTTCCTCTTATGTGAATGGCGCCTTCTCGGCCATGAGCTACGTTCCCGGCACTCATCGACTGAGCAGCATTTCCGGGGCAATGGAAAGAACCTATACGCACGATTTTGCTGGAAACACGTTGTCGGACGGCGTCCGCACGTGGGTCTATGGCGGCAGCGGGAGGCCATCACAGGTGACGTCCAAGGGCGTCACAACCGGATATGCGTTCAACGCCCTCGGCCAACGGGTTAAGAAATCCTCGAGGCAGGGCGGAGTGCTTTTTTTCTACGACGAGGCCGGCCGCGTCATGGGCGAGTACTCCTTGAGCGGAACGGCAGTCAGTGAATTCATCTGGCTCGAAGACCTGCCGGTAGCGGTCGTTGCTGCGCAACCGGCAGTTACGGCCGAGCAGATCGTTGACAATGGGGCAAGTGGATTCTCTACTGCAGGTGCGTGGACTGCGTCCACCTCGGTGGCCGGTTTCTACGGCCCCAACTACCTGACCCACGCTCCCGGCGCGAATGCTGTCGGCGCCGTCGTCGTCGACAATGCCGACGCCGGCTTTTCTACCACGGGGCAGTGGGTGGCCTCCACCTCGGTCGCGGGGTATCTCGGCCCAAACTACCAAGTGCACGAGGCCAATGGGGCGCCGCCCACGGCCGTCGTCGTAGACAACTCGGATCCTGGCTTTTCAGCCACGGGCACATGGGCTGCATCAAGCTCGATCGCCGGCTATCTCGGGTCCAACTATCTCACGCATTCGCCGAACGGGCCGCCCATCGGAGCGATCGTCTCGGACAACAGCGACGCGTCGTCGACAGTGACGGGCACATGGCCCGCCAGCACAAGCGCCTCCGGGTACTTTGGGACGAACTACCAGACTCACGCGGGTGGGACCGGTGCAAATGACTTCGCCTGGAACGTCTCGCTTCCTCAATCAGGGACCTATCAGGTGTATGGACGCTGGACCGGTGGGACCAATAGGGCAAACAACGCCTCCTATGCCGTCACCACCGCGACCGGCCTGCAATCTGTTTCCGTCAATCAGCAGTTGAATGGAGGTGCGTGGAACCTCCTCGGAACCTGGGCCTTCGATGCGGGTGTGGCCACCATTTCGCTGAGTGACAACGCGAACGGGTACGTGATTGCCGATGCCATCATGTTGGTGCCCGCAAACGCGCTTCCCAGTACCGCCACTTGGCAGGCGAATCTTCCGTCGGCGGGTACCTGGCAGGTTTACGCTCGGTGGACGAAGGATGCGAACCGGGCCACGAATGCGACCTATGTCGTCCAGACGGAAACCGGCGCACAGTCGGTCGCTGTCGACCAGACCGCGAACGGTGGCAAGTGGAACCTGCTGGGCACGTGGGAATTCGCCGCCGGTTCCGCTTCGATTTCGCTGACAGACCAGGCGAATGGTTTCGTGATCGCCGACGCCGTGATGCTTGTGCCGCCTGGTGCTGCCCCGAGCACGGCCACGTGGCAGGCCTCTATCCCGACAGCCGGTCGCTGGCGTGTCTCGGCGCGATGGACGAGCGACGCCAACCGCGCGACGAACGCGACCTATTCCATTTCCACCACGACCGGCGCCGTTGCCGCAATCGTCAATCAGCAGGCGAATGGAGGCGCCTGGCAACCGCTAGGCACTTTCGATCTGCCTGCTGGCACATCCAGCGTGGGCCTGACCGACCAGGCCGATGGAGTCGTCATCGCGGATGCGGTGAAATTCGAGCCCGACGGAAGTCAGCCCGAAAGCGCCATTTGGACGCCCAGCGTCCCTGGCCCCACCGAGATGACCATCTATGCGAGATGGTCGGCGGGGTCGAATCGTGCCGGCAACGCCCAATACGTGATCCGCAACCAGTCCGGATCCACCACCGTGGCCCAAGACCAGCGGGTGAATGGCGGCACATGGAACCTGCTTGGGACCTTCACACTCGGCCCTGGCGACAATGTGAGCCTGCTTTCGAATGACCAAGGGTACGTTGTCGCAGACGCCGTCAAGTTTGTCGCGGCTTCTGGATCCCAGCCTGCCGCCGGGCTGTTCTACGTGCATCCGGATCACCTCGGGACGCCGCGGCTCATCACGCGACCCTCGGACGATCGAGTCGTCTGGCGATGGGACAATCTCGACCCGTTCGGCGACAATCCGGCTAACGAGAATCCTTCCGCAGCGGGGACCTTTGTCTTCAATCTTCGCTTCCCTGGGCAGTATTTCGATTCAGAGTCCGGGCTGCATTACAACTACTTCCGCGATTACGACCCTGCCATCGGGAGGTATATCCAGAGCGATCCGATTGGGCTGAGGGGCGGGATGAATACGTTCAGCTATGCGCTGCAGCAGCCGATAACGGGTGCGGATCCATTTGGTCAAATTTCGATTGAGGACATCATGAATCCGGAGAAATATCTCAAGAAATTGCCCCAGAAGTTTTTCCCAAACCTATTCGGTGACGATATTGGAAATAGCCTAGGGGAGAAATGCGGTAGCGACTGCAAGGCGCTCACGAATCCGCGACAGGTGCGCTCCGAAGCCATTAGCGAAATCTGCTTTAAGCTCGTAAACGAGTTATCTGAAATAGCCAAGAATTTCGAACCCGCCAGAACTACTGAGGGGGGCCAGCTGCTATTCCATTCATGCTCAAAGCGCTGCAGCGAACTCGCGACACTTTGCGACAAGAAGCTGAGTTGCGTGTTCTAGCACTTGGAGAAACTAATGAGTTTCAGATCGATCGTGGCGGTGGCGCTGGTAATAGCTCTCTTTCATATCACGCAGCTGTGGCCATTGCCATCCACTATCGCCGCTTCTGTTGCAGGCAAGGAAGCGGCGATTGCCGCTGCCGGAGGGCAGCAGGCTGCCTATGACGCGCTATATGCGGAGTACATGTTCTTTAGCATTGCGGACAGTACACTCGCAACACTTGCGATTCTAGCCGCGGTCTTCTTTAGTCGACGCCGAGACAATTTGGCGCTAGGGTTTTGCGCGCTGTATGGTCTGCTGAATATCGCTTACTTCGTTATCGTACGTGCCGTATGGAAGTACGGCTTTTTTCCTGTCTTGACCTCCACGTTTGTCTATATTGAGCTACTGCTTCGCAATGGCAATCTACTTGGTGCGCTCGCGAGCGGTATGCGCATTGCCACGGTCGTATTGGCCTTCCTGGCGGTTGCGGCAGGGATTGTTCGAGCGGCAAGGATCGCGCTCGGACATCGATTCCAATGACTGCAACGATAGTGTCGCGCGATGCCCTGGAAGTGGGACGTGGCGAACCCCGGAGCGGGGGGTGATGGACATTGCTTCGAGTCGTGACACGGTGTGCCCCTCTCTCCCAGCTTAGGACCGTCTGGAATTTCCCCGATTTCCGGGACGCTCGATGTAGGGTGAGGAGGCTCACGGGAAGAAGCCAATGAGCCCGGTATTAGGGCGGACAGGCTGACCGCAAAGGGGGTGCATTTGGGCTCGGGCCGCTACGTGGCCGGGGTGTCCGGGTCACAGCCCAGAAAGGCGGCCACGGCTTTCTGAGCATG
>Ga0138256_10006819_pt1 | contig 12070 bp, 12 predicted proteins | sample KNB2016incub_MG_FD_105486 | JGI IMG/M metagenome (GOLD analysis project Ga0138256, IMG submission 105486) | Active sludge microbial communities from wastewater in Klosterneuburg, Austria - KNB2014incub_MG | ecosystem: Engineered > WWTP > Activated sludge > Unclassified | place: Austria... | reverse complement strand
CCATCCTGATTTCGCCCCTACCTGGCCTGACGGCAACCAAACCCGGTTCCTGCACGCTGCCACTGCCCGGCATCGAAGTGGATATCGTCGATGACGCCGGCCAGTCGGTCACGCAGCCTGACGCGGGCGGCTATCTGGTCGTCAAACGGCCTTGGCCATCGATGTTGCAGACGATCTGGGGTGATAACGATCGCTACCTCAGAACCTATTGGCAGAAATTCCAGAATCGCTACTACGTCGCGGGCGATAGCGCGCATCGCGATGCCGATGGTTATTACTGGATCATGGGGCGCATCGACGACGTCTTGAACGTGGCGGGACACCGCCTCGGCACGATGGAGATCGAATCGGCGCTGGTCGCACATCCGCGAGTGGCCGAAGCGGCTGTTGTCGGTCAGCCGCATGAAATCAAGGGTGAGGCGGTGTTTGCCTATGTGGTACTCAATGGTGCCCGACCGGTCGCTGCGGCCAGCGCGGCGCTATCCGACGAGCTTCGCAGCTGGGTCGGTGAGCAGTTAGGGGCGATTGCCAAGCCCGACACCATCCGGTTTGCGGACAATCTGCCCAAGACGCGCTCTGGAAAGATCATGCGCAGACTGCTACGTGCCGTTGCGCGCAATGAGCCGATTACCCAGGATCTTTCCACCCTCGAGAATCCTGCCATCATTGAACAATTGCGCGGCGAGGCTAACTAATCGATATGCCTGCACCCCAGGAAAGCGTCGATGCATTCGTTGAGCGTGCACGTGCGGCATTGCCGAACGAACGGATCACGAGCTACAAGATTCGCCATTACGGCTCGCGCGAGATTGGCGATGCGATCATCGCGCTGGTCAAGAGCGGCGAAAAGACGGGCACGTTTTCGCTGGCGGCCGAGTTCGAAGGTCAGGCTGAATCCGCGCCTGCCTTGGGTGACCATTACGTCGTCACCGCATTCGATGGAACGCCCGCATTGCTGTTGCGAATCACCGCGGTCGAACTCGTACCGTTCGTGGGGATCAGTCATGAGCATGTGCAGGTCGAGGGGCCTAAGGCGCGTTCCGTAGCTGTCTGGCGCAAGATTCATTGGGAGTACTGGGGTGCAGGTCTGCGTACCCAGGGAAAGGAGCCGAGTGAAGACATGCCGGTGATCTTCCAGCGATTCGAGCTGCTGTTCCCCAAGAGCTAGCACCCGAGCTCTCCCGCGAGAGATTTCCGCCGGCGGCGGTCGCGATGCATGCGGTGCGCCAGATTGCGGGCGTGTAGCCAGCGTGTCGACGAACAATGACTACTATCCACTGCGCCAACAACCGCAGGCGTTTCTCCGCCATCTCGATTTGGCGACTTGCTCGCGCCCGCCCGCTGATCCACTGCGCGGCCGTGCGACTGCCCGGCCGCCACCCGCAGCGGACGACGCGCTCTAATTCATCCCGTATGTTCGGATCGTTCCATCGTGCCTTGCTTGCCGGAGTTCTGTTTGCTGCGGCCGCGGGGATCGTCACTGCGCAGGATGCGACCACTGCACCGCGCAATGCGTTCGAGCGCAAATCAATCACAATCCCACGCACGAGCGGTCGAGTCGTCGTCGACGGCAAATTGGACGATTCGGCATGGCAGGATGCCGTACGTCTCACCGACGCGACCCAGTATCTGCCGCAGGACGGCGCGGCACCGTCCGAGGCTACAGAGTTCTGGCTGATGTACGACGCTGACACGCTATACATCGCCGCCAAGTTCGACGACCGCGATGCAGCGTCGATCAAGCGCGCCCAACTCGTGCAGGGGCAAGCGGTATTCAATGACGATTTCCTCGAGATTCTGCTCGATACGTATAACAACAAGCGCACTGGCTACATTCTCTACGTCAATCCTAACGGCGTTCAGCGTGACGGACTTGGTCTTGGTGGCATGGCGTTCAACATGGATTGGGACGGCATCTGGGACGCTGCCGCGCAGATTGATTCGAACGGCTGGACGGCCGAGGTAGCGCTGCCGTTCAAGACCTTCTCGTTCGATCGGGACAGTACGACCTGGGGCATCAATTTGCTGCGCTCGATCAGACGCAAGAACGAGGAGATTGCCTGGTCACACCACGATCGTCAGATCAATTTCGATCTGGCGGGCGAGATCACTGGACTGACGGGCCTGCGTCAGGGTCGTGGAGTGGATATCGTGCCGGCCTATGCACTGACAACACGTACGCGCATGGAGATCGACGATACGACGACGCTATCCAAGCCCTCGCTCGATGCATTCTGGCGAGTCACGCCATCACTGCGTGCTGCGATAACTCTCAATACCGATTTCTCCGCCACCGAGGTCGATGACCGGCAAGTCAATCTCACGCGCTTCTCACAGTTCTTTCCAGAGAAGCGCGATTTCTTTCTGGATGACGCAGAGATATTCGAGTTCGCTACACTGGCGCAGAACGGTAGACCGTTCTTCTCGCGCACCATCGGCCTGTCCGCTGGCGGGCAACCGATTGACCTGGACGCCGGTGCGAAACTGACCGGTCGTATCGGGCGGTACTCGGTCGGTGCACTGGCCGTACGCCAGGAGCCGTTCGCTGGTATCGATGCCAAGAACCTGTTAGTGGCACGCGCATACGCCAATATTCTCGATCAGTCGACGGTGGGGGCGATCGTAACGTCCGGGGACCCGAAATCGAATGGCGACAACACTGTTCTCGGTGTCGATTTCACCTTGCGCGATCGACTGCGAGGCACCGGTCCGATCGTGGAAGCGATCGGCTGGGCGCAGCGCTCGTCCACCAGCGGTCTGGACGGTGACGATGCGGCTTTCGGTCTAAGCGTCGGCTATCCTAACGACCGGTGGAGCGGTTCACTCGGAGCGCAGGAAATACAGGAAAATTTCCGTCCTGCGCTCGGCTTCGTGAATCGCACCGGTATTCGTCAATACGATGGCTCCTTGAAGCATCGGCGCCGCTTCGCCGACGGTCGGTGGCGTAGTTGGCTCACGGGGATCGACGCGCGGGAGATCACCGATCAGAACAATGTATTGCAATCGCGCTATCTGACCCTCCTGCCCTTTACTTTGGAAACACGCGCAGCCGATGCGTACACGCTGGCCGCGCTTCTGGAGCGCGAGGTATTGCCTGCTCCGTTCCAGCTGCCGGGCGGATTGATCGTCGCGCCGGGCGACTACTCCTACGAACGTTGGCGGATCAAGTACGTAGCAGCGGGGTTTCGCAAGCTCGCGCCGAGCATCGAATTGGAGGGCGGCGATTTCCTGGCGGGCAAGCGGTTCGATACTCGCCTCGGGCTGCAGTATCGTCCTAACGAACACGTTTACTTCGATGCGCAGTATCAGACGAATGCCCTCGACATGCCGAGCGGGCGCTTCACGGCACGCATCTACACACTGGCCGCCAATCTGGCGTTCAATGTGAACTGGGCCTGGCTCAACGTCACGCAGTACGACAATTTCAGTGGTCGGCTGGGTGTCAACAGCCGCCTGCGCTGGTTGCCGGCGCAAGGGCAAGCGGCCTATCTGGTACTCAACTACGATTGGCGCGAGGATTTTGACGGTGGCTTCAAACCGGTTTTCGCCGAGACCACGCTCAAATTCAATTACACCTTTCGTTTCTAGGGCACCTTCGCCTTTCCTGTCAGCAAGCGTTGGAGATAGTCGGGGGCAATCAACTGGCAGTAGTGAGTGCCCTTGAAGCGAGCCGGCACGTCGGCCAGTTTGGGGTCGGTCCAATCGTTGCGCATCACCTTGGCAACAATGTGCAAAGTGCCGGCCAGATCAGTCCGCACCATTTCAAATGGCTGCAACCACTCGGGTCCTTGCGTCGCGACGATGTCCGCTTCGATGAGCACGGCGGTGCCACCTCGAAACAGTAACTTGCGGCGCTGGCGTTCACTCATGGATGCCAGCAACGCGTCGAGCGTACGGCGGTTGAGGAATGCGCACGTGGCTGGCTCGCCGGCGGCGCTGGCACCATACTCCGCCCGAATGTGATCGCTCGTCTTGAACTTGCAGGAGATCATGCCAGGCTGCGTTCTACCGGCATCGAGGTAATGTACATATTGCTCAGTTTCGAGCGGCCGGATACTGGGCTTCGATTTCGCGAACGCTGCGTAGTCGTCGTAAACGACATTGTTGGCGGTGACGCGCGAGTTCGTGAGTGCCTGCTGCCGGTCTGCGCAGAAATTGGCCATCGTGGGGATTGTCAGTCGCTGCTCTTGCACGAGTGTCGGCGGTTCTGCCGCGCAACCAGACAGAATCGAGAGCGCGACGGCGAGACAAACGACGTTGCAAAAAGTAAGCTGTCGGCAAAGAGTAGTTTCGATGGTCATGGGCACCTCACGTTCGTTTGGTACGACGAGTTTATGGGTCAGGGGTTATGGACAAGATCAGCAGTTCGACCTCTCGGACCCGTCGAGCGGCACTCCTGGCAGGCTTCGCCCTCATGACCAGCCCGCTGCTCGCAGCTGACTACCCGATCGTGATCGCGCACCGTGGCGCCAGTGGCTATCTGCCTGAGCATACTTTGGCGGGCTACTTTGTCGCAATTCAGCAAGGTGCAGACTATATCGAGCCCGATCTGGTGGTCACCAAGGACGGCGTGCTGGTGGTGCGGCACGAGAACGAAATTGGTGGTACCACCGACGTCGCACAGCATGCCGAGTTCGCGAGCCGGCGAACCGACAAGACGATCGATGGCGTGCGCCTGACGGGGTGGTTCACCGAGGATTTCACGCTTGCTGAACTGAAAACCCTGCGCGCTCGCGAACGCTTGCCCGAACTACGGCGCGCGAACACCCGCTTCGACGGTGCGTTTCAGATCCCGACGTTCGATGAAGTACTGGAACTCGTGCGTGCATCCGATCGCCAGCGCGCAGCGGCGGCTCGCCAGCGCGGGCTGCCAGCACCGCCACGCATCGGTGTGTACCCCGAAACCAAGCATCCCAGCTACTTCGCCAGTATCGGCCGGCGGTTCGACGATGCGCTACTCAAGTCGCTCAAACGGCATGATTTCAAGACTGCGAGCGACCCGGTCTTCATACAATCGTTCGAAGTCGGCAATCTCAAAGCGCTGCGCCGTCGCACCAAGATCAGGCTCGTGCAGCTAGTCGCACCTGCCGGCCAGCCGTACGATCTTGTGCTCGCCGGGGATTCGCGCCGCTACCTCGATCTGATGACTCCCGCAGGGCTTGGCGAGATCAAGAGTTATGCCGATGCCATCGGCCCCTACAAGGAAATGGTTGTTAGTCGCCGGCAGGATGGCTCATCGGGCGAAAGCACCGGTCTCGCGGAGCGAGCGCGGGCTGCAGGCTTGGGCGTACACGTCTGGACATTGCGCGCGGAGAACGAATTTCTGCCCACGGAGCTGCGACGCGGCGGTGATCCCGGTTCGTTGGGCGACCTGGAGCCCGAGATTCGCGCGCTATTGCGGGCGGGCGCGACAGGAATATTCGCCGATCAGCCGGATCGCGCTGTCGCGGCGCGCGCCGCCTGGCTCGCGGCCAAGCGTTAGTGCTGCATCTGCGGCGGGAGAAATGGCACCCGCAAGGATTGTTGCAGACTCCAGGTCCAGCTGAGCGAGACGGGTTTACCGTCGAGCGTGCCGTCGACCGTCGCGGTCAGTTTGTCGGCATCGCGCCGATACTCGATGGTGCGCGGAAAGTCGTTGGTCGGGCTTGCGAAGCGCGCCCGACGCCGATCGCTCGCAAGCAGCTTGAACTCAGTGGTCTGGCCGCCACCCGGCGCAGCAAGGTAATAGACGCCGTCGGCACGTTCCTCGATGCGGAGCCACTCGAAGGCGCGCGCGCCGGCCGCCGTCACGCTCCTGTTGATCCCCAACATGATGCCCGCGTCGGCGGGCAACCACAGTTCTTCGATCGCCGCACCTTGCCCAGCGCGAGTCCAATGACCAGCCAGCCAAGACAGGTTTTCGATTGCGGTCGTGTCGGTAGCATCTGCCGGCAGCTCATGGAGCTGCTCCCGCCACGTTTCCGTCTCCGCATCCTGACGATTGATTAGCGCAAAGCTCTTGCCATCCGCTTGCGTGTTAGTCAATGCGTCAACTGCCACGCGGGCCACGTCTCGCCGCGAGACAGTGGCGCCCGTGTACTGGCTGCGTGGCAGCACGACGAGGCCCTCTTTGTTAGCCGGCGTAGCGTCGAGGCCACCCGGACCGATGATGGTGTAGTCGAGACCACTGCCTTTGAGGTGATTCTCGGCGAGTGTTTTCCACAGCAAGATGTAGCCAAGCCGCGGTGTTTCACGCGGTTCGCGATGTGGCCCGGCCGAACCGGAGGAAACCAGCACGAAGTGCTGCACACCCGCAGCAACAGCCGCGTCGATGACGTTGACGACACCGAGGTAGTCCACGAATTGCGGGGCATCGGGACCGTCGACCGCCGGCGCACCGATCGCACAGATCACGTACTGCACGCCTTGGGTTGCGAGGCGCAGGGCCTGCGGGTCACGCGCATCGGCTGTTACCCAGTCGAGCGCAGGATGGGTCCTGCTGGTTCGCTCACCATCGCGCGTCATGCCACGGGCGTGAAGTCCCGCCGCGTTGACCGCCCGCATCATCTCGAGTCCGGTTCTGCCGCTGCCGCCGATGACCAGCACGACAGGCTGCTGCGGCGCGCTGGCTGCGGCAGTGAGCGGCAGGCAGGCGCAGGCCATGAGTAGCACCGTGAGAGCGGCGGCCAGGGCATGCATTTTCATAACGTATCTCAGCGCTCGGACCGGGTTGAGGCGATATCGTCTCTCACTACGGCACACCGATCCAGCGAGGCAATCATGAGCCAATTCCTGTTGAAGTTTTGCTCTCCAGGTGGGCAGGCGGGCGCGCCGACCTATACCGGCTTGGCGAGTGGCCGCAGCTGCGGCGTCCGCGCAGCGCGGCGCGACTAACGACCAGGAGGGCGCCATGAGCCCACCCATTTGTTCCAGTTAGCCTCGACCTGGGCGAATGAATCCGGCGCCAGCTCCCGCAGCATCGCGCGATTGAGCGATTGATATTCCCGGGGGCCGCCTTCCTCAGGCCACTGACGCGTGGCGTCGATCACGATCTTGCTCGTCATCGGTCTGTTAGTGAGCGACGGGTCGAGCGGCATACCCCGGGATTCCGCAATGATCGCGGTGGCGGGCTGCGGCTGCCAGCGTGAACCCATTGCATGCAGCACCTGCGTCCGATCGAGCGCCTCAATGTCGTCGTCAATCATCACGACAAGCTTGGCGATCGGCACGATTTGTGCGATGCGTTTGCCGATCTCGAGCGCTTCGCCAGCCTTCTGCTTTCTGAAACTGACGATCGTGATACCGGTCGCCTCGACCGGTGAGTGGATCATCTTCACGTTCGGCACGAAGCGCTGCATTGTACTGAGCGACAACTGCTCGAGCGGTGCCGTCGGGAAACCCCGTGTGACGCCGGTGTAGATGTTCGCAATCCAGGGGTCGCGTCGGTGCGTCACGCACGTAACCTTCATCCAGAAGTTTTCGTCCTTCTTCTGGCCCATATAGCCGTACATTTCACCGAACGGCCCCTCTGGTTGCATCGGCTCATCCAGCGGCACTTCGCCTTCGATGACCATCTCGGCATGTGCTGGAATGAGCATATCGAGCGTCTCGCATTTGACGAGTTCGATCGGCTTGCCGCGGATCGCACTTACCATGCGGTATTCGTCCGTCTTGCCGCGAGCCAGCTTGGATGAGGACACCACCCACATGATCGGATCCTGTCCTAACACGATGGCCACCTGCGCAAGCTTGTCGCCACGCTCCTTCTTCTTCATGAACATCTTCCAGGCGCTCTGGTTGGGCTCTGGATTCACACCCAGGGTGCGCGGACCCTTGATCTGGCAACGATACGTCCCGAAGTTCTTGCCAAGCTCCACGTCCTCTGTGTGCACGGAACCCGAGTTGATGTAGCGGCCCGCGTCGCCAGGGTTCGACCAGACGAAGGGAAAGCGCCGCAGATCGATCTGCTCACCGCGCAATACGACCTGTTTCACGGGCGCGTGCTCGGCGCCAAGTTCCGCGTAGGGCTGCTCGGGAAAGACCCCCTTGTCGAGGATTTGCTCGACGCGCGCCATCGCCTTGTAGTAAGTCGCGAAATGATCGCCCGGCACCGGACTCATACCGAACACGAGGCACTCGGTATCCCAATGGCCATAGTGATTACTGATCACCGGCCCCTTCATCCACTGGCCATCGATTTTCACGTTCTCCAGGTAGAGCGCAGGTGCTTCATACATGCCAAAGCGATCGACCAATCGGTACATGAGCGCGGTGCCCTCATAGGCATCGAGATCGATATTGCGCAGCTTCAGCAGCAGGCCGCGGCGATCGAGTTCGCGAACGTAGTCGCGCATCGAGTCGAACGGGCCGAAGGCCCAGCCCTGTGGCGTGCTGACCCGGGCTGCGGCCTGCGCGCTTTCGGTCTCGGCGACGGCGAGCGCCCCGGCGACCGCGCTGCTGGCGAGAAATCCGCGGCGGGACAGCTTGAATAGTGAGTCGTCGTGCGACATGGTCCAACTCCAGCGGCTGATGTCCGAAAGTGACATCTCTGGTCGGTCGGGTAAAGCGCAATCGTGCCGCCAGGTGGGCGCTGGATACCCGTCAGCGAGTGAGGGATCGCCTGCGCGAGTTGCAGACTGTTATTCTGGCGACGTGAAAACCGTACTGGTTGCCGCTTTGTGGATGATTTGCTCCGCCGCCGCGCCGGCCGCACCCGTGCCGGAAGATAGTCGTATCCCGGTCGATATTCGACGCACGACGTTCGTCGTCCGCGATATCGACAAGTCTTTGCCGCTCTATCGCGACGCGCTCGGCCTGAAGGTGATCTACGATGAGCTGATCGGCGGCGGAACCGCCGCGGATGGCGAGCGCAAGCCGCCAACGATTCGACTGGTATTGCTACGCGCTAACGACACATTTATCGGTGCACTGGGCCTGATGCAGCGACTCGATATTCCGCCACAGCCCGAACCAAAGTTCGGTAAAGCGATGCCGGGACAGACCATCGTTGTCATGAATATTGCCGATCTGGATGAGCGTTTTGCTGCGATCGAGGCCGCACCTAACGTCAAGGTGGCGACCAGGCCGACGCCGATCGAGTATCCGGCTCCCGGTGGGCAGGGCAAGATTCCGGTGTTGTTCAGCGCCATCTGGGATGCCGACGGGAACTTCATCGAGCTGAACAAGCTGTTAGGGTCTGCGGCTGGCATGGACAAGCCCGCGGACGCTGCTGCGGACACACGGCCGAAGGACGCCAAAGAGCTGCGCGAGCGGCTGCAGTAGTTAGCGAATCACACTAGCTTGCCTTGGCATCAGGTCGGGACGGCGGCATACGCTTGCGATCGTGTTCGTTCTTCAGCACCGCCTTGACGAGCATGTGCACACTCACGGGTGCCGACATGAACAGCAGAGCGGCCACGAGCACCTCACGCGCGCTGATGCCGGAGTGAAACACGGAGAAATACAAGCTCGAGGCGAGCAATGTGCTGCCGACGCCCATGGTGGTCGCCTTGGCCGGGCCGTGCAGCCGCAGGTAGAAATCACCAAGTTTCGCTAGACCGTAAGATCCGATCAACGCAATGCTCGAGCCAACGAGCAGTAGCGCGGCGATAATGACTTCGAACATCGATCCTACAATGGTAGGTAGCATAATGGACCGTCCTCAGTCGATGATGTCGCCACGGATGAGATACTTCGAGAACACCACGGTGCCAACGAATCCCAGCATGCCGACGATCAGTGCCAATTCGAAATAGACTGGACTCTGGAGCCGGATACCTAACACGATGATCATGGCGAGCGCATTCACGTAGAGAGTGTCCAGCGCGAGAATGCGATCGGCAATTTCGGGGCCACGCAGCAAGCGCGTCAAGCAGAGCAGCATCGCGATCGCAAGCAAGGTCAGGGCGATGTTGGCGGCGATGATGATCATCAGGTGGGCTCGTCGCCAGCCGGGAAGATTTTGCTGAGCGGTGCTTCGTAGCGACTGCGAATCTGTGCAATGACAGCCGCCTCATCATCGACATCGAACGCATGCACCAGTAGATAGCGTCGATCCGCGGTGACGTCTGCGGTCAAGGTACCGGGTGTCAGCGTGACGATGCCGGCGAGCGCTTCGATCGCGAGCGGGTTCTGCAGATCAATCGGCACCCAGATGAATCGCGGTTCCAAGTCACGCTCGGGGCCGAGTATGCGGCGTGCAATATCGATGCTGGCGACCACGATGTCGAGCAGCACCCGCCCGACGAGCAGGACGATGACGCCGGGATTGCTGATGCGACCGGCCGGCGGCCAGAATGCGCGTAGCGCAATCGGCAGCAGGATCGCTAACAATAGGCCGAGCAGCAGTTGCGCTGGTTCTACGCTGCTGCTGAGCAATAGCCAGAACGTCAGAATCGTCAGGCTCATGTAGGGCGTGGGCAGCCAGCGCTTCATGGGCGACGCTCCACTGGGACGACGGAGAATATCGCACCAATATATCTCGTTGGCGCCGCGAGCGAGATCGCGGCGGCGCTCAGGTAGCGCTGCACGGGTGCGGCGTACACCGTGAGCGCAGCCCCGCAGACCAGCAACAAGACGACGGCGGCTGTCGTTCCTCGCGATACGCGTAATGCTTCGGTCGCTGCCGTGCGACCGAGCGCTGCGTTGGCGGATGCAAGCCGCAGGTGTTCCGCTGTCATCGGGCGCCAGAAAATCAGGCTGCCGCTGCGCGCCAGCGCGACGAGTATCACAACGCTGCTCGTCAACAAGATTGCCCAGAACCAATAGCCCGATATTTCGCGTGCACTCGCCGTGAGTAGCCCAAGTTTCGCGACAAACCCGGAAGTCGGCGGTAGCCCTGCGGATGTCATGGCACTGGCGACAAACAAGGCGCCGAGCATGCCGCTGCGCAGCAGGGGCGTACCGATGTTCAAGTGATCCTCGTGCTCCGCTCGCGCCAGCCGCACCAGGCTTGCGACGAGGAAGAATGCGGCGCCGGCCAAGGTGCTGTTCGCCAGGTAGAACAGTGCTGTCGCGGTCGTGCCGACCGAGAAGAATCCGAAGGCGGCGAGCAGAGTACCGCTCGATACGATGATCAATGATGCCGCCAGGGCACGCAGGTCACGCGCCGCCAGCACGCCCAGAGTGCCTAACACCAGAGTCACTAGTCCCAATGGCAACAGCGAGCGCGTAACAAGCTCGAGTGCTGCGGGGCTGCCGCTCAGGGTATTGAAAACGCGCGCGATGCAATACACGCCTATCTTGGTGAACACCGCGAACAGCGCGGCTACCGGCGCGGACGCGGCATGATAGGTGCCCGGCAGCCAAAAGTAGAGCGGCGCCATGGCCGCCTTGATGCCGAACACGACCAGCAGCAGCGCCAGGCCGACTTGTGCCAGCGGTAGGTCGGTCGAGGAAAGCAACGGTAAACGGCGCGCAAGATCTGCGAGATTCAGCGTGCCGGTGACGCCGTACAGCAACGCGACGCTAATGAGGAAGAGCGCAGAGCCGACGAGATTGACCACCAAGTAGTGAGTCGTTGCGGTGACACGCTCGCCGCCGTGAGCGTTCAGGAGCAGCCCATAGGAGGAAATCAGCAGCAACTCGAAGAAGACGAAGAGATTGAACAGATCGGCCGTGAGGAACGCACCGCACAGACCTGCGAGCTGCAAGCAGAGCAGGGCGTGAAAGTGCGGTGCTTGCGCGTCTTCGCCATCGGTCGCACTGCAAAAACACGCAAGTACAGCGATCGTCGCGAGCAATAGCATCACGACGGTCAGACGGTCGACCGCCAGAGCAATGCCAAACGGCGCTGACCAGTTACCCGCGATGTAGGCGAGCACGGTTCCATCGGCCGTCGCGCTGGCCAGTAACAGCACGATCGTCAGTACTGCGAGGATCGTGAGGCCAGCGGCAGTCCGATGCAGCGCCGGCGGCAGTGAGCGCAGCGCAACGAGCAGGCCGCCCATCAACAGCGGGACAAGAATCGGAAGCGCCGGCAAGTGCGTCATGCGCGCGGTTCTCGCCCGTCCACCTGATCGGTACCGTGATCGGCATAACCGCGGACCGACAGCACGAGCAGGACCGCCGTCATGGCAAAGCCAATGACGAT
>Ga0138256_10006818_pt1 | contig 12070 bp, 8 predicted proteins | sample KNB2016incub_MG_FD_105486 | JGI IMG/M metagenome (GOLD analysis project Ga0138256, IMG submission 105486) | Active sludge microbial communities from wastewater in Klosterneuburg, Austria - KNB2014incub_MG | ecosystem: Engineered > WWTP > Activated sludge > Unclassified | place: Austria... | reverse complement strand
GGATGCCATCCCAGGTGAAATATTTTGCAGAAGAAGAACCGGTTAAAAAACAAATATTACCAAAATAACTGTGTTCAACTACACTATATCCTATGGATGAAAAATTGATTTTCTGATCGAAGTATTGCACGTGCTCTCCCTGACCCAGGGGATCGATTGCAAAAACGATCATCCCCTTGTTGACCAGGTTGTGTATGATGACCTGGTCCAATGGTGCGAGATAGGATTCTTGTTCGTGCCCGATGAGATTGAGTACCGCCGGGACTTTCCCAATGATCTTATCCGGAATAAAAAGACAACCCGTCACATAAAAGCCAGGCCAGGATTCGAAAACTATCTTTTCTATCCGGTAGCCTGGTTTGTGTAAGACACCGGTGACCTTTGGATTCAGTGGAGTTTTTGCCTGGAAAGGGCCGATGGCATTTAGGATTTTCGTTTTCATTTTGGCCTGCCGTTGTTTCCAGTCATTGGCCGAGATCAGCCCCGCTATTTCTTTTTTCCTTTTGTCATAAAATTTAGCAGCCAGATCGTGTAAAAATTGAGTCCGCCAGGAGCCCGGATTGCTCCATCTTATCCAATTGTGAAATACATTTAGGTTTTCCGGTTCTAAAGGTTTTTTATCCACAGCAGCGTTTACAGCCTTATCTGACTGGGCCGGGAGGTTAAATGGAATAGAAATTAAAAGGGGAATGATAAGCGTATATTTTTTTAATAAAAGGCGGATAAACATCATGACTTTAAATTAAGGTTTATTTGATGGGAAAACACCATCCCTTTTCTGATAACTTTCCACCGTACCCCCATTAGCGCAGCTGCAACAGATTTTAGCCATTGTAGCTCAAAAGAACTCAGAAAAATTAAAACCTCCGCGTTTCTCCGCGCCTCCGTGCGATATAACCTCCCATTGCCTTAGAAGCTCAGATAAACACAGAACGTGTTTATTAATAACCTCCGTGTTACTCCGCGCCTCCGTGCGATATAATCTCCCATTGCCTCAGAGGCTCAGATAAACACAGAACGTGTTTTATTAATAACCTCCGTGTTTCTCCGCGTCTCCGTGCGCTAAAACCTCCCAATTGCCGCAGAAGCTCAGATAAACACAGAAAGTATTTTAATATTAACCTCCTTACTTCTCCGCACCTCTGTAAGCGCCACGCAACTCCAGCGATAAAAACAGACTCATTTTTATTTTTATCCCCGTGTGCTCTATATTTCCTGAGATTTATCTCCTACTTTTATTAATTGGCATAACTCTAAACAAGAAACTTTATGATTAAAAAAATGATGGTGGCCATCCTGGTATGGTCATGTATTCTGCCTCTGAGCCTGATCGCTCAGGTGAGTTCATCCCTTCCATTACAGACCGGATATGATGTAGCAGTCACAAATACTCGATCGGGAAAAGTACGCGGGTATATTCACCGTGGGATATACACCTATAAAGGCATCCCTTATGCCCAGGCAAAACGGTTTCAGGCTCCGGTCAAGCCTACACCATGGGAAGGTGTTAGAAGTTCCCTGACCTATGGCCCGGTAAGTCCGCTCATGACCCCAACGACTCAAGTGAATGATGAATTGGAATTTGTTTTCCACCATGACTGGGGATATCCCAATGAAGATTGTCTACGGCTCAATATCTGGACCAAAGGAATCAATGATGGAAAAAAAAGGCCGGTTATGTTTTGGATCCATGGAGGTGGTTACACTGCCGGCTCTTCCCAGGAATTGCCTTCCTATGACGGTGAGGCGATCAGTCAAAAAGGGGATGTAGTCCTCGTCTCCATCAATCACCGTTTGAATATCCTTGGCTTTTTGGATCTATCTGATTTTGGTGGCCAATATGCCGGCTCAGCCAACGCCAGTTTTTATGATCTGATCGCTGCACTTCAGTGGGTCAAAGACAATATATCCAATTTTGGAGGCGATCCCAATAACATTACCATCTTCGGTCAGTCCGGCGGAGGCGGTAAAGTCTCTACCCTGATGAGTTCCCCTTTAGCCAAGGGCCTGTTTCATAAAGCCATTGTTCAAAGCGGCGTATGGTCGGATTTTCAGGATCAAACCACTTCCAAAAGAATCGGCGCGGCCGTTCTGGCAGAGTTGGGTTTAAATTCATCCACTGTTGACTCTATTGAGAAAGTACCCTATGAACAACTCGTGGCAGCCGGAAATAAAGCATTACAAAAAGTCCGGGACCAACTGGCAGCGGAAGGCAAGCCCGTTGGTTTTGGCCTTCGATTTGGATGGGGACCTACCCTTGATGGAAAATTACTGCCTTATCAAATGAGTGATCTCAAAGCCCTGGAAATCTGTGCTGATATTCCACTGATCATTGGATCCACGAAAAATGAATTTATGGCTTCCTTGCGCAACCCTGCAATGAAAAAAGCAACTACAACAGAAGTGAAAGACTTTTTACAAAAACAATGGGGGGATAAGACAGATGCCTATATCGCAGCCGTCAAAAAAGCTTATCCCAATGATACCCGTCCCAATGACCTGATGGATATTGATGCCTTCTTCAGGCCGGGCATGGTCCAACAGGCCAATGCTAAATCGGGCAATGGAACAGCACCGGTATTCCTGTATTTATTTACCTGGCAATCCCCCGTGATGAATGGCGATTATAAATCGCTGCATTGTATGGAAATCCCTTTTGTGATGAATAATATAGCCCGTTGTCAAGAGATGACAGGAGGAGGGAAACAGGCACTTGCACTTTCTGCCAGGATGAGCCAGTCGTGGATCAATTTTGCACGAACTGGCAACCCTAATCACCCAGGTCTACCGACCTGGCCAAAGTATAACGAGCGTATTGGTGCGACGATGATGTTTGATAATGTTTCCACCGTGAGGAATCATCCGGATAAAGAGATACTCGAGATGACGGCTGGGATGGCACCGAGGTTTTGAAATTCAGCGTTCGCTTTTATCCGAAGAAATTCGGATCGGGATCATTATATAAAGGATATACCAGAGCAATAGTAAATTTAGTAACCATTAATCATTGTACTGGTGAGGCCGGAAATAATTCAATACAAATAATTGTAGATGCGAAAATTTGTTGTTCTCCTATTTCTATTTATACAAATCGTATATACATATTCGCAGGGGATGGTTACACCTGCTGATACGGGGCAGATTAAGCATTTGATTCATTCAGCCAGGTTTTGGCCTTATATAAGCCCCGATTCGGCAATTCATTATGCTGATCTGTCCATTGAACTTTCAAAAAAAATAGAGTATCAATATGGTGAGGCAAATGGCAACTTTCTAAAAGCGGAAGCTTATTTATACAAGGGTGATTATGCAAGTGGACTCTACTATAATCGTTTAGCAACTGAAGTTTTTACGGCTGATGAAAAAAGCTTAGAATTTGCATATTGCGAGGGCCAGAAAGGGGCATTTTTCAGCGAACTAGGTGATTTTGGGAGAGCGATATCTTTTATAACAAAACACAAATCCATTGTTTTTTCCTTAGGGGACAGTGTTTATAACAGAATGACAGAAGAGGTTGAAAATACCTATCGAATGAAAGCGTCCCGGAGTTATGAGGTGGCGAAAATTTTCCTTGCTGCAAAAATTACTGACTCCGCCTTGTATTATGCAAGAATAGTAGATGAATTAAACCAGAAAATGGATCATACCTGGTCAGCCATGCCGGTATTATATGGTGATATTTATTTTCTAAAGAAAGACTATGTACATGCACTTGCCAGTTATCGCCTGCCAGTTAAGGAAAATTATGTTATGGACAGCGCAAAGAATTTTCTAGGTAGAGCTAAAGTTTACCGGCAGTTGTCAAACGAAGATTCGGCCATCTTTTATGCGGAGAAGGCGTATACCATATTCTCTACGATCAGATTTTCCAAAGGTATCATGGAAGCTAGCGAATTGTTATCACAAATTTTCGAGCGAAAGGATCTCGCTGAATCAAACCGGTTTTATAAAATCAGCAATGCGCTTAAAGACAGCCTGTATAGCAAGGAGAAAATCAATCAGGTTAACAGCATCCTGTTTAATGAAGAACTCCGCAGGCTGGACATTATTGCCGCGGAAAAAGCTGCACGAAACAGATTCAGGATCTGGTCGCTTTTTGGTGGTTTATTTACTATGATTGTCGCGGGAATTCTATTATGGATTAATATTCAACATAAAAAATCCGCCAACAAACTACTGCAGACAGAAAAGAAAAACGTAGAGCATGCGCTGGAACATCTTAAGGCTACACAGGCACAACTCATACAGTCAGAAAAAATGGCATCCCTTGGAGAGATCACCTCCGGCATAGCGCACGAAATCCAGAATCCGTTAAACTTTGTAAATAATTTTTCGGAAATAAATAAAGAGCTCAGCTCGGAGTTGGAGGAAAAATTGGAAAAGGGAAATTATGCAGATGCGAAATTACTAGCCAAAGATATCCGAGAAAACGAAGAGAAGATCAGTCACCATGGTAAACGAGCGGATGCTATAGTAAAAAATATGTTGCAACATAGCATCACAACAGCTGGTTTAAAAGAATACGTGAATATTTCGGCATTAGCCGATGAATTTTTGGGCATTGCTTATCACGCCTTTCAGGCTGGTTTCCGGTCAAAGGATAATTCCGTGTCTGTCGGAGCGACAGCGCAGGCAGGGTTTCATGCAACGACCATTAAAGACTTTGATAAAACTATTGGAAAAATCAACATCATCCCCCAGGATATAGGCAGAGTATTATTGAATCTCTTCAACAATGCATTTTATGCTGTCAGCGAAAAACAGAAGCAGGTTGCGACCGGCTATGAGCCTACCGTATCAGTAATCACCCAGAGAAAAGCGAACCAAGTTGAAATCAGAGTAAAGGATAATGGCAATGGAATTCCTGAGAAATTCATTGATAAAATATTTCAGCCATTTTTTACAACGAAACCAACAGGCCGCGGTACAGGGTTGGGGTTATCGATGGCCTATGATATCGTAAAAGCACATGGTGGAGAATTAAAAGTGACTAGTATTGAAGGTCAGGGTTCTGAATTTACTATTATACTAAATTCGAATTAATAACATAGTAAATACAAACCTGAAAGGTTTCACCCGAAAAAAAGGGGACAAAGCTTCCAGGTTTCCCAGCACTACTGCAGCCGGATCAACTGACTATACGACTTTAGTTATATCCCTGTTCAAATCTACAACTTGGTGAACGGCCTGCTTGCTTCATATCCCTCTCCTGAAGCTTTGAGGAAATACATTCCTTGTGGCAATTTTTGAATATTTACAGGCAAAGCCCCGTGGTCTTTCCCACTCAAATAATAAGGTTGGTTGATCATCGATTGACCAAGGCTGTTGTAGACCTGGATTTGAACAGCATGGTCAGTATGGAAAGGTAATTTTACATTAATGATTTGAGTTGCCGGATTCGGATAAAGTACCAGGTCTCCCTCCTCCTTGTCATTATCCGATCCAATATAATCACGCAAGTCGTCACCTCGGATTTCAAGTCCTTCACAATAGTTGACACCGCATTTTCCGGGTTTATAGCCTTGAAAAAGATAAAAATAAAAGTCAGACACACTGACCTGCAGGGTGTAAAAGCCCTGGTGGCAGACATATATTTTTTTGCCTTTTTGTTTCGCCATCGCAAGCATTGCATTCAAAAATTTCTGTGTCTGGCTGCAATAAGAATATACCCGCACATGGCCCCGATTGTTTCCATCCGCGTCATTCAAAGGTGCTCCAATGGCTACCGTAGTACCATCCCCAGAAAGCGATACAGAAACACCTGACTGGTCATCATCCGATTAGCCATCGATATCGGCTCCCTGCTCGATCCAGGTACCCCCTGTATTCTTATACACCCGCACCTGACCATGACTGTCTCCTCCGCCGTCATTGTTTGGTGATCCAATAGCCACCGTGGCGCCATCCGCAGAAAGTGAAACTGAATGGCCCGACTGGTCACCACTCGCTTCCCCATCGATGTCTGCTCCCTGCTGGATCCAGGTGCCGCCTAAATTTTTATACACCCGCACATGACCCCGCAGGGAAGTGCCACCGAGACTTAATGGTGCTCCTATGGCCACCGTCTTTCCATCCGCAGGAAGTGAAACAGAATAGCCGAACTGGACTCCATCCAATTCGCCATCGATATCTCCTCCCTGTTGAATCCAGGCACCTCCGATCTTTTTAAAAACTCTTACATGACCTTGATAGGATCCACTCCCGTCATTATAAGGTGCTCCAATGGCCACCGTGGTGCCATCCGAAGAGAGTGAAACGGACTTGCCTGATTGGTCTCCATCCGCTTCTCCATCGATATCAGCTCCTTGCTGGGTCCAGCCACCCCCTATGTTTTTATAAACCCGTACATGACCCCGACTCCCTCCACCACCGGAATTAATGGGTGCTCCAACAGCAACTGTGGTTCCATCCGCAGAAAGCGAAACAGCATAGCCTGATAGGTTTAAATTCGCTTCCCCATCAATATCCGATCCTTGTTGGATCCAGGTAGCTCCAATATATTTATATACCCGCACATGACCCCTGGAGGTCCCGCCACCTGCATTATTATATGCCCCAATGGCCACTGTGGTGCCATCCGCAGAAAGCGAAACAGACCAGCCCGATAAGTTAGCAATAGCTTCTCCGTCGATATCAGCTCCTTGCTGGGACCAGGTACCTCCTGTATTTTTATATACCCGCACATGGCCACTATATATTCCAATAGTGTGATTAGGTGCTCCAATGGCCACTGTGGTGCCATCCGCAGAAAGTGAGACAGAAAAGCCTGACAAATCACCATTACCTTCCCCATCGATATCAGCCCCCTTCTGAGTCCATTGAGCATGAAGCCCAGGTGTAAGGAGACAAAAAAATCCAATTGAAATAAGGGTACTGATTTTATCAAATTGGCTCATATTGAAAAATTCAATTATGTATGAATAATAATTTGAATGTAAAAAAAATTCCGCAGATATTTTTCAATAGGTTTAAAAAGTCATATGGAGACCCCAAGGATTTTAATTGAAATGTTCAGGAAAAACAAATTAATTAAATGTCCCCGACTGAAACCAGTTCGTATTTTTATTCAATCCGGTAAAGGTTAATAACGGATATAAAAAAACTGTCGCTTAATAAATTTCTAATCAATTCTACAACTTGGTGAACGGCCTGCTCGTATCATACCCCTCTCCGGAGACTTTAAGGAAATACATCCCCTGCGGTAATTTTTGAATATTTACAGGCAAAGACCCGTTGTCTTTCCCTCTCAAATAAAAAGGTTGGTTGATCATCGATTGACCCAGGCTGTTGTAGACCTGGATTTGAACAGCCTGGTCAGTATGGAAAGGTAATTTTACATTAATGATTTGAGCTGCAGGATTCGGAAAAAGTACCATATCTCTCTGCGTTTTATCATCATCCGTTCCAATAAAATCATCGAGGTCATCACCCCTGATTTCAAGGCCTTCACAATAATTGGCTTCACACTTCCCCAGTTTGCCACCCAGGAAGAGATAAAAATAAAAATCAGTTGGGCTGACTTGTTGGGTTTTACCCTTGTGACAAACATATATTTTTTTCCCTTTTTGTTTTGCCAATGCAAGAATGGCATTTATTAATTGCTGGGTCTGGCTACAGGTTGCAAACACCCGCACCTGACCCCGGGTGATTCCGCCTCCCTGACTGTATGGTGATCCGATGGCAACTGTGTTGCCCTCCGGAGATAACGAGACGGAATAACCTGATGCGTCTCCATTCGCCTTGCCATCGATATCCCCGCCCTGCTGTATCCAGCTACCTCCAGTCAACTTATATATCCTTATATGGCCCCGATTAGTGCCGCCACCGGCATTATTAATTGCCCCGATAGCTACTTTGGCTCCATCCGCAGAAAGTGAAACAGAATATCCCGAAACATCTCCATCCGTCTCGCCATCGATATCTCCTCCCTGCTGTATCCAGGTACCACCGGTGATTTTATATACCCTCACATGGCCCTGGTTACCAGTACCTGTGCCATCATTAAACACTGCCCCGATGGCCACGGTGATCCCATCCGCAGAGATCGAAACAGACCGGCCTGAATAGTCATAATCCGCCTCTCCATCTATATCCGGGCCCTGTTGGGTCCAGGTACCTCCGATATTTTTATATACCCGCACATGGCCCCTTTCGTTTCCAATGCCGTCATTCTCATATGCACCAATGGCAATGGAGCTGCCATCGGCGGAGATTGATACAGAATAACCAGACTGATCATTATCAGCCTCCCCATCGATATCTGTTCCCTGTTGGGTCCAGGTACCCCCTATATTTTTATACACGCGGACATGTCCCCGATCGCTTCCACCTCCGTCATTCAGATAGGCACCAATGGCAACTGTGCTGCCATCGGCAGAGAGGGAGACAGAAGTGCCTGACAAATCAATATCTGCTTCGCCATCGATATCTGCACCTTGTTGAGTCCAGGCACCCCCGATATTCTTATACACCCTTACATGACCTCGATTGTTTCCACCACCGGAATTGCCGGGAGCCCCTATGGCCACAGTATTGCCATCTGAGGAGAGAGATATTGAATAGCCGGAAAAGTCATCGATGGCCTCCCCATTGATATCTGCTCCCTGTTGGATCCATTCACCACCTATTTTTTTAAAAACCTGGACATGGCCCCTATTGGCGTCTCCTGGATTGCCTGTTGCTCCAATGGCCAGTACGGTGCCATCCGCAGACAGCGAAACAGCATAGCCTGAAAGGTCACCATTACTTTCACCATCAATATCTGCACCCGTTTGTACCCATTGTGCATGAAGGTGAGGGGAAAGGAGAGAAAACAATCCCAGGAAAATAAGTGCACTGGTTTTATATAAAGGGTTCATATTGAAAATTTCTAGATTGGCGGAATATTATTTGAAGATAAAAAGAATCTGACTATTGGTGATATGATATGATATATTGGTAAAATCATTGTCGGGGGCGGAGCCCTTCACGGTAAGGCTTCAAATAATTTCCAAACTGACGCAAAAGGAAAAGGCCCTTGAATTACTTAAGCATGACAGTGGTGAAACGAATCCTGTTTTTCCTTTGCAGGGTTCAGCGGATCTATCACTTCAAAGTTGGCCATCATACCTGCTGCATGATGTTCTATGATATGGCAGTGGTACATCCATATCCCTGGCCGGTTATCGGGCATCCAGGCAATTTTTATTTTGCTCCTCGGTTTTAAATTTACAGTATCCTTCCAGGCTTTGTATGCCGGTGCTTTACCGTTTTCTTCCAGAACCTGGAAAAAGAAACCATGCAAATGAAAAGGATGATCCATCAAACTTGTATTTGATACCTCCCAAATCTGCAGATCACCCACCATCACCGGTCTGTCCAGGCCGTGCATTTTACTGTTAACCCTGAAATCAATAATATGTTTAAGGCTGGGGTCAACAGATAATTTTACTTTCCGGTTGACTTCAGCATCCTGTGGGGCTAACGATCTTATTTCTGTAAGCTTTTCCGGCAATACAGCAATGGATTCTTTTCTTTCCAGTACATGTACCGAGGCATATTTTTGTAGTTTGGGTTTAAGCATTGTGACACGGTTGTAAGGCAATGAATTTATTGAAAAACTTTCACCTTCCTTAAATGGGCCAACTACAATATCAAAACGCTCTCCGGGTGTTATTAATAATTCTGTCTCGATTCTGGGATATTCCAACAACCCGCCATCCGTTGCAATTACTTTAAATGGTTTTCCGTCGAGGCTTAGTTTAAAGTACCGGGCGCTTGCCGCATTCACAATTCTCCATCTTTCGGTTTGTCCCGCAAACATTTGCAGTGCCAAAGTTTCTTTTCCATTTATCAGGTTTGTACTCCCTTCTCGCCCATCATGTCTTTCGATCCATCTGCCCAAAGGTCCATGCTGCTTAAATTCGTTGTTGGAGCTGAGCTTCATATCATCTAATACCAGTATTCTGTCGTCATCCATTGCAGGATCAGTATCATCTTCAATGACAATACCGCCATACATACCCTTTTCCATCTGCACGGTTTCATTTTGATGCGAATGGTACCAGAATGTTCCTGCATCCGGCACTATAAACCGATATTCAAAACAATCGCCTGGTTGTATTGGTTTTTGCACTTCACCAGTACCGTCCATAGTGGCCGGGAGCCTTATACCATGCCAGTGTACCATTGTCGCTTCGGGTAAATTATTTTGAACCCTTACTACCAGCGTATCCCCTTTTTTTGCCTTCAGTACAGGACCCGGTACCTGATTATTAAACCCCCATGCTGTTATGGTTTTATCAGGCCTGAGTTCCCAGGTAAATTCACTTGCTGTTAAGTTGTACTCAACAACGTTTTTTTCATGATTCATTGTAGTGGTTTTTGATGTTATTAAATGATCGTTAATTATTTTGTCGTTAACCTAGAGTACAAAACTAGCATTGCATTCAGGGCATGAACGGACATGCAGATGTCAGAAACGGACAAGATTAGAAAAGCATAATAATAGGTAGCTTCCAGGAGTAGACGACTTTAGCTGATAGTGGAGTTAAATCATAGAACACGATGCAATGCTCATTAAGCGGGTTATTGTGCAATGGTCCCGAGCGCTTCGGGATTAACCCGTTGGGTTTTTTTCCTCTATCTCGGTTAACTGCAGTTCACATAAGCATTTCTGTCCTTGATCGGTCTACTATATATAGGTAAGCATGAGGGAATAATTTCCATCACCGCTTAAACTCCTGTGTTCTTTTTTCACAAGTTGATGTCAGATTTACAATTTGTCTGTTTATGACATCTGGTTGTCCGTTGAAGGGCCGAAGGCCATTATACTTTTACACTATCAAACAACAAAAAATAATTAAAAAATGAAAAATAAATTCAGTTTAATCAAAAATCTACTTACAGCTACCAGAGCCATTTCGTTGCTGTTATTATTAGGTTCATGTACAAAAGATGAAGCATTTATCTCCGGTGAAATCAGGGAGTTTTTTTTACAATCAGTAGCAAATGGAGCAACTTATGATATAAAGGTTGGGCTGCCCGTCAACTACAACCCATCTGGTGAAAAATACGCAACTATCTATGTGCTGGACGGAAAGGAAATATTTGGTTTCGTGGCAAACAGGTGCAGGGAAATTTCTGAACAATATGACAAAAAGAATGTATTGGTGGTAAGCATTGGATATGGAAAAGACCGCAGCATAGATTATACACCCACGAAAGTGAGCTCAGTAACAGGAGGAGCCCCGCAATTTTTGAATTTTATAGAAACGCAATTAATACCTAAAATGGAGCAGGATTTCCATGCAGATAGTTCCAGAAATAGCCGGATCATCCTTGGACATTCTTATGGAGGGCTGTTTGGTGGTTATACCTTTAGTGTTAACAATGCAGTTATTGGAAACTACATTATGCTGAGCCCATCTTTTTGGTTCGACAATCGCGTTGCCCTGCAAATGGAAAACGATAACCTGGCTAAAAATAAAAACAAAAAACAATTGGTATACCTGGGTATTGGAGAAAATGAAGAACGCGACAGAATGATTGCTCCTTTCGAAATATTTTATCAAACGCTTCGTGCCAATTATAACAATATTAAACTTGAAAAAAATATTGAAAAAAATACCGGTCATATGGATTCAAGAAATCCCAATATAATCAAGGGGCTCACTTATTATTTTCTAAACAGGTAATGCCAAGGTGAACAAGAATTTATCGTGAAAAAAAACGATTGATAACCACTGACTTGAGATTAAACAATAAATATTTAATTTGATAATCTAACCCACTAAACTATGCTTGCAACAATCATCGGGATCTCTTCCGGCTTCTTTTTAATAATACTGTTCAGTCTTCTGAAGCAGTTTAATAAAAGACTGATCTATGGCCTGATCCTTACAGCGATCGGTTTTATATACGTAGGTTTTGTTTGGAGAGATACACAAGACCTGATCATTAACGCGACCCAGGCTATTGTATTTCTTTTTATCGCTTATTACGGGGTCAAGCAGAATCTTTATGTACTGGCAATTGGTTATTTTCTGCATGGCTCCTGGGATATTACCTACCCGCTATTCAGAGATGCCGG
>Ga0138256_10006817_pt1 | contig 12071 bp, 12 predicted proteins | sample KNB2016incub_MG_FD_105486 | JGI IMG/M metagenome (GOLD analysis project Ga0138256, IMG submission 105486) | Active sludge microbial communities from wastewater in Klosterneuburg, Austria - KNB2014incub_MG | ecosystem: Engineered > WWTP > Activated sludge > Unclassified | place: Austria... | reverse complement strand
CTCCATCCATCCTCCAAATCTGAGATCTTTACTTCGGAAATGACTGCACTTTCCGGAATTTCAATGATCATAATTTTAAAATCAGTATTAAATCCCACACCTTGTCTCCTGATCATATTTTCTAAAAAAGCAAGTGGTATGGATTCAGCAGTATAAAGAACTTTTTTTCCGGGACTATTCCATCTGCCTTTTAGCCCGGAAACGTAAAGACCAGCGCTGTATTTCTTATGAACTATTCTATAAACCAGCATCCAATATTTTATATCGGATAGCCTTGCTGCAACTGATCTATTTCTTCAATAACTAAATCCACTCCTCCCGGAGTAATCAACCAGTCCATCGGCCTTTCTTTAGAATTCCAATAAGGCTTATTTAACCAATAATTGAATTCATCAATATTTCCAAAAACCTCTTCCCCTTTTTCATACAAGGCAATGAGTTTAAGCAAATGCTCGCTATACGAAGGTTCAAACGGTTTGTTTTTCAATTTATAGTTACTGATCGTTCTTGCTGACAAATTAATGAGGGATGCAAGATCCTTTTCATTCATTTTAATGGTGGCGGCAAAATCATAGAAGATCTTTACATTAAGACCTTTTTTGGCAGAAGTAAATATGGCGTGTTTATTTAAAAAGTCCAGATTTTTAAACCGGTATTTTATAGAGTCTTTATTAATAGCAACAGCCATAACCAATTCTTTTCGTAAAGGTAAAGAAATTTTTCAATTTATAAAACGAATATTTTCACAATAAGTTTGTAGTCTGTTCCTTTCCGATCTTAGCGTAAAAAACTTTTCGTGAAAAAAGAGGCTTTAACCTAATTTTTGCGGAACGGATCACAGAGGATTCCCAGTTCTCCGTTTGAAAACACAGATATTAAGGGTTTATTTCACCTGGTAAAAATAGTGGTGGTGAAAGGGATTGAGTGTTGGTGTTGAAGAAAGGCCGAGGTTAAGGTTAAGACCCGATTTCAGGCATTGACATCCTTCCTCATTAACCCTTCCTCCTTCCTCATTATTTATTTTTCACCCGCTCACCGGTAGCCTCATAATTGTCCAGGACTTTTCCTGTAAAATGATCTTCATCTTTTTTTGTAAGCATCACACTTACCTCGATATCATTAACCGTGTAATAAACCGTGACCAAATCATCTTTTACTTCTACTTTGGAGAATTTGGCAATTGTATTACCTGTAGTAGGGTCTTGAACGATTCCAGACAAACCATCACCTGTTTTCTCAAACAGGTAAATGCGTTTTAAATCTCCCAACGGAGTTCCCGGAATGAGTACGTTCCATTTACCAACAAAATAATCTGCACCCGTTTTTGCCTGGGCAGCGCTATGAAATGCCGACAATAAAAAAAAGAGAGAAACAAAAAAAACACTAAACTTTTTCATGTTATCTAATTTAATTTTGAAATTTTTAAATTACTATCAGGCAAATTTATAGGTATTCTTACAGGAATAATAAACCTATCGATTCTTTCGTAAATTTGATTTGCGAAGACATTAGTTCAATTCTGATTTTAATGATAAATAAAAAAAATGACAAACAGGGTTCTGCTTTCTTTTATTGTAATCATATGGTCAATTACAAACCTCCATGCACAGGTTTTTAAGCAAGTGAAGCAGCTGGCCTATGCCGATTCACTGCGGCTGGTCGAAATATTCAAAGACATTCATCAAAATCCTGAGTTGGGCTTTATGGAAGTCCGCACCTCAGGCATTATAGCAAAGGAGCTCAAAGCCCTGGGATATGAAGTAATTACAGGAATTGCAAAAACCGGCGTAGTGGGCATTTTAAAAAACGGCGAAGGACCCATTGTCATGCACCGGGCCGACATGGACTGCAATTCGGTGAAAGAAATTACCGGGCTTCCTTATGCAAGCATCAAGACGATGAAGAAAGAAGACGGGACTGAAACCCCTGTCATGCATGCCTGTGGCCATGATGCACATGTCACCTGGTTACTGGGTATTGCAAAAATTATGGTGACCCTTAAAAGTCAATGGAAAGGAACCTTAGTTTTATTGGCGCAGCCAGCAGAGGAACCTTTGACCGGAGCCAAAGCAATGGTCGCTGATAAAATGTATGAAAAGGGGGTGCCAGTGCCAGATTTTTTATTTGGTATGCATACCTGGCCAATAGCCACTGGCAGTATTATCAATGGAACCGGTGAACGGGCCGCAGGAAGCGATCAGTTGGATGTAACTTTTTATGGTGTTGGCGGACATGGCTCCACACCGGAGGTTACCAAAGATCCTATTATAATGGCCAGTAATGCTATCCTTCAATACCAGACCATCATAAGCCGCAATATTGCTGCACAGGATGTGGCTGTATTGACCGTGGGAGCAATACATTCAGGAGCGGATAACAATGTAATCCCAGCATCTGCGGTTGTTAAGCTGAACCTGAGGTGGTTTACAGAAAAGACAAGAAATACACTTTTGGCTGGCATTAATAAAATAAATGAGGGCATTGCAGTTGCTAATGGCCTGCCAAAAGAGAATTATCCTACAATTTTAATGAAAGGTTCCGTTTTTCCCCAGGTAAATGAAGCTTCATTAACCAATAGAATTAATAATGTGTTGACAAGTGTTATTGCTCCGGAAAAAATTTTCTCCAACACCCTTCCCATCATGGGTTCAGAAGATTTTAACCATTTGGTATTGGGCAACAATAAAACAGTTTGTGATTATATATTTGTCGGAACCGCCAATCCCGACTCCTACGCGCAAGCAGTAAAGGAAGGAAAGAGGGCTCCTTATTTCAATCACAATGGAAATTATCAGGTTGATCTGGCCGGAATTCCGTTGGGTGTACAAATAGGTGTTACCGCGATTCTGGAAATGTTTGAGAAATGATTTCCATTTTCACTTAGTTGAGTTTATGAATGCGCCAGCAAAAACCCGGCATCGATCTTCAATTTTTTATACACCGCTTTTAAAAACATGACATCCGGTTCCCGTTTACCGGTTAAAATTTGCGATAGCTTAGGAGCTCCAATGCCGAGTTTCTTTGCAAGTTTAGCCTGGGTTAGCTTTTGTTCCGCCATTTTGAATTCAACCGCCTCCTGAATTGTTTTTGGTTTAATTGGCATCAGCTGCATCATGTTGTCTTCATACCCTTCAGCAAGCTTTGAGAGCTGTCCCAGCATAGTGGATTCTTCCTTTGGCAGCAGGTGAAAACCGCCTGACCTGGTCACATTATCCAGAAGTGTTTCGATGGTTTTCATTACCGCTTTATATTCTTTTTCTGATCTGATCTTATTCATCATAACTATATGGTTGTACAATCCATTTTAGTGTATTCATCGTGTGTATCAATAAACCTTATATACAGTGTCCTGATATCAAAAAAAATCATGGCAACTAACCTGTATTTCTTTCCTTTGATATTGAACACATACCGATCATTACCTATATAATCAACGGAATTAAATGTCCTTTTAATGTCAGCAAGAGATCCCCAGTCTGCTTTTTTGGTTTATCCCACCAGTCATTCACGGCCTCTACTGCGTCTGCATGTTTGCGACCAAAGTCCGTTAACTTGGTTTTAGAAATAACTACCACGAAAGAAAATTAGTTTCAAAATTAGAAATAAAATTTCATTTTTTGAAATAACTAATCCCTGATTTCGGAGGCGTATCGCTTCTTTTCTTGGAGGAAACGATTTGTAAGGATGCTTAAGAGTATCACTTTCCAATACAAAAAGTGAAGTGATATTGAATATCAATGAGTTAATTCAATCGAGGTACAAATAAGGTACAAGAACCACTTATTTCAGCTTTTTAGTCAATTGAGTGAAAAATTTTCCTTTTTCCATTGTTTCGTTTTATTTTAGTCGATATGAAGACAGAATTAACCCCTTTTTCAAAATCGATAATCCGAAACTTTGGGTGGATCCTGTTGGTAGGTTTTTTCGCATTTATTTTACTACGGACTAATAAAAAAGAAAAGCCAATTTCAACCCAAGTGCTGGCCCAGGAGCAGGCCCCGGAATATGAACCTATTGAGCCGGTTAAGCCGATACCTGCCTTTTTGTTATCGAGTTATGATGTCAAGTATAATCAATACCAATATAGAGGAACTCCTGAAAATTTAGCCAGCGAAATAGACGGATTTGCAGATTCCTGGGCTTATATCGCTAAACATAAGACAGATTCGCAATCTAAAGCGTGGGAAAAAAGAATTATTAATATGCAGATAAAGGAACTGCCCTTGCTCCGCAAAGAATGTGGCAATGAGATGGATAATAAATTATGGGAAGAAGATGTAAGGGTTGCGGTTTCAGGAAAGGGAAATAAGACTATTACATTTACTGGATACCATTTTGCGAGTAATAAAGGGATTAAGGAAACTCAGGAAAGCCTATACAGCACATTAGTAAAATTCAGATTTAATCTAATTATTTATAAGTGGTATAAAGGTCAGGAGGACTATCAATATTTTAAACTAAACACACCTAATGATTCTGCTCCATATTGATAAATTTGTGAAAGGCTGGGCCATTAGTTTTTGGAAAAAACGTTCCTCCCGATTTTGACAAGACGTGTGCTTCCCCCTGGGCAGGGTCGTGGAAATGCGTTTGGTTTCAGGATTATACACCCCCTATGCCATTGCATGACTTTTTGCCCCTCTTAACTGTCAAAAAGTGTCTACGCTTAGCTATGCGATCTTAGCTCATTGACACTTTGAGGATTAGACCGGCATACCCCCTTCAAGGATATTTGCCAACTCTCTCAACCTGGTTAAGTAAGGCAACAATAGATTTTTATTACCTCCACTTTCCTTAATCATGGCAATGTTACTTTCAATAAATAAAGGAATATTGGTTATTGTGCTATGACTGTTCAACTCAATAGGCTTTGTTGGGAGTACAACCTCTTTGAAATAGTTTTCGAGGTTGGAAATATCTTGTTCCCAGCTTTCGGGCTTTCGTTGTTCAGGCTTTCGTAAAGCACAAACGGCTCCAGGTTGTTCAAATGCCTTTTCCTCATTCCCTGGGGGTGGTTCGGTGGCTTCGGGCCCAGGTAGTACAAAATCTTTATAATTAAATTTTATTAAATAGTCAGCAAGGTCAAAACCCTGTTTCCTTTCGGCTTCGGTGGCTTTGCGTTCCAGTAAATCGGAAACGGTAAATGTTGTCCCTATTAATCTGGATGAAAGTTCCTTTGCCTTACTGTTCCATTTTTCAAACCCGTTGAGGTCAGGAAATAATATAACAGTTCGCCCTTTTAGGATATTACACTTTTCAGCGTTCAGGTTGGTAAGGCTGCCAACGGCAACCCAAATAAACTGGGGCAAATAAATGCTGGCAATTATGGCCGTTTTTTCGCTTTCAACTATGGCAACGGGACGTGTTTTATCAAATTTTAGTAAGTGTTCCCCAAACAAACATTGCCTTAATTCAAATGTTGGCTGTTTAAGGGCTTTGTGTACCCAGTTAATGTGGTTGAAAGGTTCTTTTACTCTTTTGCCTGTGATGGGGCTGTATAGCATTATTTTACCCGTTCTTACTTTGCCCTGGGTATCTATTTGCCAAAATACCGTTGCCCCGTTCCAATGTTTTGAGGTGGCAATGAAATAACGGCTTACCACTTGGCTGGCAACCTCAACCCCAAACAGGTCTATCAGGAACTTTACAAAGTTGTTCGTTTCAAAAGCAGTGGGGTTCAGGCTGGCTTTAAATACCTCAACAGGTATAAATGAAATGGGATTTTGTATAGGTGCTACTGGCCGGGGCTTAAATGTTTTTGGGTAGGGTGTATCAAGTGAAATATTGTGATCCCGAAAATACTGTTTGGGGGTGTAATGGTGCCCACAATTAGTTTCCCGGTTGCACCTGCCAACGCTGGGGTGAATATGCTTACCAGTTTCCGTATCAATGTAAAGGGTAAAGGTTTTACCCCTTTGCTGGCAACTGGGGCAACTGTAACGGGTATTCATTCCCTTGTATGGTTCTAATATGTATCGGTATTCACCCAATATTTACTTTTTTAGAGTAACAAGTGTAACGGTTGTAACAAGGTGTTACAGGTGTTACAGCGTGTTACAGTCTTTCAAAATTCTACTTACTTTCATGTGCGAAATACCCAGTTCAGCCCCAATTTCCCGAAGGCTTCTCCCTCGTTGCTTTAATTCGTTTACCTTTTCGTTTAGGTTTTCTTTGTCCTTTTCGGTATGCTGTTTCAGGTGTTCCCATTCCTTGCCAAAATTCACAAACTCAAACAATAGGAAATTAAGGGGCTTGTCAATTTGACAAACACAAACATTTTCAGCATCATAAATTTGTTCTGTGTTCCGTTGCTTAATCTGTTTCAGGTATCGTAAATTTTTATCGCTGTGGCTTTCGCCTATTGAAAAGGAGCTATCACAAAAGTTTATTAGCATCTTACTGCCTTGTAAATCATTGCGGGTTATTGGTTTTGATAAATCCCTTTTTGGGGTGTGTGCCAGTGCTAAAATTGAAAGTCCATATTTATTCTTTATTGCTTTCAAGTGTTTCATTAAAGGCAAAGCATCTTTAGCCTTTTCAGTTTCATTTTTAAGGTAAGTAAGGTTATCAATGATTAAAACCTTCGCCCCTGTTTCGGTAATACTTCTTTCCAGGGAATGATTGAGGTAATCCTCAAAGGTTTGGTTTTCAGGTATTACTGCTTCGGGGTTTATCTCAACCCTTATAAAGTTGGTATCAAAGTTGTAATGTTTTTCAAATTGTATTGAATATCGGTTTTCAAATTGTTTGTCGCTTAACTCAAAATCAAAATACAAAACAGGTTGCTTTGGTGTTTCCAATTTAAAGCCTCGTATCTGTTCGCCCCTGCTTATACTATTACATATTTGCACGGCTAAAATTGACTTACCTAAGTTGGTGTCGGCAAACAAAATACATAGTTCGCCCTCAAACCAAAATTCACCAAAAAGCATTTTTGGGATAGGTCGGGTTTTGGCTTGTTCAATCCAACGACTGGCAGTTTTTACGATAAACAGTCCTTTACTTTCATTGGCTTCGTTTCCCTGCTTTAAAATCCTTTCTGCTTCGAATTTAACGTCCTCAATTCCCATAGACGGTTTATCCTCAATCCCGATGTTGTATTTATCAAGGTCAAAGTTTGGATTCAGTTCCATGATGAGAAAAGGTTTAGCTGGATCAATAATTTTTTCGGGGCTTTCTCTGGGTCGGTGGTTAAATACCATGCCTTGAAACCTGTTTTTTTACAAGTGGTTTTCAGTATTTCCCAAAGCCGGCCGGCCTTTTCCAGGTCCCTTTTGTACCTGCAAATGTTCTTTTGTGGTACTCCTGTAGCTTCTGAAACCATTGAAGCAGTGGCAACTTCTTTTTCTAAATATTGAAATATGGTTTGCAACTGGTTCGAGTGTGCTTTAGCTTTGCCATTGCTTTTGTCCTGGGGGTTGTTTGTGTTTTTCATGGCATCCCCCTTTTCTTTTTAGTTAAGTATAGATCAGCTTCGACAGTTGTTTCTGCCAATGTTCTTTTTCTGCCTTGATTTATCCATTCAAACAAACTTCTTTTTGAAAAGTACAAGCGCTTTCCACGTTTGCAAACAGGAATTTCTGCTCTTTGAGAATATCCATACAGAGTAGGCACAGACAAATTCAGCAGCTCTGCGGCTTGTTGGACGTTTAATAGTTGGTCTTCTTCAGGTTCTTGAATGTTCCTTTGCTTTTGGGCAGCAAAGCAGGTTTCAATTTCCTGTCTAAACAATTGTCTGATTTCAGGAATTGAAAGTTGTGTAAATATTACGTTTTCCATTGTGCTATAATTTTTGTTACAGCACAAATATTTGTTCAGAAATTAGGGGTTAGGGTACTCTATAGGGTACTCTAAATTTTATTTTTTAGTTTTATTCAATTCATTTCTTGCAGTTTCAATTTCGTTTTCAATTAATTTTATAACTTCAGAAAGTTGCACTCTTTTAAAAAGTGGCCTGATTGATTCTAAATCCTTTATCAACTCTTTATCTGTTTTAAAGTTTGGAACTTTATTTAGTTTTTTGTAAAAATCTGAACTTGTAATCGCTTTGAACTCTTTGCCTGTAATCAAGTGTATGAATTTTGCCATTGGTGAAATATCAATATTCCGCCTTGGTTCAAGACCGTATTGCTTAAAAAAGTAATAAAATATTAAGACTAACTGACTGTTTGTATAACCCTCAAATAATTGTTGTGCGTTTAATTGAATTTCTTCGTTTTTTTCTTTTTTGGGTTTTAAGTCTGTTTCAGGGAATAACTCTTGCTCGAGCTTAATGAATTCTTTTCTAATAAAACTTATACAATTCTTTGAAACCCACAATAAGTAACCATTTAATGGCTTAATATAATCCCGGCCTTGGGTCTGAAATGGAGTATCAAGGCGTTCAATTATGCAAGCAAATAAATAATACAGACTGTATTTATCCAAGTCTAAATTTTTTAAATGATTTACAACTGTAAGTGGTTTATCCTGGTTGGCTTCTATAATCGCACATTGTTCAAATAGTATATTAAAAAACTCAAGAGGTTCAAAAACACCAAAATGTCTTCCACCTTCAGATATCTCATTAAAAAAAGAAATGTTTAATGGATCGTCCAAAAAAACTTCAACGTCTTCTTGCGGAGTGAATTCTATTTTCTTCATTAGTTAGTTACTTTTCATTTGGATCAATTCACCTCCGTTTGGGTTATCCCTTTTGCTGCTCATTTTAATGAGTTATTCCCCACAACGCTGGAAGCTGGTCTTTGTCTTTTTTAACTTGAATTAAATTGAATAATAATTTTAATCCGCCTGGGGTTAATCTAAGGTAACTAAATATCTAATTTGATTCTGTTGGCTGCTTCTCTTTTCGTCTGATCAATAATTTTGGCGTAAAGCTGCGTTGTCTTTAACTCCCGGTGTCCAAGCATTTTAGATACCGTATAAATATCAGTTCCCTTCGATAACTGCAAGGTGGCAAACGTATGCCTGAAACAATGAAAGGTTATATCCTTTGTAATTCCGGCTGCTCCAATCCATTGGTATAGGTGTTTGTTTTCGTATGCTGAATAATTAAGCCCCTGAAATACTTTGTTGGTCGGTTCTTTGCGGTCACCCAGCAACCTGAAAGCCTGTTCTGAAATAGGCATCATTTCAACCCCTTTTGTTTTTTGTTGTTTGAACTGAATAAAATACCCGTTGCCCTTAATGTATTCCAGTTCACCCCAAACAAGGTTTTGAATATCTGAAAACCTCAACCCTGTGAGGGCTGAAAACAGGGCTGCACGTTTCAACAAAGGATTGTTACATTCCGTTTTTACAAGGCTGTTCAGTTCCTCAATGGTTAAAAAATTCCTTCGGGTTTCTGCCTGTTTTACGGGTTCAATTCTTGCGTTCAGGTCGTTGGATAAATACCCGTCTTTATAGGCTTGTTTTAGGGTCGCTTTTAACTTATTGAAATAGGAAACGGCTGAATTTTGGGATAGGGTTGTTTTATTGCTCTTATTACTTTTGGTAGTAAGTAAATAATCTTTGAAATCATTGCAAAACATTTCGTTGAGGTCTGAAAACTTCAAATTTCCCTTTGTGAAAGTTTCAAGGTATTTGCACGCTGAAACCCAATTATCGTGGTTGCTGGCTTTGCGTTTAGCGGCAAGGCTTTTAAAATAAGTAACAAAGTTTTGTTCTCCCTGCTCTTTAATCCTTAGTTGTTCCTTTTCGTACCCTGTATAAATTTCGGGTTTGTTTAAATGGTTTTCCCGTTTCTGCCTTATCTGCTCTGCAATTTGCATCGTTTCAACATTGTGTTGCTTATCGATTGGGGTAAGTTTTACTTTTTTAAGTCTCCCGGTCTTATCCTTTTCAACTTCATTGAATAAATACATATTCAAAAACTCCCTTCGGGTTGGTTCACCTGTTTCAGGGTGCGGTATAGCTGGGTAAAAATCCAGGTACAAACTTTGCCTGTTCCCTGAAATTGCTTTTTGCCTTAGCTTAACTTTTATTGCCATTGTCTTTTATCCTTTTGTTGTTTAACTCAATAGTTTATCAATTACCGATTTAGGGACGTATGCAAACCGGCCCTTTTTTATTTTGGGTATGTTGTTTCGTATTATAATATCATGTAAAGCCTTTTCAGAAATGTTGTAATGGCCATGTATTTCGGTAAGGTTGTAACATTCTGAAATATCAAACTTTCTTTGTTCAGGTTGGTTTTCTGGTTGGGGTGGATCGGTTCGGGGCTGTTCAAATAAAAGCCGGTCAAGGTCTGAACGTCTTATTATGGTTCGTTTACCTGCCTTGCCTATAATCAGTTCACCCCGTTCAATTATTCGATAAACTGTTCGCCTGCTTATTCCAATCAGTTTACAGGTGTCCGCAATGCTTAAAAAGGCTTTTGCTTTAAGTTCCTCAATAGGTTGGCTTTTTATTCGCTGGGTGTGCTTATTGCTGGCTTCAATCTTTGAAACCCTTAAACGGGCCTTGTAAGCCCTCTTGCTGCACGGATCACTACAATATTGGGTTACAGTGGTCCGGGCTGTGAACTCCTTGCCGCATTGCTGGCAAATCCTTTGGACCTTAATATTTGAACTCATTTTGTAGCTTATTGTGCCTTATTGTGCCTTATTGTGTCTATGTGTGCCATAAAACGCCCAAAAAATGGGTTGAGGTACAAATTTTAACCCCAACCCGTCTTAAGGTACAACTAAGGTACAAATATTCCATAAATAAACAGGTAGCTATACAAAGAAAACCAATACTTAAAATCATTAAAAAAGCCCTGTATTAGAGGGCTTTATGTTTGTTACTTATCGGATTGGTGTTTGGTTGTTTTGTGCCGGTTACTTTCCAATACAAAACCTCGTAAATATCGACTCCAGTAAATCCTCTGTAGATATCTCTCCCGTGATCTCTCCCAGGTAATGCAAAGCTTGCCGGATATCCATAGCAATCAGTTCATGACCACTCTTTGAATTTACCTGCGTCAGTGCCCTGCCCAGATGTTCGTTTACTTTTTGCAGGCAATCTACATGACGGCTATTGGTCAGTATGTTTTGAGATAGCCTGGTATTGTCTTTAGAAATGGATTCCAGCAACCGCTCTTTGAGATAGACGATATTCATATTGTTGCGGGCGGAGGTGGGGATGATATCGCCCCGGGTAATTCCATCCATCACATAATCTTCCGGCTTGGTGTATGGATTGAGGTCCATTTTATTGGGTATGAGGATGACTTCGAGGTCCGGGTGTTTTAAAACTGCAATATCCGATTGTACCTGGGCAGGGTTGAGTTCGGTCACATCAAATACATAGAGGAGTATGGAGGATTGACGGATTTTGTCGTGGGTGCGTTGGACGCCGATGGCTTCGATTTGGTCCTGGGCTTCACGGATACCGGCTGTATCGATCAGGCGGAAGGGAATACCATCTATGTGTAGGACTTCTTCTATAGTATCGCGGGTAGTACCTGGTATATCGGATACTATTGCGCGTTCCTCCTGTAGGAGGACGTTTAGTAAGGTACTTTTACCCGCATTGGGGCGACCAGCGATCACCGTATTGATCCCGTTTTTGATGGCATTACCTAGTTTAAACGTATCCAATAAAACCCGGATCTTTTCAATGGCACCTGTCAATAACGTTTTTAGTTGACTGCGGTCGGCAAATTCTACGTCCTCTTCGCCAAAATCCAATTCCAGTTCGAGCATACTCGCAAAATGGATCAAATGCGATCTGAGCAAGGCAATTTCTTTGGAAATCCCACCTTTGAGTTGGGACAGGGCTACCTGGGTTTCCGCTTTGGATTCGGCAGCTATTAAATCGGCTACACTTTCTGCCTGGGTCATATCCAGCCTGCCATGGATAAAAGCGCGAAAAGTAAACTCTCCCCTTCCTGCCGCTCGTCCACCCAGGTCAATCAACCGGTTTAGTATCGCCTGCTGGATATAGGTGGAACCATGGCAACCGATCTCCACCGTCTCCTCTCCGGTATAAGAATGGGGGGCCTTAAATAACGTCACCAAAACCTGGTCGATGGTATCCTGATTTTCGTCTAATATATAACCAAGATGCACGGTATGACTGGCCTCTTT
>Ga0138256_10006816_pt1 | contig 12072 bp, 8 predicted proteins | sample KNB2016incub_MG_FD_105486 | JGI IMG/M metagenome (GOLD analysis project Ga0138256, IMG submission 105486) | Active sludge microbial communities from wastewater in Klosterneuburg, Austria - KNB2014incub_MG | ecosystem: Engineered > WWTP > Activated sludge > Unclassified | place: Austria... | reverse complement strand
TATAGAAATGCGAGCTGAACACGATCCAATTGAAATTCATATTGGAACGATCAAACAATATATTCTTTATCGTGATTCTGAATTGTTGATTCGACTCAGGTATTATCCGTATTTCCAGTTGGCCGTAATTGCTTTGTTTCTTGTAGTGTCTTATCTGGCATTCAGTAGTTCAAGAAAAGCGGAACAGAATCAAGTGTGGGTCGGTATGGCAAAAGAAACGGCGCATCAATTGGGAACACCGCTTTCATCGCTCGTCGCTTGGCTTGAGTTTTTACGACTCAAAGGAATGAGCAGTGATTATACGAATGAAATTGAAAAGGACATAAATCGTTTGCAAACGATCACAGAACGTTTCTCGAAAATTGGTTCTGCGCCTTCACTTTCAAAAGTCAATGTGTATGAAGTACTGAGTCATTCAGTTGGATATATTCAAACACGAAGTTCCGATAAAGTTATTTTCGACCTAGCAAATCCTGCGACAGAGATCTGGGCACCAATGAATGTTCCATTGTTTGAATGGGTAATTGAAAATATTTTGAAGAATGCAATTGATGCCATGAGTGGAAACGGAAAAATTACAGTGACTTTTACCAATCAACATCAATTCGTTTACATTGATATTGCCGACACAGGAAAAGGAATTCCAAAGTCATCATACAAAACAATTTTTAAACCGGGCTTCACAACAAAAAGCAGAGGCTGGGGACTTGGACTTTCATTAAGCAAAAGAATTATCGAAGAATACCACGATGGACAGATCTTTGTGAAAAATTCTGAAATGGACAAGGGTACCACGTTTAGGATCGTGCTGAAAAAATAAAATTTTCAGTTTGAGTTTGAAGAGCGAAGTGTGTTGTGTAACGCTCCACACTCCACACTCCACACTGAAACTTCACACTAAAACAGGTTAGTTCAGTTTGGGTTTGAGTTTGAAGTGCGAAGTGTGTAGTGTAACGCTCCACACTCCACATTCCACACTGAAACACCACACTAATTTCAAACTTTACACCCTACACTCCCACCGAATCATGTCAGGCATCTACATCCACATCCCCTTCTGCAAAAAAGCCTGCCACTATTGCGACTTTCACTTTTCAACAACGCACGGAATGATGAATGATATGGTGAATGCCATTCAGCAGGAAATTTTATTACGGAAAGTGTACTTGGCGGGAGAAAAAGTAGAAACCATTTATTTTGGCGGAGGAACACCATCGTTACTCAATAAAGATCAACTCGAATTATTATTGAATACTATTCGTGAAAATTTTATTGTGGATGAAAATGCAGAGGTGACTCTCGAATCAAATCCCGATGATTTAACTAATGAAAAATTGCTGATGCTAAAGTCAGCCGGAGTAAATCGATTGAGCATCGGTATTCAATCGTTCCGTGAAGAGGATCTTCAATTAATGAATCGTGCACACAATGCTGAGCAAGCATTGCAATGTGTGAATGATGCAAAGCAAGCAGGATTCGATAACATAACAATTGACTTGATTTACGGATTGCCGGATCTCTCTGCTGATGCATGGACAAAAAACATGGACATTGCATTTGGTTTAGGTGTCGATCATCTGTCGTGTTATTCTCTTACCGTTGAACCGAAGACTGCTTTAGCTACAATGATCAAGCAACACAAAGTGAATGATATCGACGAAGGTGCTGCTTCATTGCATTTTGAAATGCTTATGAAAGCTGCTGCAGAGAATGGCTTCGAACATTATGAGATCAGCAATTTCGCACGCAATGGAAAATACTCTCGTCATAATACTTCCTATTGGCAGCGGAAAAAATATTTAGGGGTTGGTCCATCGGCGCACTCTTACAATGGAGATTCGCGACAGTGGAATGTTTCGAATAATCCAATTTACATTCGTTCGATTGCTGAAAATAAAATTCCTGCAGAAGTTGAAGAGCTTTCTATCAAAGATAAATTCAATGAATATATTTTAACTACGCTTAGAACGAAGTGGGGGATAGATATTGATTTTGTTTCGGCTGAATTCGGAGAGCAAATGACAATTGAGCTACTTGAAAAATTGACTGTTCAGATCGAAGAAAAAATGATTCTTAAAAAAGGAAGTGTGTTTACGCTTTCTGAGAGAGGGAAGTATTTTGCAGATAGAGTGTCGGCTTTCCTTTTTCTTTAAACTTAAACCTAATCTATTTCCACACGAATTAAAAATCCGTAGCACGGGTGTTCCGGGTTATAAACCCGGAACGGCTGATGCCGCAGAAAAAAAGGGTCAACGGTTTTTGACCTTTGACCCTTGCTAGTCCCTATGGGAACTTTTGACCTAAGAATTAATTACTCGAATGCATTGAACCCGGTAACATCCATCCCCGTAATCAATAGATGAATGTCATGCGTTCCTTCGTAGGTAATTACTGATTCAAGATTCATCATGTGACGCATGATCGGATATTCGCCTGTGATGCCCATTCCGCCGTGAATCTGTCTTGCTTCTCTTGCGATCTGCAATGCCATGTTCACGTTATTTCTTTTTGCCATTGAGATCTGTGCTGGTGTTGCACGATTTTCATTTTTCAATACACCTAATCTCCATGTTAGCATTTGTGCTTTGGTGATCTCTGTGATCATCTCAGCAAGTTTTTTCTGTGTCAATTGGAATCCACCGATCGGTCTTCCGAATTGAATTCTTTCTTGCGAATATCTCAATGCTGAATCATAACAATCCAATGCAGCACCAATTGCTCCCCATGAAATTCCGTAACGAGCAGAATTCAAACAACCCAATGGTCCTTTCAATCCTTTCACATTCGGTAAAATATTTTCTTTCGGAATGATTACGTTATCGAAAACTAATTCGCCTGTTGCACTTGCACGCAATGACCATTTGCCATGCGTTTCAGGAGTGGTGAAGCCTTTCATGCCGCGTTCAACGATCATTCCGCGAACGATTCCTGCTTCGTCTTTCGCCCATACAACTGCGATGTCTGCAAAAGGTGCATTACTGATCCACATCTTTGCGCCATTCAAAACAAAATGATCGCCTTTTTCTTTGATGTTACTGATCATTCCATTCGGATTCGAACCGTGATCCGGTTCTGTCAATCCGAAACATCCCATCATTTCGCCTGAAGCTAATTTTGGTAAATATTTTTTGCGTTGTTCTTCGCTACCGTAAGTGTAGATCGGATACATCACCAGTGAACTTTGTACAGATGCAGTCGAACGCAAACCTGAATCGCCACGCTCTAATTCCTGCATGATGATTCCATAAGCGATCTGATCCATTCCGCCACCGCCATATTCTGCCGGTATGTATGGACCGAATGCGCCGATCTCAGCAAGACCTTTGATCCACTGTTTTGGAAATTCCGCCTTCTGACAAGCTTCTTCAACGATCGGTGAAACTTCTTTCTTCACCCAATCTCTAACACTGCTTTGAACTAATCGATGCTCATCTGTAAGAAGTTCATCCATCAAATAATAATCGTGGTACTGGTATCTGTCTTTTGACATTTTTTTCTTTTTTCTTTTTACTTTTTTCTTAAACTCACCCTCTTCATTAGGTCAAGTGTCAAATGTAATTTGCGGTTTGACTTGACCCTTGACCTTCGACCTTCGACCTTCGACCTTCGACCTTCGACCTTCAAAAAGGCGTCGCAAATTTAGCAGAATTTCACGAACATCTCTTCCCGATTTCTCCTAAATTAGCCCAATGATGTGGTTCAAAAATCTGCTATTCTCTAATTCCGTTTCGAGCAGAATTTTCCTCTTATTGTTGGTTTTAGTGCAAATTTGGAAGGGTATTTATCCGGCACTGACAGAAGTCCGCAGTGATTTCCCTAATTACTATGTTTCATCCAAATTGTTACTGGAGGGCAAGGATTTATCGGACCTTTATTCCAACGAACACTTTAACAAACTGATACACAGCTATGGTATAGATCAGAACGGTAAATTTGCACCTTTCCCGCCGGCGACTGCTTTTATTATGGTGCCTTTGGCCGGATTTGAACCGTTGACTGCAAAACGGATCTGGACATGCATCAATTTGTTGTTGCTTTATGCAGTCATCGTGCTGTTTCGTAGGATTTCTAAACTCACGATGCTTCAAAGCACATCGGCCATTCTATTGTTGGGCGGCGCATTGTTTAACAATTTTTACCTCGGACAAGTTTATCTTTTTGTACTATTTATTTGGATGCTCTCTTACTTATGGGCTGAAAAAAGAACCGGTCTTGCAGGTGTCCTTCTTGCGACAGGGATCTCGATAAAGTACTTTCCAATTGTTTCTATTCCTGCACTTTTTATAAAGAAGAATTTCAAAATGCTGTTGGCAACAGCGCTTTCGCTGATTGGAGTTGCTCTGCTTTCAATAATCATTATCGGTGTAAAACCCTGTAATGATTTTATAAATTCCGTTTTGTTTGATCATTTGAATGGAAAGCTGGAAGGTCAGAATCCGTATGCTTTTGCATTTCAATCGTGGAATTCGCTTGCGTTGAATTTGTTTTCGAAAGATACAGTCATCAATCCTAACCCTGTCTTTGATTGGCCGCAAGGGATTTTCATTCTCAAATTACTTGTCTTTCTTGGATTGTTATCAACGTTAGTCTATGCAATTTACAAATTACGCAAACATGCAAAACTTGCTGAATACTCTATCGTTTTGATTTCTTTTTTCGCACTGGCTTTTTCTCCTGCATCAGCGAGTTATCATTTACTACTGCTTTTGTTTCCGATCGCATTGCTTATTAATCTTGAAAAAGATAATGAAGCGCTTATTGCTTTTTTGGTAATTTCAATCTTCGTTCTAGGATTTAGTGGCATTTTATTCAACTTTATAAATTCAAAAGTCTCCTTTTTGCCTTTCCAATTTTATCGCTTGATCTTTTTGAATAGTTTTTTTGTCACTTCCATTTATTTTCTAGTTACCAGAAAAGAAAATCGACTTGACTGAAAATTATTTCTATCATTGTGCCCATGAAATTGATATTGATAATTGTTTTATTTTTCCAATTACCGCAAATCGCCTTTTGCCAAGACAACTTTAGTTATTATGAAGTTGTAAAGGATGATAGTATTATGTTATTCTTTAATGATAAAGATAAATTTGTCGAGAAAGAATGTGCATTTGGAATTAGGTTTACTCGAGTAGATGCTGATGCGAATTTTAATGGTCTGTTTACAGATATTAGTCGAGATGGTGTTTTATTGTCAACCGGTTTTTATGACCATGGAAAAAAGAATGGTTTCTTCCAATCATATTACACTAATGGGAAATCAAAATCAAAAGGAAAATTTGTTGACAACGTACCTACTGGTGTGTGGAAATTTTTCTATGAAAATGGACTGCCTGAAAGAACACTTCAAATTTCTTCTGATGATACTTTGCTGATCAGTTTTTATAATAAGAATGGTATTCAAAAAGTCATTGACGGAAATGGAGAATTTAATGGATACGTTGGTAATTCTGTCATCACTCAAAACTCAACAATAGCAAAAGGTGATATTTTTAATGGGAAACCTAATGGAAAATGGTCTTCTACACAAGCTGATAATTCATACTCTCAAGAAGAGTTTGTTGATGGTGAGTTTGTAAAAGGTGTTTTTTTAAATACTAGAAAAGGTTGGGACCCTAATTATACAAATAGATCTATTTTAAATGCTTTTTTTCCGGGCAATTACTATCTGGAATTGGAAAAATTTAAGTTTCAAAGATGTAAGGATTCGATTCATCTCCAACAGCCAAATTCAGACTTTGATTCCTTTAAATTTTTTAGCTTAATGAAAGCTAGAATTGCTGATGTTATCAAAACTGATTTTAGAGAAAATCGGTCGGGAAATTATTCTATTGGTGAAAATTATATGACTGTGCAATTTACTGTTGATGAAAAAGGAAATGCTAAGGATATTTTAATGACGACAACTTGGGGTGATCAGTTTTTGCGTGAAATCACAAGGTCACTAAAATCAGCGGAGGAATTACCTCCAACGAATACGCCACTTTATATTCATATGAAAGTTGATATTGCACCAAACCGGTCGAGTTACGAATACCATATTAAAATTACTGAAGAAAAGTTTTATTAAAATGAAACTAATAGTAAAAAGAACAAACCCACGCCAACCTCCCTCTCAAGATCGACGCGGGTTTCTGTGCATTTCATTAACTGAATTTAAGTTTGTCTTTTAAATAGGCTCGCGATGGGTTCTCTACTTCATCGACAGTGAATTTAAAGACACATGGACCTCCTCTCGTTTTATATTGTTTAAAGTCTTCAGCAGTGATGTAGGCAAATTTACCGTCAGGCAAAATTGTCCACATAACATTATCACTCGTTGGATTGTACTTTAATGACTTGAAATTACTCGGATAGTAGGCGAAGACAGTGTTGCTATTCTTCTCGACCAGATAAACACAGGTAACATCTAGCTGTCTTCCATATTGATCCTTGAATTGCGCTAACACCGATGCGCCTTGAGGTCGCATTATCGGACGATCACAATTCCAAAGACCAAATCCGTCGACTTGAAATGCTCGACTTACTGCAGCTGTGTAATTGACCGACTTCACTGTATATCTTCCGTATTGCGCATAGTATGCAGCTGAATCGGCCTGAAATTTTTCAAAAGCAACGCTCTGTTCGTTTTCTCGTTTTTGACGAGCATTAGAATAGGCCATAAAGTTTTTCTTAAAGGCCAATTCTGCAGATTTAGTTTTGATCACAGGAGTTACTTCTAAAGAAATTTTTATAGTGTCATTACTTGCTTTCAAGTAATAGGTGTCAACCGATTCTGACTTCTCAATTTTTACTTCTTTCCATTTTTTCTTGACAGCATATTTATGCTTTCCAAGTGGATCTGCAACTAACATGAGATAATTTTCAAATGCATCCTGACCGGTATATTTCCAACGTACATTTTTAATAAATTTATTTTCTTCAGGCGAATCTTTTTTCGGATTCAATTTTAATTCGAATGATTCCGGCCGTGATTTCTTTGAAAAAATATTTTTTCGTTTTTCTTCCATAATTGTATTTGAAAAAAGCTCTATTGAAAATTCAGGTTCAGTGTATTTGAATTTCGTTTCAATTGTATCTGAAAACTCTCTGGTTTTTTGTGTCAGACCGGTTGCTGTTGGGGACACAATATCTTTGCCTCTGTATTCCCATTTTGCTTTATTGGTATCATAATAATAGATCGAATAATCAGGATCGCCACTCAATGATGCCAGCATAACATTGATCTTGTTTTCTTTGTTGACATACAAAGGCTCGTTGTTTTTCATGGCAGTGATCTCAATCATGCCTGCAGAAACGAGTTGTTCATTTGCTCCCGAATCATATTTCATCGGAATTCCACTCAGGAAAATATCGAGTGGAGTGTAATACTCTTTGTATAAAACGTCTACATCTCCGGTTACAACATTTCCATTCTTATCGACAAATGTTCGCGGAGGAATACTGATCAATGAATGATGATTTGTATTAATGTTCTGACCAATGTTTGCATTCACCCTTGTCGCAATGGCGGGCTGAACTAAATGTGGTATTGGCGGATTGATAATCGGTGCTTCAATTTTCTCTCTTTCCAATTTTTCAGGCATTAGTATTTTAAATGTCGGCCCTTCGGTAATCACTGAATACTCGTTTGGATCCGACTGAATGGCAATGCCGGGTTCGGGTTTGCTGTTTTGAAACGCTACAGGTGAACTGGAGTAATTTTCGACCGTGTCTTCAAAGTAGAGGAAATAGAACCCGGATGAAATTGCGAGAACTACAAGAGCAAATAGCGCTCCCTTTTTAACTTTGGCTGATTTGTTTTCTTGATTGGTTGACATGACTATGAATATTGACAGTTGATATATATAGATGCCGTGCAGTTCCTTGGCACAGCAGAATTGCCATCAATTTTGTAGTAGTCAGTTCATGTTTTTTCAGATTTGGATATAGGAGGTCCGAGACAAATAATTTACCTTATTTGCAATTCATTTATTACAATAGAATAATTTGAAACCAAAATGTGCGGCATAGCCACAACTACATTCTTCGGGTGCATCAAGAAGGAGAGAGAGCCAATCAATGAAAAAATACCAACAGCGACTTCTTGTACTTCCCGAACGGCTTGGAAAGGGATTTATTTAATTGTAGTTAATTTTTTTAACACAAGAACACAATCCCGATAGCTATCGGGACACAAAAGACCACGGAATTTTGGAGAACAATTTCCGTGGTCTTTTGTGCACTTGCGTTCTTGTGTTTTCCTTGGTTTGTCTACACGAAGTCTACTTGATTGAACGAAAAAAACAACCCCATTATCCTGAAAAACCAATATCTTGTCCCCATGAAAAAAGTCCTCCTTTTCAACCCGCGCGCTGCTGCAACAAAACCCCGGATCCCAAATTCGGTTTTGGCTGTGGCTTCGTCGTTGAAAGGACTTTACGATTGGGTCATCGTCGATGGAAATTTGGAGACTGATCCATGGACGAAAATCGAAAAGTATCTGGCCTCAGGTGAGTTTAACGTTTTTGCTTCGACCGTTATGCCAGGTCCACAACTCAAACAAGCAATACCATTTTCAAAAAAAATCAGAGAGAAGTTTCCCAAAGTAAAAATTGTCTGGGGCGGATATTTCCCCTCTAATCATTCCAAAGTAGTTCTCAATTCTCCTTTTGTTGATTTTGTAATCAACGGTCCTGGAGAAAAAGCATTTCCTGCTTTGCTTAAAGAACTTGAAACAGGTACACGTAACTTTTCCGGAATCCCTAATCTCATTTTCAAAAATGAATCCGGAGAATTGATCACAACAAAGAAAGACGAGATCTACGATCAGGATACATTGCCTTCATTTCCTTATGCTCAATTAAACGAGTTCTACGAAATTCGTAGATATCTTGGCAAAACGTGTCTGGGTACGAAAACCATTGCTTACCATTCCAGTTTCGGTTGTCCCTTTACGTGCAGTTTCTGTGCTGTCGTTCCAATTTATAATGCACGATGGAAAGGGAAGTCTGCGGAAAATATTTACAAGGATATTTTATTCCTGAAAAATAATTACGGTGGAAATGCAATTGAATTTCACGACAACAATTTTTTCGTCTCTGAAAAACGAACGGTTGAATTTTCCAATCTCATCAAAAAAGAAAACATGATCTGGTGGGGTGAAGGTCGCATCGATACGATCAATAAGTACAGCGATGAATCACTTGCCATCATGCGCGACAGCGGGTGCAGAATGATCTTCTTCGGGGCAGAAACAGGAAATGATGAGATACTAAAGCGAATGGACAAAGGCGGAACACAAAGCGCTGCACAGATCCGTTCATTTGCTGCACGAATGAAGAAATTTGACATCATTCCTGAATATTCATTCGTTCTCGGAATGCCCGCTGATACTGAAGAAGAATCGTGGAAACAAATTAAACGCGATGTGGAATTCATTCGTGAAATAAAAGAGATCAATCCGGAGACAGAAATAATAATTTATGTCTATTCACCTGTTCCTGTCGAAGGAAGTGAATTGTATGAAAAAGTATTAGCATCCGGTTTTCATTATCCGGAGAAACTAGAAGATTGGATCGAGCCATCATGGGAAAAATTCGATCTTCGTAAGAATCCATTGACACCATGGTTAAGTGCTGAAATGATCGATTACATCAGAAATTTCGAAACGGTTTTGAATGGTTATTTCCCGACCTATTCTGATATCAGATTGAATAGATCTAAGATCAAGGTACTGAAATCAATTTCTTCCTTCCGCTATAAGAATAAATTGTATTCATTTCCGTATGAGATAAAAGCGATACAGAAAATCTGGAAATATCGTCAACCTGAAATTGAGGGTTTTTAAGATCATAACTATGTTATTTAAGCTGGTTTATTACATTATTTCCGTTTCAGAGCACTGTTTTTCCCATTCAGCGACTTTCGTTTTGAAATTACTTCAAATAGTTCATCCTTTCGAATACAATTGAAATGAAAGAGGTCAAAACAATGGAACAAATTTTGAAACGGAACAGTGTGAAGCAGCCTTTCCGTGCTTTTGAGAAAAGAGTCAGGAATCTTATCTACAAACCTTTTGTGGAATGGTACACTTCAAGAGAGTCTTCTTTCAAATATCGGGATATACTTGTGAAAGTAAAACCTGGAGTTTTTCATCCGCGCTTTTTTAGCAGTACCGGTTTCTTGCTGGAATTCTTTGAGTTTATAAATTTCAATAGGAAAAAAGTTTTGGAGATTGGATCAGGATCTGGTTTGATCTCTATTTTTACTGCTAGTGAAGGAGCGAATGTTACCGCAATAGATATTTGTCCGCTTGCTGTGGAGAACACTAATTTAAATGTGCTTTCAAATCAGGATAAAATTTCTCTATGTGGTGGCAATGTAACAGTACTTCAATCAAATTTATTTGAAAATGTTCCGGCTGGAATTTTTGATCTATTGATCCTTAATCCTCCTTTCTATCAAGGTGATGCAAAAAAGCCCGGAGATCATGCCTGGTATGCCGGAAAAGACATGGAGTATTTTGAAGAACTTTTTTCGAAATGCAGAAACTATATGGGCCGCGATTCGGAAATGTATATGGTTTTATCGGAAGACTGCAATTTTAGTAAGATCTTCGAAATAGCTAAAAAGAATGCTGTTTTAATAAAAGCGGTAGCGGTCAAGCAATTTATTACGGAAAACCTTTACATTTTTAAGATCACTATTCCCACCTAAATTAGTATCTTTATTGCTGATAAATAATTATGAATTCATCAGTTGTGGCATCTTATAAAATTCTCCCGGATCAGGATGCCGAACTTCGTACTTCTTTGATTCGTGCACTTCTTTACTTCGATATTTTTAATCATCCGCTTTCAAAGAAGGAAATTTGTCATTTAATTCCTATCCATTCTATCAGTGAAAGTGAATTAACGGATGTTCTTACTGATCTTACTGCGCAGAACCTAATTTACTTTCATAACGGTTTTTATTCTTTGTCATCTTCAGTTGAGAGTGTGAAAAGAAGATTGATAGGTGAGCAATGTGCGAATACAATGATAAAACGGATGCAAAAGTTTAGCAGCCTTATTTCATCATTCCCTTTTGTGAAAGCGGTTACCATCAGCGGTTCGTTGTCTAAAAACTATATGGATGAGAATTCCGACATAGATTATTTTATTATTACAGAAAGAAACAGGCTTTGGCTGGCAAGAACATTGTTGATCCTGTATAAGAAAGTATTGTTGTTCAACTCAAAAAAGAATTTCTGTGTGAATTATTTTGTCTCAGAAGATCAAATGTCGATTCCGGATAGGAATATTTTCACAGCAACAGAAGTAAGTTACCTCATTCCTGTTTATAATTATAGCGAGTATCTAAATTTTATGAAAGTGAATGATTGGAATAAAGGGTTCTTCCCAAATTTTCCATTGCGTAGTGAGAGTTTGGTAGTTAAAGAAACATACCCAAAAGTCAAATCTGTACTTGAAAAAATATTTTCTAACTCTTTTGGTGAAAAACTTGACACTTACTTTTTCAGATTAACGTTAAAGCGATGGAAGAAGAAATTCAAAACATTTGATGAGAGCACCTTTGATCTACGGATGCGTTCGAAGAAAAATGTTTCGAAGCATCACCCCAATGGCTTTCAGGAGAAAGTTTTGGGTCAACTTCAAATGAAGATCACAGAATTTGAAAGCAAGCATGACATTTCATTAAGCAATGAATAAAGTTCTCTTTACGCATAGTTATTTCCTTCGCTTCGACCCAAAGCAATGGAAAATGCAGCAGCCATATCCGCCATTAGGTACGATATCAGCGGCAGGATATTTACGTAGTAAAAATTACAAAGTCGAACTTTTTGATTCCATGTTTGCTCATTCTGCTGATGAAATTATTCCTGCACTTGAAAAATTCAAACCTGATTTTTTGGTCATTTATGACGATGGTTTTAACTACCTCACAAAAATGTGCCTCACAAATATGCGAGAAGCAGCTTTTGAAATGATTCGTTTTGCACAAGCAAGAAAAATAAAAGTGATCGTGAACAGCAGCGATTCTACAGATCATGCTGAAAAATACTTGTCAGTAGGAGCGGATTTTATCATCGTT
>Ga0138256_10006814_pt1 | contig 12072 bp, 8 predicted proteins | sample KNB2016incub_MG_FD_105486 | JGI IMG/M metagenome (GOLD analysis project Ga0138256, IMG submission 105486) | Active sludge microbial communities from wastewater in Klosterneuburg, Austria - KNB2014incub_MG | ecosystem: Engineered > WWTP > Activated sludge > Unclassified | place: Austria... | reverse complement strand
GAAAATGAATAAATTGGTTTTGGAAAATGTTTCGGAATTTCAATTGGATCATTGAAAGGAATACCTGAAAATGCTATACAAGCAAAAAACAACATCCATAAAATTAATCCCTGTTTCATACCTATTCAATACTAAAAGCAGTCACTATTTTTTTTGAAATTTCTACCGCATCCAATTGTGGTGACATCACATGATTGAGAATAGATAAGTCAATCTTATCCATCAATTGCTCCAAATCAAATACAATGGTATACGAACCAACTTTATTAATAGGTAATTCAATTTTTTGAAGGGTATTAAATGGATTCATATATCCGCCTATATGAAATTGAAATTCATTGTTTCTGGTTTTGCACAATGTACTCTTCCCTTCTAACTTAAAATTGATATATCCGTTTTGCCAAGTCCAATACATACCCTGTGTAGGATCTAAATCTCCACCTAATGCTCCAGAAACATTGGTTGTGCTATCTATACCTAAATTAAAACTTATATTGCGGATACTATCATTTAAACTATCAGGAACAGAAACATGTAAGGAATTCCGATCTTCCATTTCTATTAAATGCCAGCTGTTTTTCTCGATGAATGTCTTCCCATTATTAAGATTAAATCTCAAGTTCGAAATATAGAATTTAAGAGTCTCGAATTGTATGGATTCTTGATTATTCCCAACGTACAAACTGTCCATTATCAAATCCCGTTGATGATAAATAAATTTAAAATTTACATTTATAAATCCTTGAGCTGTAATTACAACTTGATTCTGAATGAATAAAAACAAAATGAATAAAAATTTAGTATAAGGCATCATGCAAATTGTAAGATACTTTCCAATTATCTAGGTTAAAACCATTATGAAATTCTATATTTTATTCAACTTAAATACATGATGAATTGATCCATTTATGTTAAGATAATAGATCCCTGCAGGAAGTGTTGATAAATTTTTTTCTTCAATACTATTTCCAGAAAAATGAATCTTACCATAGACATCATACAAGCGAAAATAATGATTTTCATTTTTCGGGTAAACAAATATATGGTCTACGATTGGATTGGGATAAACCCTAATGTCATTTTCAATATGTAGATCATCAACTTGTGTTGTAGTCTTAATATATTTAAAAACATCCGAAATTTCAGATTCGCAACCACCAGAATTGGTAATGATGACTTGATATTTTCCACTTTGTGTAGGTGTATATTCCCGCTCAGTCGCTCCATTTATTTTTAAACCATTGAAATACCATTGATATGTTGAAGCATCAGAGGACATTAATAATTCTCCAACTTTAGAAATAACAGGTTTATCGGCCAAGGTCCCTTCAATATAACATTTACTATACCGAAACGCTTGAGAAAGACCACCGTTAACATTAGTAGACCATAATACTTTTTCATTAGCATCCACTTCATAAACATATCCTGCCTTTGCAACACAAACAATCATATTCCCATTAGGTAATTGTTGAGATCCGCCCTCATTACTGGTAAAACCATTTGCAGCATGGCGATAAGTAAAAGTAGTTGGTTCGAATGCTGCACCAGGAGCTTTACTGTAATTGCTATCCTCTGTGTAAGGTGGCGTAATGATATCTACTGATGATTTAGTATTGGAAACCCCTTGATTATTAAATCCAACTAAGGAACCAGCACGAGGACAACCTGCAGGAACCCAATGCGCATCATGAACTACTTTAAAATTTGCGGCTCCGGATGCACCATAAGCTTGTGGATTTCCCCAACGATATAGTAGATCACCTCCTTTACCATATTTTCCACCACTATGAGATGCAGCCTCAGCCATAGTTGTGCTGTGATCTATAACATAAATTTCATTTAAATTATGCGAACTAAAGGCGATCTGATCTAACTCCGCATTATAATCCACACCATTCATGTGCAACCAATCTTTAGTAGTTTTATAATTGATATCCAAGAGTTCGGGATGATCGGAAATGGAAGGATAATAATTTTTTTTACTTGGGTCGACATTTTGAACTAAGTGATCAAAAGATTTCCATTCCCATACCACTTCCCCCGTAGTGGCTCCTGTTGGCTTAACCTCTACTATTTTGTCAGGCCACATGATAATGTTTGATTTACTACCTGCAGCAACTACCTCCGCAGCTGTTCTTAATTCATAAGCAATCAAAAGAACATTACCATTTGGCATTGGGCAAATATCATGGTGCGAACAATAATTTACAGTGGAGTATACATAATCCCAGATCACATTTCCATTATAATCTGTTTTTTGAACCTGGCCACATTGAGGTCCTGCATTAAAATAATTACCTGCATGTTGTACTGCTCTGACTATCGTTCCACCAGGTATCAAATGAGCAGAATATCCGGTGTTACCATTCAGTTTCCATGTATGGTAAGTATTTCCCAAGGTGTCCAGTAAATAAGCATTAGTGGAATTAGTAGGCGCAATAAGCGTATATCCTGGCCACTTTTGTGAAAAAATAGTTTCCGTATCAACAATACAGATGACTGTTATTAAAAATATATAGATATTTTTTTTTAATGATAATTGATTCATATTTAATTTTTTAACTTGCTCAATTTATTCTTAAAAATATATGACTTATTGAATTTTTAGGTTCAACATTATTCATTTTAACAAATTTACTAAACGGTTGCATATTTTATAGAGTGATACTCTAAAAATGTAAATTTAGATCACTTTCCCTTTGGACCTGCACCAAAGTAAGTTGCCAGTTCTTTGGTCAAATCAAAATAGGCATTTAATTGCTGTTCATTACACAATAATTTTATATCCCCAAAATGTTTAAGGTGAATTTGTTCAATATTTACTTGTCGCAATACTATTTCTTGAATAAGAGAATCTGTGAAACTTGGCAAAATATTTGAGGACAGGTGACTGTAAAGTTGATTTTTTAAATTGAATATTTCAGATTCATAATGCCGAATTTGTTTTCGATGCCATTGGATCAATGAATCATATTTCACAACTTGAACATCATCAAAATTTAGTTTTTCAATAATCATCTTTCTAGGGCCCGGGTTCTTGAAATGATTGCTTTTACTAAAAAAAATAAAACAAAGCAAGATGATATTAATTACCAATAAAGACAACGAAACTAAAGAAAGTAATTTAAATTTATTCATGGTATAACAAATTATCATAATGTAAATTCATAAGCTGTACAATATTTTGTTCTGTTGAATATACGAAAGCTGGTTTACCTACTATTGACAACTCTAATACCATAATGAAGATTAAACCTATAAACAAAGTCCAAGCCAATTGTGGGGACCATCTATTTTGTTCAACCCTTCTTATCCTTTGTTGAACTCGAGTTAATAAAAATTGAGGTGCTTCTACTTGTTTGATGGTATTAAGTATATCAAATGGTTTTTTTAAATTCATATTGTTCTTGTTCAATTATATATTAGACGACATATTTATAAATATCCTTCGTTTTGATCCAATTTTTTTAATACATTAGTTTTAGCTCTTTGGATTAATGACTCAACAGCTTTTACACTTATATTCAAGATTTCGGCGATTTCTGTTTGTGGCTTGTGTTCTATTTTACTTAATATCAAAGCTGTTTTTTGAAGTTCTGGCAAACCATTAATATATCGGAAAATAAGCTCAGTCGCTTCCTTATTTTCAATTAAAACTCCGGGATGATCGAAAGTTGGAACATCATGTTTCAGGCCATTGGAATCATCGAAAAACAGGGAACTTATAAATCCAAAACGCTTTTTTCTTTTCCTAAATTTAATAAAATCAAGTGATTTATTGATTGTTATCCTATATATCCATGTTGTAAGTTGAGCTTGTTTATTGAAACCTTCCAATGATTCATGAATAGCAACAAATACATCTTGAGTAATCTCTTGTGCATCCTCAATATTCTGAACATACTGCAGTGCAAGGTTATATACCATAGAACTGTGTGTCACATATATCTTTTCGAAATCCAATACAAAATCCTTAAGAAATTATTATAAATAAACATTTGAAATCAATGAAAATACCCCAAATTACTCATATATGAGAGTAAAAATCAGCGCTCTTGTACTCATGAGAAACAACAAATATCCAATTTTCAATGAACATAACACATAATATTTCCTATACATCGAATAAAAGTGGCAAATGCTTGCAACTCTTAGATCGAATGTGGGATATATTCATTGATACCATCATCATAAGATTTTAATAGAACATTTTAACCAATTAAAATAATATATATGGAAATACTTAATTGTTTATATACTAACTGTTTATATACTAATTGTTTATACCAAATTTTTAAAAAATAAATGCTAAATAATCTAAAAGCTAATAACTTAAAATAAAAATAATGATCTATACTTTCAAAAATGAAACGTTTGACTAATTATAAGCTATTACAAAATCACCACATTTTAACTATTTAATTTAACTAATTAAAATATAATATCATGAAAACTTTATTTTACATCTTATTAATTTTTTCCATCATTTCCATAGATCTATCAGGTCAATGCACACCACCCGCTGCTGATAATTGTCAAGACGCAAATGTGATTTGTAATCTTTTTGATCTGGATGGATATACATGTTCCAATGCAAATTATTCCAACCCAACAGGATGTACCCCTCTATGTCCCTCCGGAGGTGAATCACATAATACTTCCTGGTGGGCATTTAATGCAGCAGCTGGACCGCTAAGTATTACAGTGACCTATAATAATTGTACTGTAAACGGGACAGGTGTTCAGATGGGTATTTGGGGAGATTGCAGTTGTGTTGAATCATTGGCCTGCAATCCAAATTGTATTGGTCCCGGATCTTATACAATTGACATGATGTTACCCGAATCAAAAACCTATTATTTATTTGTTGATGGATGTTCTGGTGATGTGTGCGATTTTACCATAAATATCAATGGCAATAATAATCTGCCACCGCTTGAAGATGTATCATTAATCAACAATGATCCTGATTCCACTATTTATATCTGTCAAGGTGAATACAATTATTCTTTTTTTGTAGACACTGTTGAAACGGCAAATTATATTTGGACCCTTGATCAAATAAAATTAAATAAATATCGCTCTTCAATTAAATTAGACTTCCCCAATTTAGGTGAATTTGAACTCTGTGTGAAAGCCATACGTGGCAATCCAGTTAATAATCAAATTTGTCAGCAAACAGCATACCGGTGTGCAAAAATTATAGTCAATCAAGATGCTAATCAATGCCTATTGAGTTCTACTGCTTCAGGCAAAGTTTACATTGATGAAAATAATAATGGAATATACGATGCATTGGATACACCTATACTAAATAGAACTATTCATTCATTGCCTAGAGACGTGTTTATCTCTTCAAAATCATTTGGGTATTTTATTAAATTAGATACTCAAACAACAAATACCTTATCCATAGATGCTTTCGATCAAAATTTATGGAATATTGATCCAATCATTCATACGATTGCAACGACATCACCATCCTATTTATCCAATAGTTATGATTTTAGATTTAGCAGTAAGAACATTACAGATTTGGAATTGGCAGGAACAATAAAAGGACGACTTAGACCAGGAAATATTTTAAAAATTAAAATGCAAATCAATAATTTAGGTTCTACTAAGCCTTCCCCTTATACGGTCAAATTAGTTGCACCACAGAACTGGACCTATGAATCAGGCACACCTGTTAAGGATACTATTATTCAGGATACCATAATTTGGTTTTTCAATCAAGAAATTCCTTATTTTGGAATAAGGTCCATTGAAGCTGAATTCAAAATACCACAAAATACGCCCTTAGGTGATTCATTCAATATTTTTGGAATTGTAGAAACTTTAAATGATATCAATACCATAAACAATTCCATAAACCTTCAAGGAGTTATTGTAAACTCCCATGATCCAAATTACAAAACAGTGAATGCAAATACCCTCCCGCTTAATTATCCAAACAATCAAGAATTAATCTATACCATACATTTTCAAAACACAGGAAATGACAGTGCGTATCATGTAATGTTAGTGGATACTTTATCTCCGTTTTTAAATCCAGGCACCATTAGAATAATTAATTCAAGCCATACTAATGAATTCACCTTGTTGGGCAATAACATATTATCTATTTCATTTCCTGATATTGCCCTGGTGGATAGCTTACACAATTTTGATGCATCTTCCGGATTTATACAATTCGCTATAAAGCCACTTCCAGGCTTACCGGTAGGAACCTTTATCCAAAATACTGCATCTATTTATTTTGATCAAAACAGTCCTATTTTAACCAATTTAGTTCAGACAGAGATCTTAGGACCTTCTGGGACTTCAAACCTTAATCCATCAACAGATATTGCATTATTTCCAAATCCAACACAACAATATTGCACCGTTATTTCGAAGAAACTTTCAGAACAAAGTCATCTCGAATTATTTGATATCTATGGTAAAAAAATAAGTCAGATTGACATACATGAATCAGGATATACGACTATTGATCTAACGAGCTATATTCCTGGAACCTATTTAGTTTGTCTGATATCTCAAAATAAGACTATAATTCGAAAAAAATTAATTAGATATTAGGAATATATATTTATTGCATTTTACAGTGAGCATTTCAATAAATTATTGAAATGCTCTTTTTTATTTAATTCTCGCAAGAAATATTACTTTTGTTCCATCAAAAATACTTCTACACTGAATCCGTACACAAGAGTTACCTTAGACAATGGACTTACCGTGTTGTTATTACCTGATAACAGCACCAAAATGGCATGCGTCAGTATTTTATATAAAGTAGGCTCCAGAGATGAGCAATCCCACAAAACAGGAATAGCACATTTGTTTGAACATTTAATGTTTTCCAATTGTGGCATTGATGTCAATTTTGACGAAATTATGCAAAATGCCGGCGGTGAAAGTAATGCCTTTACAACACCTGACACGACTCAATATTATAATATAGCACCTGTCCAACAATTGGAACTTATGCTTCAACTTGAAGCTTTACGTATGCAGGGTTTCAATATTGGTAAAAAGGAATTTAAAATTCAGCAGAAAGTTGTTATCGAAGAATTTAGTGAACACTATTTAAATAATCCTTATGGCATGTTTTCACATTGGATCTTTGATTTGTCTTACCAAAAACATCCTTATAAATGGCCAGTCATCGGACAAAATCAAGAAGATATTTCCAACTTAGTATATGATGATGCAGTCGCCTTTTATGATCATTATTATCATCCGACAAATGCTATTCTGGTTATAAGTGGAAATATTAACATCGACCAAACCATTAAGTTGGTGAACTTGCATTTTGGAACTATTGGATCTAAATCTATTATTCAAAAAAAATATCCTTCAGAAGATCTGCAAACAGAAAAACGTGAACGTACTATATTGGGAACATATCCTGAAGAAGCACTCTACATTTCATTTCATTGTAGTAATAGAAAAAATCCAGACTTTTATGCATTAGACTTTTTAACGGATATACTTTCAGAAGGCAAATCTTCTATTTTATATAGTTCTTTGAAAAAAGAAAAAATGCTATTCTCATCTATTGATTGCTATCTAACGGCAACGACCGATCCCGGACTCATTATCATGGAAGGTAAATTGAATACCGGAATCAATATTCAACAAGGCCAAGATGCTTTTTGGGAAGTGATTAATAAGCTAAAAAATCAAGAAATTTCGGATCATGATTGGCAAAAATATATGAACAAAAATGAATCGGCATATTTGTTTTCTCAACTAGGAACCGTCAATCAAGCTTTAAATCTGTCTTATGCAGAATGGCTTGAAGATCCTGATCTCATTTATACTGAACTCGATCACTATACTCAACTCACACGAGAGGACATCCACCGGGTTCTAAATCAATATATAAATCCTCAACAAGGTAATTATTTGTATTTAAGCAATCATTGATTACTTATAGTGGTATAAATAAATAACATTATTCTATTATCAATTTTCCGATTGAAAGCGATTCGTTATTTGGACCTATTAATATATAAACATAAATACCTTTAGAAACATGGGACATATTGACTTGAATCACATTCGATAATTCAAAGATTCTTTGTTTGTAAACCTCTACACCTGATTCGTTGATCATTTTTAATAACACAGGTTTAGTTGTTAATGATTCCATCCTAAGTATGAATTTTCCGGAATTAGGATTTGGAATAATTTGAATTGTTTCATTCAACACATCGATAGTTGAAAGAGGTATTAAAAAAATGGAATCCGATTTTTCACTTTCACATTGATTGGAATCTATTACACTGACCTGATACCATCCTTTTTCCTGAATGACATATTGTGGCATTAAGGTTCCAGCCTTTAGTGTTCCATTCAAAAACCAACGGTAAGAAGAATATCCGGGAGATGCATTTAATGTATCTCTTTGACCGCTAATTGTTGGTTTTGGAGGTAATGGAAAAACAGTAATCTGTATTCCTAAGGATAAAGAAGATTTACATCCTGATGAATTAATGGTTTGAGTTTGATAATATCCTGATTGATTGACAAAGACTCTTTTATTTGTGAGGGACGGCACGACAACAGAGTCCTTATACCATTGATAATTAGCACCTGGAGCAGCATCACATGCTATTAAAATAGCAGAATCCGATGCACAAATTTCAGCTCTAAAAATAGGTGTAATACAAATGGAATCTTGTTTTGGTGCCTGAATAATAAATTCTTTCTGTGTCGTACAGGCTCCTACAGTAAGGGTAACTTTGTAATTTCCAGCGCCCAGATTTAATAAATTAGAAGTAGTGTCTCCGGTACTCCATAAATACCTGATATTAGGTTGACCAGAAACAATGGAGATCATTCCATCTTGTGAATTAGAACAAGTAGGCTGAACAAGAGTATCTTTATATACTATATTGCATGCTTCACAAATTTGGTATAAACTACCCTCTGCAATAGCTATCATATACAATTCTCCATTAACATCTTCACCAAATGAAGAAATCTCACTGCGTTTAAAAAAATAAGCTTGTTTATTAGAAAACATCGTATCGCCTTTGTTTTCAATTTCCCAAATTAAACCACTGCAATAATCGCCAAAAAAATATTTACCAAACAATGATGGACAATTCTTCCCTCGATAGACGTACCCACCAGTTATTGAGCAACCTTGATTGTTTTCATCCGACAAATAAACATGTGCCGGAAAAGTAAATGTACTTTTTGGTTTACAACCTGTAGTATTAAAGTTTGCATTTCCTTCATAACACCTCCAACCATAATTTTCACCACCTTTACTCGTTGCACTTTGGAAGTCAACTTCTTCCCATGTGCCCTGTCCAACATCTCCAATCCACATATCACCAGTTAAACGATCGAAACTAAATCTCCATGGATTGCGCAATCCAATGGCCCATACTTCATCTTTAACCGTGCTATCTTTTACAAATGGATTATTGGCAGGCACACTATAGTTAGCTGCAGTATCTATATCTATACGCAACATTTTCCCTAAAAGGGAATTCCCGTTCTGTGCATTATTATTTGGGTCATTAGCACTTCCACCATCTCCCATTCCAATATATAAGTATCCATCTTTACCAAACTGCAAACATCCACCATTGTGATTATTAAAGGGTTGATCAATAGTTAGAATTACTTTTTCAGATGTACTGTCTGCTTTATTCGGACTAAATGAACTTAATTTGTATCGTGCAATAACCGTTTGATTTGGTGAATTGTTATTAATATAATTTACAAAAAAATATCCATTATTTTTAAAATCTGGATGAAATGCCAATCCTAATAATCCTTGTTCATTTCCCCTGGAATTAACTTTCGAAGCAATATTCAAAAACACAGTATCTTGAATTTTTCCATTATTGAAAATTTTTATTCGGCCTGCTTTTTCAACAATAAAAATGCGCTCATCTCCAGCATGAGTCATATAAATTGGAATAGAAAGTCCTCCAACTATTTTCTTTAATGCAATGGTATTTTGAGATAACAATATCCCATGTGTTATCAAACACATGGTAACAAATAGTATAAATTTCTTTTGTCGCATTACGGTTTTTTAGGATTTAATACAAATTAATTTTTTAACATAACGTCTACCAGAAGAATGGATTGCATTTAAAAGCAAAACACCTTCAAAGTCTGGCAGGGTAATATTGACTTCATCATATAATTTTATATCATTCAAATGAAGGGATTGCAAAGATCTTCCATCTGATGCATACAGTGTAATGGCCCAATCTCCAGTTCCATTTCGAAATCTTATGGTAATATCTCGTTGAGCCGATACTGGATTAGGAAAGACATCAAACCCTACATCTTGATCAACATCTTTTGTCAGTGTATTTAGCTTAACGAAAAATGTAAATATTTGAACACAATTATTGGCATCCGTAACCGTGACTGAATAATTTCCAGATTTCAAATTCAATATGATAGGGTCCTTTGAATTATTATTCCACAAATATTTGTAGGGTAATTTTCCACCCTTAATAAAAATACTAATAGAACCTGACCCAGATCCCTTATCAGCGACAATAATAGAATCAGAAACGAACATTCTACTATAGGACAATAGGTTTAAATTAATAATGCTATCGCATTTATTTGCACTACCATCTTCAATAGTAATTTGATAGGTACCCGGAACTGCATAATTTTTTCCAAGAAATAAATAATTAGTACCAAAACATGCTGAATCAATTTTACTCTGGTATGATCTCGGCTTAGCTTCAACTGCGATACAATCTCTTGCAGTACACCCATTAGATCCTGTTACAGTAACACAATATATTCCTCCGGTATCTATACTTAGTGTTGAATCAGCAGAACCATTGCTCCATAAATAGTGTAAAAAAGATTGATTTAAAGTAATCAGGTTATTTTCTCCGGTACAAATATTATCTGGGCCTTTTGTTACTACTAATGGGGCTTCAGAACTATCTATATGAACACAATTTGTTCCAACACAATTGGCATCATTAGTCACAGTAACACAGACATCGCCAGTTTGCTTAATCTGTGCAATTCTTGTAGTATCTCCATTTGACCATTTATATTGTAAATGGTTCTCACCCGCGTCAAGTAAGGTATTTTGACCTGCGCAGTGATAATAATATCCTGTAATTTGAGGAACAAATTTATTGGTAAACGTCATTTTTACCTGATCCGTACCAGTACAATATTTATTAGAACCTTCAAATGCAAATACAAAAATTCCTAATGAATCTACATTAACTGAAGTTTTAAAACTATCAATATTATTTATATTCACTTTTGAGGGGCCGGAAATCAATTTCCATTTCCCGGACAGAAAACTTCCACTACTCATTAATTCTCCATTTAAATCACAAAATGATCTGTCAGTACCAGCAAACACAATGGGCTTTGCCCTAAAATAGACAACTTGTGGAGATGAAATGCTTAAACATGGGTGACCCAAATTAATTTTTCCTGAATTATTAGGCCGACTGATCGCGTATGAAATGTAAAACGGTATATTAAACTTAAAATTACTTGGATCATAAGGGAATAAACCGGAAGTACTGGTTTTTACAATACTGCCTATTGGATTATTGATATTTGAATAAATAATAAATACTGAAACATCTCCAGAATCCTTTATTTCATTTCCAGAATTCTTTACTGTGAAATTTTGACCTTCACACACCATCAAAGTATCCTTAGGCATTGTGCCCGCACTGGAATGACAATTACAATTCTCAAACCCAGACACTTTTATAACACATTCACGTTTATCCTTAATTTCAAAATTATATGCCGTATTACATAATTGGTACTCAGAAACAAATACATCATTTAATGAATCCAAAATTCCAAGTCCTTTATCAATTGTATATGGCTTTGTTCCACCAGTAACATTAAATTTTACTTGATATATAGAATCTCTGCCAGATTTTTGGATATCAAAATTTGTAGCATTTAAGGTTGGAAAAACTTGGAAGGTTGTAAAAGATTCTGTGGTCGTATCACAATAATTAAATCCACGAACTGAAATTTTATAAATGCCTGATTTAATATTTTTAAGTACAATAAATGTATCTG
>Ga0138256_10006813_pt1 | contig 12073 bp, 13 predicted proteins | sample KNB2016incub_MG_FD_105486 | JGI IMG/M metagenome (GOLD analysis project Ga0138256, IMG submission 105486) | Active sludge microbial communities from wastewater in Klosterneuburg, Austria - KNB2014incub_MG | ecosystem: Engineered > WWTP > Activated sludge > Unclassified | place: Austria... | reverse complement strand
TGGGCGTGCCAACGCTGTATGTGCGCATGCTGGCCGAGCCCACGCTGACCAAGGCACAGGCCGCGCACATGCGGCTCTTCATCTCGGGCTCGGCGCCGCTGCTGATCGAGACTTTCAACGCCTGGCGCGAACGCACCGGCCACACCATCCTGGAACGCTACGGCATGAGCGAGACGGTCATGCTCACCAGCAACCCCTACCGACCGGAGGGCGCGCGCCGCGGCGGCACCGTGGGGCTGCCGCTGCCCGGCGTGGGCGTGCGCGTGCTCGACGACAAGGGCAGCCCGCTGCCGGCCGGCGAAGTGGGCCACATCCAGGTCAAGGGCCCCAACGTCTTCAAGGGCTACTGGCGCATGCCCGAGAAGACGGCCGACGAATTCACCACCGACCTGTGGTTCAAGACCGGCGACGTGGGCCGCATCGACGCCGACGGCTTCGTGACCATCGTCGGCCGCAGCAAGGACCTCATCATCAGCGGCGGCTACAACGTCTACCCGGCCGAGATCGAAGCCGTCGTCAACGAACTGCCGGGCGTGGCCGAGTCGGCGGTGATCGGCGTGCCGCACCCCGACTTCGGCGAGGCCGTGGTGGCCGTGGTGGTGCCCCGGCCCGGCGCCACGCTGGACGGCGCGGCCATCGCGGCGCAACTGCGCAAGCAGATTGCCAATTTCAAGCTGCCGAAACAGGTCTTCGTGGTGCCCGAGCTGCCGCGCAACAGCATGGGAAAGGTGCAGAAGAACCTGCTGCGCGAAGAACACCGCGGGCTGTTCGTGCGTTGACGCGATGAGCGCGCCCACCGCCACCACCGCCGACCGCTGCCCGCGATGCGGCGGCACGTTCCACTGCGGCGCGGCCGGGACGGGCCCCTGCCATTGTGCCGGCATCGATCTCGGCACGGCGCTGCAGGCGCGGTTGCGGCAGCAGTTCGTCGGCTGCCTGTGCCTGGCCTGCCTGCAGGGTCTGGCGCGAGCCGAGTCCGCGCCGGGGCGCGCAAGGCCGGCGCCGGAGTCCGGTTCGTGAACCTGCTCATCCTGGGCGGCACGCGCTTCCTGGGCCGCCACCTGGCCGAACAGGCGCTGGCGCGCGGCCACCGCGTGACGCTGCTGCACCGCGGCCGTAGCGGGCCGGGCTTGTTCCCGCAGGCCGAACACCGCATCGCCGACCGCGACGGCGACCTCTCGGCGCTGGACGCCGGCACCTGGGACGCCGCCATCGACACCAGCGCCTACGTGCCGCGCCAGGTGCGCAAGATGGCCGAGCGGCTGGTCGGGCGCGTGGGGCAGTACCAGTTGGTGTCGAGCATCAGCGTCTACACCACCTTCGATGCGCCCGGCCTGGACGAGAACGCCTCCGTGCAGACGCTGGACGACCCCGCCACCGAAGCCGTCACCGGGGAGACCTACGGCGGCCTGAAAGCCTTGTGCGAGGCCGCCGCACAGCAGGGCTTCGGCACGCGCTGCCTGGTGTCGCGGCCGGGGCTGCTGGTGGGACCGCACGACCCCACCGGGCGCTTCACCTGGTGGCTGCAGCGCCTGGCGCGCGCCGGCGAGGTACTGGCGCCGGGCGACCCGGAGGCGCCGGTGCAGTTCATCGACGCGCGCGACGCCGCTGCCTGGATGCTGCTGCAAGCCGAACGCGGCAGCGCCGGAACGTTCAACCTGACCGGTCCCGCCGAGCCGCTCACCATGGGCGGGCTGTTGGAAGCCGCGCGCCGTCTGCTGGCGCCGCAGGCCCGGCTGCGATGGCTGGACGAAGCCTTTCTGCTGGCGCAAGGCGTGGCGCCGTGGACCGAGCTGCCGCTGTGGCTGCCGCAGGGCCAATGGGGCCTGGACCAGGTCAGCATCGCCCGCGCGCTGGCCAGCGGCCTGACATGCCGGCCGCTGGCGGCCACCCTGGCCGACACCGCAGCCTGGGCGGTCGAAGCAGCCCGATCCGATGCCGCCGGCACGGTCGGGGGCCCGCCGCGCCCCGCGGTGGGCCTGGAAGCCGGCCGCGAAGCGGCCTTGCTCGCAGCCTGGCACGGCCGGCCCAGTGCCGCCGGCGGCTGAACGGCCGCCGTTCATCCACCGCAGCCGCCGTTCGCTCCGGCACGGCCGCGCTTCGTCGCAGGCGCGTGGCGGCGCGCGGTGCAGCTGCCTAGAGTTCACTCCATCGCCAACGGTCCCACCCCTTGCAGGAGCCTCACATGAACCACCGCAACGCCCTCGCCACCCGCACGAGCGCCCGCGTCACCGCCTTCGGCTTCGCCGCCTTCGTGACGCTGTCGATCCTGGCCAGCGTCGACCTGCTCGCCACGCAGCCCGCCGCCGACCTGCAGATGGCCCGCCAGGCCGCGCCGGCCCAGGTGGTGGCCACCGAGGCGGTACGCCCGCCCAACACCTGAACGACACGGACCCGGTGCCCAGTATGGCGCCGAGCGAGCGCCATCGAGAGGCCCCGCCGCGGCGGGGCCTCGCCGTTTCCGGCACCGCGCGGGGCGAGGACTACCGCGCCAGCAAGGACCCCCACTGCCACAGCGCAAAGGCCGCCAGCATCAGCGCCGAGACACGCGCCACGCGGCGCTGCCAGGCGACGTCGAAGCGCCCGCGCAGCACGCCCACCGCAGCACACAGCAGCAGCCACCACAGCGCCGAACCGGCCAGCACGCCGGCGACCATCGTGCCCGGCGACGCCGGCGCCCCGGCGCCTGCCAGGGCCCCGAAGATGGCGATGAACGACAGCATGGTGGCCGGATTGGACAGCGTCAGGGCCACGGCGCCGGCAAAGGTGGCCGCCAGGCCCGGCGCGGCCGACGCGCTGCAGCCCATCGCTGCCGGTTCGGCAAGCCAGGTGCGCCAGGCCAGCCACAGCAGGAAAGCGCCACCCGCCAGGGCCAAGGGTACGCGTGCGCCCTGCAGCCAGGCCGTCAGGCCGGTGACGCCATACGCCCCCACCGCGCCGTAGGTGGCATCGGCCACCGCAGCGCCCAGTCCGGTGGCCAGGCCGGCGGGCACGCCGTGGCGCAAGGTGCGCTGGATCACGAGCACGCCGATCGGGCCCACCGGCGCGGCGATCGCCAGGCCCACCCACATCGACTGGAGGAACAGCGTGGCCGTCATGGCGCCCAGGATAGGGCCAGTGACGGGTGCGCAGTCCCGGCCGTCGTGCCGGCCGGCGGCGGCTAGCTGCAGTGCTGGGTGTCCAATAGCAACTCATCCATTCGCCGCCACCCGGACCGCCATGCCCGCCACCTTGCCCGACCCCGAAGCCCTCGCCTCCGCCCTGCAGCGCCACCGCGTGCTGGGCCAGCTCGACGCCACCGCGCGCGAGGCGCTGCTGGCCAGACTGCAGCCCCGGCGATTTGCCGCGCGCGAGATGGTGGCTGGCGCCGATGCGTTGACGCAGCGGCTGGGCATCGTGGCCCGCGGCAGCGTCGGCTTCCACAACGAAGCCGGCGAAGCCGCCTTCAACGTGAAGGCGCCAGACTGGTTCGGCGCTGGCGTGCAGCCGGCCGCGGCGCTGGGCGGCTGCGCGGCAGTGGCCGAGACAGCGGTGCTGGTGGGCTTCCTGCCGGCCGACGAACTGGCGGCGCTGCTCGAGGCGCACCCAGCGCTGCAGCTCTTCGTGGAGCCGCCGAGCGCGCAGCGCACGCCCAGCGAAGCGGCCGACCCGCACATGAACCTGATGCGGACGCCGGTGCGCAAGCTGCTCAAGCGCACCCCGATCACGGTCTCGCCGCACAGCCCCATCCGTGCCGTGGCCGAGCTGATGCGCGACCAGCGCGTCTCGTCGGTGCTGCTGGTGGAGCAAGGCCACCTGTTCGGCCTGGTCACAGACCGCGACCTGCGCAACCGCGCGCTGGCCTCCGGGCTGGACACGGCGCTGCCGGTGGTGGAGATCGCCACCGTGGCGCCGCTCACGATCGACATCGACGCGCCCGGCTTCGAGGCGCTGATGCTGATGGCGCGCCACAACATCCATCACGTGCCGGTGATGGACGGCACGCTGCCGGCCGGCATGATCACCGCCACCGACGTGACCGAACAGCACAGCAGCTCGGCTGTCTACCTGTCCGGCGACATCCACAAGCAGACCACGCTGGAAGGCCTGGTCGCCACCGCCGCCCGCGTGCGCACGCTGCAGCAGCACCTGGCCGCCGCCGGCGCCAGTGCTTATGCCACCGGGCACATGGTCACGGCCATCACCGACGCGATCACCGCGCGGCTGCTGCACCTGGGCGAAGCGAAACTCGGCCCGCCGCCGGTGGACTACGCCTGGGTGGCCGCAGGCTCGCAGGCGCGCAGCGAGCAGACGGCCAAGAGCGACCAGGACAACTGCATGGTGCTGGACGATGCCTACGAAGAGGCCGCCCACGGCACGTATTTCAAGCTGCTCTCCAGCTGGGTCTGCGATGGCCTGGCCGCCTGCGGCTACATCCACTGCCCCGGCGAGATGATGGCCATGACCGACAAGTGGCGCCAGCCGCGCCGAGTCTGGGCCGAGTATTTCCGCAAGTGGGTGGACACGCCCGAGCCGATGGCGCTGATGCTGACCTGCGTCTTCTTCGACGTGCGCACCGTGGCCGGCCGCGGCGAGCTGCTCGACGGGCTGCGCACCGACATGCTCAGGCGCACGCGCGGCAACAGCCTGTTCCTGGCGCACATGGTGGGCAATGCGCTGAAGCGGCGGCCGCCGCTGGGGCTGTTCGGCGGCCTGAGCACCATCCGCTCGGGCGAGCACAAGGGGACGCTGGACTTGAAGCACGAAGGCATCGTGCCGGTGGTCGACCTGGCGCGCGTCTACGCGCTGGCCGGCGGCCACGACGCCGTCAACACCCACGACCGGCTGGCGGTGGCGGCCGACAGCGGCGAGATCAGCGCGAAGGGCGTGCACGACCTGCGCGACGCGCTGGAATTCATGTCCACCATCCGCATCCGCCACCAGGCGCGGCAGATGGCGGCCGGGCAACCGGTGGACAACTACCTGCGGCCCGAAGAGCTATCCAATTTCGAGCGCGGCCAGCTCAAGGAGGCGTTCGGCGTGGTCAAGGCCTTGCAGGACGTGTTGGCACACCGTTACCAGGGCGGCAGCCGCTTCTGATCGCAGACGACGGCAGCACCTGCGCAATGCAGACGATCGCGCGGCGCATTCGTCACGAATTCGAGTGACGACAACGCATCGGGCGCCGTGTCCAATCGGCACCGTGCCGGCATCCCCGGTAGCGCTCGTGCGGCCCCGACGGCCTCTGCGCGGGCCCGCTGCACCGGCCGGGTCGAGGTGAATTTCGCACAAGCCGGCCGGTGCACCTGCACACCCGGCGGCACCTGCCGGTCCCTACGCTGTGCACACGGTGTAGCCCAGGGCATCCCCCCTGGCCACCGCAACGCAGCAAAGGACCGACTCATGCTTCAGACATCGACGAAGGCGGTGGCACCGGCGCCGCCGTGGGCGGGTGCCGCGCCCGAGGCCTGGTCACCGGGCACCCTGCTGGCGCGGGCGCTGGACGAGGTGGATTTCGGCATCGTCCTGCTCGCCGACGACGGCGAGGTGATGCACCTGAACCACCGCGCGCGGCACGCGCTGCGCGCCGGGCAAGGCCTGCAGCTCACGGACAACCGGCTGCGCACCAGCGACCCGCGCTCGATGGCGCATCTGCAACACGCACTGCACGACGCGGCGCAGCGCGGCCTGCGCCGGCTGCTGGCCCTGGGCCAGGGCGACGATCGTCAACTGGCCGCGCTGGTACCGGTGCAGCCCGGCGTGGCGGCGCTGCTGCTGGGGCGTTCGAGCGTGTGCGAAGACCTTTCGCTGCAGTGCTTCGCGCGCAACCACGAGCTGACGGCGGCCGAGACGCGGGTGCTGGCCGCGCTGGGGCGCGGCGTGACTCCGGCCGAGATCGCCCGCGAGCAGGGCGTGAAGATCTCCACCGTGCGCACGCAGATCAGCGCCATCCGGCAGAAGACCGGCACCGGCACCATCACGGCACTGGTGCGGCTGGTGGCCGGGCTGCCGCCGATGGTGGGGGCGCTGCGTGCCTGAAGACGCGCTGGCCGAGGCGCCGGCAGCATCGCGCCCCGGGCCGCCGGCCGTCCTGGGTGCGGCACGGCGCGTACCGCCTGCGCGACCAGCGCGGGGCCCACCCCCGGGCGCCGCTGGCCTTACCATGGTGCATGCTCTGGCTGCTGCCCCCGCCCGCATGATCCACCTGCCCGGCGCGAGCGACGATCTGCGCGAACTGGCGCAGCGTGGCGTGCCGCACAAGTACAGGAAGGGCCGGCTGCTGATCGAGGAAGGCGACCAGGCCTACACGATGTACATCGTGCTCAGCGGCCGCCTGCGCGCCTTCTCGGCCCACCCCGTGAACGGCCGCGAGATCACCTACGGCACCTACGGACCGGGCGACTACGTGGGCGAAATGAGCCTGGACGGCGGCCCGCGCAGCGCCAGCGTCGAGACGCTGGAAGACACCGTGTGCGCCGCGGTGACACGGACCACGCTGGAAGCCTTCATCGCCGAGCGGCCGGCCTTTGCCTTCGAACTGCTGGCCAAGGTGATCGGCAGCGCCCGCCGCGCCACCCTCACGGCGCGGCAACTGGCGCTGAACGACGCCTACGGCAACCTGAAGGCCTGGCTGGAGGCGGAGTCGGTGCTGCGCGCCGACGGCAGCCGCTGGGTGGAGAACCGGCCCACGCACCGCGAACTGGCGGCGCGCATCGGGCGTTCGCGGGAGATGGTGAGTCGGTTGCTGAAGGATCTGGAGACCGGGGGCTACGTGAATCCGCAAGGGCGCAGCTGGCGGCTGGGGAAGGCGCTGCCGGAGCGGTGGTGACCCCGCGGGGTCGACCCGCGGCAGGCGCGCTGCAGCGGCGGCCGCTGCGACGTCACCAGCGCAGCAACCGCGGCCCCAGCAGCGCGCCCAGCAGGCCGGCCGCACCGATGCCGCCCGTGTACCACACGGCCACGAAGCTGGGCGCGAGTTCGTCGCAAGACAAGGCGTAGCTGAACGCGCCCACCGCCCCGGCCAGCACGCCGGCGGCAAAGCCGGCCAGGCGCAGCCGTGTCGGCGCCAGCCCGCGCAAGGCCCAGAAGGCGCCGGCCAGCGTGGGCAGCGACAACACGAGCACGCTCACCGGGCAACTGAGCCAGGAGTGCCCCATCAAGGTGTCCATGCGCTCGTCGCCGGGCACCGACAGCAGCGCCGCCGCGCCCAGCAGCAGCATCGCCACCACCACACCGCCGGCCACGCGCGCCGGTGCCGCCACCGGTGCCGCCGGCCGGCCCAGCCGCGCCACCCACCACAGCGCGGCGGCGGCCAGCAGGCCGGCGTAACCGAACTTGATCCACGGCCCGGGGTCGGCATACAGCTCGGCCGGAATCGGCCCGATCCACGCCAGCGCGCCGGCCACGGCCAGCACCAGCCCGCCGGCCACCGCCGGCGTCAGCCGCCGCGCCGCCATGGCACGCGGCGCCGGGCCGGCCTGGCGCGCCAGCATGTCGATCAGCGATTCGGTCTTCATGTCGATTCCTCCTTCACCTTCGCGGCCAGCCGCTTCAGCCCGCGGTGCACCTGCACCTTGATCGCCGACTCGCTGGCGCCCGTGCGCTGCGCCGCCTCGGCCACCGACAAGCCCTCGATCTTGGTCAGCACGATGGCGCGCCGCTGCGCCTCGGGCAGTTCCTGCAGCAACTGGCCCAGGTCGCGCCGCGCCGAGCCTTCTTCCGCGGCCACCGGCATGGCGTGGTCTTCCAGCTCGTCCAGCGGGTCGTGCAGCGCTTCCTGCCGCCCGCGCCGCCGCCACAGGTCTACCAGCTTGTGGCGGGCAATGGCCAACACCCAGCTGCTGACGGGCAGCGCCGGGTCGTGGGTGCCGCGCTGCAGGTGCAGCGCCAGCAGGGTTTCCTGCACCAGGTCCTCCAGGTCGTCCGGCAAACTTTGCATGCGGCGGCGCAGATAACTGCGCAAGCGCACGGCGATACGCCGCAACGCCTCGCGGTAGGCCGCTTCGTCCCCCGCTTGCGCGCGCAGCCACAACGGCTTCAGGCCGGATTCGAAGTCGTCGCGGGCAGCGTCATGATTCATTCGTCGGCGCGGGGGCTTTGGTTACAGGCGCATGGCAGCGGCACGCGCCGGCGATTGTGCAGCGCCACCCCGGCAGCCAGCGACAAGTGCGCAGCGATGGGCCCTTGCCGACGATGCACCGGGATCCGGCCGCCTGCCCTACCATCGAACATCGTTCATCGGCCTTTCAGCCGAGCATCCGGCGTCAGTGCCGCCCGGAGGTCAATCCCATGCACACCCTGAATGTTGACGTGGCCATCATCGGCGCCGGCACCGCCGGCATGACGGCCTACCGCGGCGCGCTGGCCCATACACGCCGCGTCGTCGTCATCGAAGGCGGCCCCTACGGCACCACCTGCGCCCGCGTGGGCTGCATGCCGAGCAAGCTGCTCATCGCCGCCGCCGAGGCGGCGCACACCATCGCGCACTCGGCTCGCTTTGGCGTGCACGGCGGTGGCCTGGTCGTCGACGGCGCGGCGGTGATGGACCGCGTGCGCCGCGAGCGCGACCGCTTCGTCGGTTTCGTCGTCGAAGCCGTGCAGGACTGGCCGGCCGGGCATCGGCTGCAGGGCCACGCGCGCTTCGTCGACGACCACACGCTCGACGTGGGCGGTCACACGCGCGTGCTGGCCGACCGCATCGTCATCGCCACCGGTTCGCGCCCGGCGGTGGCCGAAGCCTGGCGGCGCGAACTGGGCGACCGGCTCATCGTCAACGACGATGTCTTCGCCTGGCAGACGCTGCCGGCGTCGGTGGCCGTCACCGGCACCGGCGTCGTCGGGCTGGAACTGGCGCAGGCGCTGCACCGGCTGGGGGTGCGCGTGCGTCTGTACGGCCGCAGCGGGCGCATCGGCCCGCTCACCGACCCCGCGCTCCAGGCCCTGGCGGCCGACATCTTCGCCCACGAATTGCCGCTCATCGCGCAGGCGCGACAGCTCACCCTGCGGCGCGAAGGCGACGAAGTCATCGTCGGCACCCTGGGCCTGGACGGCCAACCCGTCGAGGAACGCTTCGACTGGCTGCTGGCGGCCAGCGGCAGGCAGCCGAATATCGACGACCTGGGCCTGGAGCACACCGCGCTGCCACGCAGCGCTGCCGGCGTGCCGGTGCACGACCGGCGCAGCGGCCAGATCGGCGGCAGTCACGTCTTCCTGGCCGGCGACGCCGCCGACGAACGAGCGCTGCTGCACGAGGCCGCCGACGACGGCCGCATCGCCGGCGACAACGCCGGCCGCTGGCCCGACATCCGAATGCGACCGCGGCGCGCGCCGCTGGCGGTGGTATTCAGCGAGCCGCAGATCATGCTCGCCGGCGCCAGCCATGCCGAGCTGGTGGCCGCCGGCGCCGACTTCGCGCAAGGCGCGGTGTCGTTCAGCGACCAGGGCCGCAGCCGCGTGATGGGCCGCAACCTGGGCGCGCTGCACGTCTATGGCGAACGCGGCAGCGGCCGCTTCCTGGGCGCCGAGATGCTGGGCCCGGCGGCCGAGCACATCGGTCACCTGCTGGCCTGGAGCGCGCAGCGCGGCGACACCGTGCAGCAGATGCTGGACAGCCCGTTCTACCACCCGGTGGTCGAGGAAGGCCTGCGCAGCGCACTGCGCGACCTCAACCGCGCCCTGCGCATGGGGCCGCCGCCGGTGGAGCGCTGCCTGGACTGCGGGCCGGGAGCCTGAGTCCGATCTGCCGCCACCGCCTGCAGCTTGGCGCCGAACTAGGGTAAGACCTATAGGTGCTTGCGAGCGTTCGGCGTGCTTTGTCAGAAGGCCGTAAGCGCCGAACAAAACAGTCACGCCAGCCTTTGGTTGACACCATGCTGACGATCCTCAACGCCGTCCAGCTCGTCCTTTACATCGCCCTGCTGGCGCTCGTCGGCCAGGGTGCGCTGTACGTGCTGGCAGGTCAGCGGCGCGAGAGCAACGTGTTCTACAAGCTGCTGCAGGTGGTGGGCAAACCCTTCACCTGGCTGGTGCGCAGGATCACGCCGAAGCAGGTGTCGGACAAGCAGGTGCCCATCGTCACCTTCTGCCTGTTGGCTGTCTTCTACATGGTCGTCACCTTCGAGCGCGCCAATCTGTGTGTGACACAGGGCCTCGTCGGCCAGCCAGGATGCCGCTGATGGACCTGGCCTACCAGTTCGAGAAGTGGAAGGCCATCGGCCTGCTGGTGCTGGGCCGCAAGGCGGCAGCGCGCCTGGTGTTCGACACCATGCTGCAGCGCTGGCCCGACGACGCCTACGCGTTGGCCAGCCGTGCCCACCTGCTGACCGAGGCCGGGCAGGTGCGGGCCGCGCTGGCCGATTCGCAGCGGCTGGTGGTGCTGCGCGCCGACCATGCGGGTACCTGGTTCAACCATGGCTTCATGCTCGAAGCCGCCGGCGAATTGACCGAGGCCGAGGCCGCCTTCCGCCGCGCCACCGAGCTGGGCCCCGAGCTCGACCGCGCCTGGTACGGCCTGGGACTGGTGCTCATTCGCCTGCAGCGCTATGAAGAAGCCGTATCCGCGCTGAAGAAGAATACCGAGCTGCAGCCCATGAGCCCTTACGGCTGGTACCAGCTGGCCCGTGTGCACGTCGACTGTCATCAGCCCGACGAAGCCGCGAAGATCATTCGCCACCTCAAGGGCTTCGAGCCCAAGGTGGCGGCGCAGCTGGAACGCGAGACGGGCCTGCTCGTCGGCCGGGTTTCCTGAAGCAGCCCCATACCGGGCGCCATTCCACCAACCGAGAGGTGACAACGATGAAGGTGAGCGAGAACCACCAAAGCTACTGGCGGAAGAACCTCAGGATCACCTCGATCCTGCTGGCGATCTGGTTCGTAGTGACCTACGTCATGGCGTACTTCGCCCGTGACCTGGCTTTCAACTTTGCGGGCTGGCCCTTCAGCTTCTGGATGGCGGCACAGGGTTCCTTGGTGGTCTACGTCGTGATCATCGCGTACTACGCCCACTACATGAACAAGCTCGACATCGAGCACGGCGTTTCAGAGGAGGAATGACATGGCAGGCTTGAGCTTCGAACCCCAGACCGGGGTCTCCAACAAGGAGGCCAATGCGGCCTTCAAGAAGGGCCTGAACAAGGTCTATGGCTGGTACACCGGGGGCTTCATCGCCTTCGTCATCGTGCTGGCCATCGCCGAGCAGATGGGTCTGTCGCGTGCCGCGATCGGCCTCGTCTTCCTGGCCGCCACGGTGGCGCTGTACGCCGGCATCGGCATCATGAGCCGCACCAACGACGCCGCCGAGTACTACGTGGCCGGCCGCCGCGTGCCCGCCGTCTACAACGGCATGGCCACCGGTGCCGACTGGATGTCGGCCGCATCGTTCATCGGCATGGCCGGTACGCTCTACCTCACGGGTTATGGCGGCCTGGCCTTCATCATGGGCTGGACGGGCGGCTACTGCCTGGTGGCGCTGTTCCTCGCACCCTACCTGCGCAAGTTCGGGCAGTTCACCATCCCCGACTTCCTGGGCGCGCGCTACGAAGGCAACCTGCCGCGCTTCATCGGCATCCTGGCCGCCATCCTGTGCTCCTTCACGTACGTGGTGGCGCAGATCTACGGTGTCGGCCTGATCACCACGCGGTTGTCGGGCCTGGCCTTCGAGATCGGCATCTTCGTCGGCCTCGGCGGCATCCTGGTCTGCTCGTTCCTGGGCGGCATGCGCGCGGTGACGTGGACGCAGGTAGCGCAATACATCATCCTGATCATTGCCTACATGCTGCCGGTGGTCTGGCTGAGCGTGAAGCAGACCGGCGTGCCCATCCCGCAGGCCGTCTACGGCTTCCAGCTCGAGAAGGTCACGGCCAAGGAGAAGCTGCTGATCGACGACCCGAAGGAAAAGGAAGTCATTGCCATCTTCAAGAAGCAGTCCGACGACCTGGCCGCCAAGCTGAAGGACGTGCCCACCGCGCTGGCCGCCGACCTGGCCGCCGCCCAGGCCAAGGTGGCCGACCTGAAGGCTGCCAACGCGCCAGTGGCCGAGATGCAGGCCGCCGAGAAGGCCCTGGCCGCGGTGCCCAAGGACGCCGACGCCGCGAAG
>Ga0138256_10006812_pt1 | contig 12074 bp, 6 predicted proteins | sample KNB2016incub_MG_FD_105486 | JGI IMG/M metagenome (GOLD analysis project Ga0138256, IMG submission 105486) | Active sludge microbial communities from wastewater in Klosterneuburg, Austria - KNB2014incub_MG | ecosystem: Engineered > WWTP > Activated sludge > Unclassified | place: Austria... | reverse complement strand
GCCGTCGTCATCCAAGGAATCCCCATAGATCGGAGGTGTGGGAACCAGAAGCTTGTTGATATCGATGTTGAACGCAATGCTGTTGTACTCATCCATGTCCACCTTCAAGCAGGGCCCGAGGCGCAGATTGATGGGAATGAAATCCGTTTCGCTCGTTTCGGTATAGCGCATTTTGGCGCCGATGTTCGACACGTTGAACCCAAAACTGAACTCACCGTCCTTTTCGCCCAACTGAAGATCCTGCTTGCGATAGAAGAACGAAACATCGGCAGCGACACTTTGGCCGGCCTTGCTCGCCGCACCCTGCACGCTGGTGCCACCGGTGAGGTTGCTGTTGATGTACCGGATGGCTATACCACCACTGAACACATCACTGAACTGCTGAGCGAAAGCAACGTCCACTGAGAATTCCTTGGGTGTGAAATCGCGGATGACACCACCATTGATATCGGTGAAGGTGATGCTGCCCAGAGAGAAATAGCGCAACGAACCGGCGATGGTGCTCTTCTTGTTCGGCAGGCGGTAGTAAAGCGCCAAGTAGGCGAGGTTCATGTCGTTCACCAAGTTGCGCAACCATGGTGAGTAGGAGATGTCGAACTGGAACTCATCCTCCACGAAAGCCAACTTGCTGGGGTTCCAGTGGATCGCGTTCACATCGGGACTGACGGCCACCCCGGCATCACCCATACCACCCGCGCGTGAATCGGGGCTGATCATGAGGAAAGGGACCGCAGTGGTAATGGTATTGAGGCTGAGGCAGTCCTTGCCCGAGATGTTCGACGAGCAAGGCTGGGTGCCTTGGGCACTAACGCCCAACAAGAGCAGCATGCTCGCACAAGTGGAAAGGAGACGCGTCATCAGTGAGTTCTTGGAAAAGGACGGCGAATATACGTGCGTGTGCATGGGCTTATTGTGCGGGATCAGCGCAGGATCACGAGCTTTTCGAACTTGTCCGCCATCTCGCCCTCGGGTGTGGTGATGTTGAGCCGGTACACATAGACACCTCGCCCCAGTTTGTCGCCACTATCGTCCAGTCCGTCCCAGGGAAGTGGTTCACTGCGAGTGCCTTCGCATTGCAACTGGCGGTCAAGGGTTTTCACCAAACGACCACTTACCGTGAACACTTGGACCTGAGCGTGCAATGAACTGCACGGTCTGTTGTGCTCGAAATAGAAATCGGTCTTGGTGGTGAACGGGTTCGGGTAGTTGAGCACATGGGCCAAAGCCAACTCCTCACTAGGGGCTACCACGAATTCCGTGTAGGCATCAGCACTGTTGTTATGCACATCCCAAGCTTTCACACGAAGAGTATGGCTGCCCTCTGTCAGATCGGAGTAGCGGTAAAGGACGCGGCCGCTCTTATAGGTATCGAGATCGGCTTCATACAAATCGTTGAGCACGACAGCTTGCTCGGTGTTCTCGTCCAGGATGGCAAGCAGATCGTGGCCGATACTATTGCCCAGCGTGTTGATGCCGTTATCATCGAAGAGCTTGGCCAACAGCATGGGATCATCATTCACGGTACCACCAGCCACAAAACGTTCGTCGTTCATGAACAGATCGATCCGTGGGCCGTTGTCATCAAGCACTGCGGTATTGTCGGTCCCGCCTATGATCTTCTCGTTATTATGACCATGACCATTAGTTGTCGTACTCTCAACGTAATAGCTCAACCGCCCGGGCCCGAACTGATAAGCAATGTCTTTGGGCACCACGAACGTGAAATTGAACGCTCCGCTCGTAACGGTGGCTTTGCCGCGGTAGATGATGTTGCGGCGCAGCAGGAACGGATAGGGATTCGTTCCCTGAGCATCGTTCGCCAGCGTTTGCACGCTGCTGCTCTTATCGAAGACCGTTGGGATGACGATACCGTTGAAATCGGTGAGCTGTGTACCATTATCATCAGCCACGATCCCGCTGATACGTACCGTGGTCAATGCCTTCAACGTATCCAAGGCATTACCCAGTGTATCGGTAATTGCCGTAGTGAGCACTTGCACCTCAGGCATGGCCAAGCGGATGCTCGGGTCGCCCAACAAACTGAAATTGCGGTGGTTGGTTTGAAGTGGCTGGGCGGTGGTGATCGCACGTTTCGTTCGACGATAGATATCGCCTAAGCGGGCAGTGCGCCCTTCCTCATCTTCATCCAGGAAAACGAAATCGTAGAAATCCTGACTGATGGCTTGGTTCTGCGCAGAGTAGGCCAAGCGTGTGGTGGTCATCAGTCCGATACCTCCACCGTCCGGATTGAGCAAAACATACTCACCGGCCGATGTCCGGCCCGGGTCATCCCAACGACTGAATTCGCACGTCGCGGTCATCCATAGCGGTAGCCGATCCTTATTCGTCCAGCCGAGGATGGTCGTATTGTCCAACAAACGCTCATGCGCCCAACCCACTTCACCACCATGCCCCACATAGTTCATTAGGATCAGCCCTTTTTGGACACGATCCCTGAGGGCCGCCTCCGCCTCGTAATAGCGCTCACCACCCGGTGTGGTCGTTTGCTGATAAGCATCCATGTAGATCTTGGTGACATTGAAGTCAGGGTATTCTGTTTCAACCCTGGTCGCCAATGCGTCACTGTTCTGCATGTGCACGGGCCCTTCAATGTCCGGCCCCTCCTGGTCATCGCTGACGAAAAGAACCCAATTCCTCCAATCATTCGAGCCGCCGTCACTGGTGGACGCGCAGACATTGCCTGAAGCACTGTTCAGCGTCAGCCGATCATAAGCAAGGATCTTGTCGACCATCTGACGAGCCATTGTTCTGTTGCTCGCAGGTATACGCCCGATACCGATATCCACCGGATCGCCTGTGTATTCACCCTCCGTATCATCCAACAATCCGAAGTAATCATCCGAGCAGTAGGACTTGCTCGTGTTCCATGAATCTTTGGTCTGGTAAGTTGGAATGAGGTTCTGGTTATTGTCAGCGAGGATCCAGTTGTTGTAGGAACCATCACCAAAGAGCAACAGATACCGTGGCATCAAGGCGGGGTCGCTGCCTGCTTTGTCATAGAGCAGCTTCATGTAGCGCTTGATCGCGGTAGCATCACGCTGCCCACTGCTGAACTCATTGAAAACCTGTTCAGGTGTCACAACCGCCACGGTCAAGCCGTCACTCACTCGGCGGTCAACGAGCGGAGCGATATCGCTGAGAAAAGGTTTGGGGCAAACGATCACGAGATCGGTCGGCAATGCGGTTGCGTGCAGATCCTGATTGTCCACACGCCCGGTGATCACCGGGCTCAGGAAACCACTGTTCTTGAACGCCACGAAATGACGGAGCACATCGGTCGATAATCGGAAGGATTTCTGTGCTCCTGCGTCCGTGAAGGGAACGTTTCCGACCACAGTTGGATCGGTGATCTCCCAAATACGGAAAACGTTTTGGGCCAGATCGACGGTGAATTCGCTGATCGCACCGGGTTGAACGGACCGGAGATCGCGGAAGTGCAATTGATCCCCGACGAACTTCAGGTCGCGTCGGCAGTTCATTTCCAGATAGTTCATCCAGGCCTGACTGGTGATGGGGTCATGCGGATCGAACGTGATGGTGACCGGAAGCGTCCCTTGGTCATGCGTGAACTGGAAGATCTCTTGGAATGGCACTGCAAAATTCCCTGCATAATTCTCTGGAAAACCCTCTTCAACCCAAGAAGTGCTGAAGCCGCCCGCGGTCAGATCGAAGCCACTTGTGAGGCTTTCGCCAACCTGCTCCAAGGTCCTGGCCATGCCGTCCACCACCAGCGTTATCGTGTCCTGAGGGCGCAAGTAGGGCACCGCGAATACCCAGTTGTAAAAATCCACTACGTCATAATGTTCACCGAACCATGTGCGTCCGCTACGGATCAAATTGACCAAGTCCCTTTCGAAGAACTGGCGATCATCGAAGGCCGTAGTTTGATCCGTTGCCGGGTCCGCGCTCAGCGAAACATCACCGATCCGCTGTGGCGGATCAACGCCAATGCCTAAAAAGTAGCTCGCGCTATCGGTGAATGCATGCTTTGTATGAATGAACCGCTGCCCGTTCGCGTGCAGATCCCAGCGCTGCGCGCTGCTGGCATAGAACAGGATCCGGTCGCCCGGTCCGAACTGTCCATCTCCTCCGTCCTCGACCAAAACACTATTGAGCTTCAGGTCAGTATCCCCGAAGCCACTGTTCTCAAAGGGTAGCTGGCCCGCGTGGTTACCGTAGATATTGAGCAAGTCACTGGCCAACCCCGCAACCGGGACCCCGGCCGCCAGCAATTGCTCGTAGGTCAGTGCATGGACTCCGTCCTGAGTTACCGTTAGGCGGAACCAATCCCCCGTCATAAACTTGGAATGGTCCGGATAACTCCTATTGTTCCTTGGACCGGCACCGCTTCGGTTCGGGGTAAGTTCAACTACGAACGACTTAAGTCTTTCCAACGGACCAGTTCCGTTGATCCTTCTGTAAGGATAAATCGTGATCTGTGCGATCGGCATCTTCCGCTGGTAGGCTATGCGGTCCATAACCAAGGGCTGCTCCCCGATCCCGGATAGCTCCCCCAGCCTGTTGAGGTCGGCTTGCGGAACAGGCTCAAATACAAGCTCCCTCAACTGGAATGAAAAAGCGGTTGTACCTGAGGGCAGGTCATAAACCTCATGGAAATATGGTAGGAACCCTCGGTCCGCATCCAATTGGGCGCCGGAAAAGCCCATGGCACCTTCGACACTGGCACCGGACGACCTTTGACCTGCGACTGTGCTCCACGCAAGTTCATGGTGATAAGACCGCTGTGCAGAAGCCTGCATGATCACTGCCAGTAGGCATAGCGTGGAAAAGGAGCGGTAGGTCGTCATGAACTCGTGATCAACAGGTTATCAACAGTCGGGACGAAAAGTAATTAGCTTCGGCCCTTGTCATTTTTGAACGGATCGGACTGTGAACGGGTGGGTGAGCGGATTATTGCCATACACGAAAGGGAACCCCAAGGCGTTCGATCCGTATAATTGGCGCTTGCATCGAGCACGAAGCATGGGGAGCATTGGGATCAAGACACTGCTGCGGAAGACCTTACCGGTTGCCGTGGCCTTACTGGCTGCGGTGGAGACCTTAGGTCAAGACCCGCAGTTCACGCAGTTTTATGCAAACCCCCTGTACCTAAACCCGGCATTCGCCGGTACGGCGCGGTGCCCCAGGGTGGTTCTCAATTATCGCAATCAATGGCCCGCCCTGTCGGGTACGTTTGTTACCAGTAGTGCGAGCTATGACCAGCATATAAAGGGCATTTCAGGTGGTTTGGGGTTCTTGGTCACCCACGACCAAGCTGGCAAGGGCACCTTGAATACAACCACCGTGAGCGGCATGTACAGCTACCTGCTCCCGGTTTCCCGCAAATTCTCGATGAAGTTCGGCGCCCAAGCCACCTACTTCCAGAAATCCTTGGATTGGAACAAACTGACCTTCGGTGACATGATCGATCCTCGCCGGGGCTTCATCTACAATACGAATGATGTACCCCGCGGCGGCAGCGTTGGCAACGCTGATTTCAGTGCTGGTATTCTGGGGTACAGCGACATCTTCTTCGCCGGCTTTGCGGCACACCATCTTACTCAACCGAACGAGAGCCTCATCGTTGGCACGAGCAAACTGCCCATGAAATTCACGGCCCATGCCGGTGCGTCCATCCCAATAGTGAAGAAAGGTCGGATCGGCGAAGCCAGCACGAAGATCAGTCCGAACATACTGTACCAACAACAGGCTGCGTTCAGACAGATAAACATTGGCCTTTACATCGATCGCGGACCCATCACAGCCGGTGTATGGTACCGGGCTCGGGATGCATTCATCGTGTTGATCGGGTTCCATACGGAACGATTCAAATTCGGATATAGCTACGACGTTACTACCAGCAAACTCACCACAGCAACAGCAGGCAGCCACGAGATCAGCGTGCAATTGGGCTTCAAGTGCAAGAACAGGAAGCGCCCATTCCGCCAAGTAGCCTGTCCAACGTTCTGATGAGCACGGAAAAACGAAAGACCATCGCCATGAAGAAGACGATCCTTCCATTCGTTGCGCTCACCGCAGTTGCGGTGATGTTCGCTAGCTGCAATTTCGAGCGCAGCGGTGCCACCGGCTGGAACTACAACGACAGCAAGAACGGCGGCTTTGAGAAAGCCGCTTTCGAAGAACAGGAGAACGGACCCGGGATCATTCTCGTGGAAGGTGGCCAATTCACCATGGGGCGTATCACTGACGAGTTGACCCATGATTGGGACAACATACCGCGCACGGTTACGGTGTCATCTTTCTATATCGATGAAGTGGAAGTGACCAATTTCTATTGGCTCGAGTATCTCTATTGGACGGAGCGCGTCTTCAGCACCGACTATCCTGAGATCTATAAGAAGGCGCTACCCGATTCTCTCGTCTGGAGGAGCAAGCTCGCGTTCATGGACCCGTACGTGGAGTATTACCTGCGTCACCCCGCCTATCGCGACTATCCTGTGGTTGGTGTGAACTGGTTGCAGTGCAACGATTATTGCGCTTGGCGTACGGATCGTGTGAATGAACTGATACTGATCCGGGAAGGCCTTTTTGAGGATAATCCGAACCAGATCAACGAGGACCACTATACCACGGATGCCTACATGGCCGGCCAATACGAAAGTGGCAAACGTGTTGAGGGCCTGCAGGACTTCAACCCGAACAAAGATTTCCGCAACGTGAAGATGGAGGACGGCATCCTTCTCCCCCGTTACCGCTTGCCGACCGAGGCTGAGTGGGAATACGCTGCGTACGGCTTGATCGGCAATACTGTTGACGAGCGCCAAGTTGAGCGCCGCATCTATCCCTGGAACGGTCACTGGGTTCGTTATGACAGCCGTAAAAAGGGCGGTGCCTTCTACGGTGATTTCCGAGGCAATTTCATGCGCGGCCGTGGTGACTACATGGGTGTCGCCGGAAGCTTGAACGACAACGGTGACATTACTACTCCTGTGTTCAGCTATTGGCCGAACGACTACGGACTGTACAACATGGCCGGCAACGTAAGCGAGTGGGTTATGGACGTCTACCGTCCGCTCAGCCCTGAAGACAAAGACGACTTCCGTCCGTTCCGCGGCAATGTGTTCAAAACCAAAGTGCTGAACAGCGATGGCGCTGTGCAGGAGAAGCACGACATCGTAGTGTACGACGTGGATGGCATCAAATACCATCTCGGCGAATTCCAACGCGAAATGAGCGGCCGTGCAACTCCGGAGGAGGGCGCCTTGATCGATGAACTGCTCACTATGATCGAACAGAGCATCGAATTCAACAACACACGCAAAAGCGATGCTGCGATGCAACGCGTGCAAGACATGGTCGACCTGATCAAGAGCAAGGATTTGGAGATCTGCCCTAAACTGCTGAGCGCGATCAGTGATTACCAAGCGGATCAGCCGGGCGATGTGCGTCAACGGAACGTGACGGTTGAAGAGAACATCGATCGCCGCAACTACCGCCAGAGCGACAATATCGACTTCACGGACGGCGACGTTGAGAGCAGCATTTTCTACGAGGATCCGGCGTACGAAGGCAATGCCATGTATGACTGGGGCAAAACCACGTTGGTGAATGATCGTGCACGTGTATACAAAGGGGCTAGCTGGGCTGACCGTATCTACTACGCCAACCCGGGAACCCGTCGATACCTCGACGAGCGCCAAAGCACCGCCACTATCGGCTTCCGTTGCGCAATGACCCGTGTGGGCAGCCCAGTTGGAATGGGCGACGAAAAACGCCGCAGCAAATTGCAGAAGTAACCGTCGATCGTCAGCACAACTGTATTGAAAAAGCCCCTCGGTCCGCCGAGGGGCTTTTCTTTTGAGCCATGATCGGAACCGCTGAACTGCACCAACGATTCTTGCAATGTGCGGGTGCTTGCACAGACACACGCCTACTCGTCAGGGATGGAATGTTCTTCGCTTTGAAGGGCCCCCGATTCAATGCGAACGATATGGCCGCTTCCGCCCTTGAGAACGGTTGCAAATACGCAGTTGTTGATGACCCGAACGTGGTAGTCAATGATCGTTTCCTGCTGGTAAATGACGTACTGCGTGCACTCCAGGATCTCGGACGCCACCACCGCCGTCACTTCAACATTCCTGTAGTTGCAATCACCGGGAGCAACGGCAAGACAACTACCAAAGAGTTGGTCCACGCGGTACTGAGCGCGAAAGCCCCGACGCTTGCCACTATCGGCAATCTGAACAACCATATCGGCGTGCCGCTCACCCTGCTGCGCATGAATGCCGACCATCATTTCGCCATTATCGAAATGGGTGCGAATCATATCGGCGACATTGCTCAATTGACCACGATCGCCGAACCGACACATGGCCTGATCACGAACATCGGCAAGGCGCACTTGGAAGGGTTCGGCAGCTATGCCGGGGTGGTCGAAGCGAAGACCGAGTTGTTCCAATACATCCTAGTACACCAAGGCAGCCTATTCGTGAATGCGGACGATGAACTCCTCATGCAGAAAAGCAGCAGCGCGCAGCGCATCACGTACGGGACATCGACAAACGCCATGATCACCGGCCACATAGTTCCGAACGGACCATTTCTGGGATTCGCTTTCGATACCAGCAGCCGAACGGAACATCGCGTTCGAACGCAGTTGATCGGCGACTACAACCTGCCGAACGCCCTCGCAGCTGTCTCCGTCGGCATGGAATTCGGAGTGCCTGCCACGACCATTGTTGAAGCGCTGGAGGCGTATGCACCCGGGAACAACCGCAGCCAGTTCAAGGATACCGGGCGCAATCAACTCGTCCTTGATGCCTACAACGCCAACCCTAGTAGCATGCAGGTTGCGCTGAGGAATTTCGCGGCAATGGTCACTGACCGACCCAAGCTGGTGATGCTTGGGGACATGCTGGAACTGGGAACCGACAGCGAGGATGAGCACAACAACATCGTTGCGTTGTTGACTGAGCTGCAACTAAAGGCTTGGCTGATCGGGCCTGAGTTCGGCAAGACCGGTCGCGGTAATGTGCATCTGCGGTTCAGCACTGCAGCAGAAGCATTGGCCTCCGCACAGACCGACCCGATCTCAGATCACTTGATCTTGATCAAAGGATCACGCGGGATCACGTTGGAGACGATCGTACCGGCTCTGTGAGCGCTCAGGCAAGCACACTCCGACCGATCACGATCCGCTGAACCTCGCTGGTGCCTTCATAGATCTGCGTGATCTTGGCATCGCGCATCAGTCGTTCCACGTGGTACTCCTTCACATATCCGTACCCCCCGTGGATCTGCACCGCTTCAACCGTGTGACGCATGGCCACCTCGCTGGCGAACAACTTGGCCATTGAACTGGCTTGCGCGTAGTCCAAGTGCTGATCCTTGAGCCATGCGGCCTTCAGGCAAAGCAGCCGTGCCGCTTCGATCTCGGTGGCCATATCAGCGAGTTTGAACTGGATAGCTTGGTGCTCGCTGATCTTCTTGCCGAAAGCCTGGCGCTCCTTGCTGTAGGCTACTGCCAACTCCATGGCACCGCTAGCGATACCGAGGGCTTGCGAGGCAATGCCGATCCGCCCACCGGCCAAGGTCTTCATGGCGAACTTGAAACCGAAGCCATCCTCGCCGATCCTGTTCGCCTTCGGCACCTTCACGTCCTGGAACATCAGGGTGTGAGTATCGCTACCCCGGATCCCGAGCTTATCCTCCTTTGCACCTACCATGAATCCGGGCATGCCCTTTTCGACGATCAGGCAATTGATGCCCTTGTGGCCCTTGGTCGCGTCCGTCTGTGCCATCACCAAGTACGTGCTGGCCGTACCACCGTTCGTGATCCAGTTCTTGGTTCCGTTCAACAGGTAGTGATCGCCCATGTCGATCGCCGTGGTGCGTTGGCTTGTGGCATCGCTACCGGCCTCCGGCTCGCTTAAGCAGAACGCACCGATCTTCCCGCCCTTCGCCAACGGAACGAGGTATTTCATTTTCTGCTCCTCGTTCGCGAATTCCTCCAATCCCCAGCACACCAAGCTGTTGTTCACGCTCATCACCACGGAGCAGCTCGCATCCACCTTGCTGATCTCCTCCATGGCCAGCACGTAACTCACCGCATCCATCCCACCACCTCCGTACCTGGGGCTTACCATCATTCCGAGGAAACCGAGTTCGCCTAACTGCTTGATCTCTTCAGTGGGGAACTTCTGTTCCCGATCGCGTTCGATCACTCCGGGCTTGAGCACATTCTGGGCGAAATCGCGAGCGGCATCGCGAACTGCTTTCTGTTCTTCGGTCAAGTCGAAGTTCATTCCGGCGAGTGTGGCAGTGTCTTGCATGGATAGAGGTCTTTGTCAGTATGGAAGTTCGTCCTCCTCAAAAATGGAAGCCAAATGTAGCCTGTTAAGCCAAGGCTCGCCGGGTACATTCGCCCCGACCAAAGACGATGAAGAACACCCAATCCGTCCTCGGTATCATGAGCGGCAGTTCCAATGATGGGATCGATCTGGCACTTTGCACGTTCGAGGCTTCCGATGGACGCTGGACGTCCGTTGTCACCGCAGCCGGAACGATCCCGTTCACGTCCGCATGGAAACAACGATTGCTGAGCGCAACGAGCGGTACAGCATTCCAACTCGCCCAGCTCCACCGAGATCTGGGTGCGCTGATCGGAGAGGAAGCTAAACGATTTCTGGCGCACCACGGGACCGCCGACCTGATCGCATCGCACGGTCATACCATTTTCCATCAACCTGCACTGGGTTTCACGACCCAGATCGGATGCGGAGCGCAGATCGCTGCGATCACCGGACTACCAAGCGTGGTCGACTTCCGTACCAAGGATATAGCCTTGGGAGGACAAGGTGCCCCGCTGGTGCCTTTCGGCGAGCGCGAACTCTTTCCGGGCTTCGATGCGTTCCTCAACCTCGGAGGCATAGCCAACGTATCGTTCCATGCGCGCGATAGCGTGGTCGGCTACGATGTATGCACCTGCAATCAAGCCCTGAACGCACTGGCCGGAGAAGCCAACAAGGACTTCGATGCCGATGGAGCGCTGGCCAAGAGCGGCACGATCAACGCAGTTCTGTTGGACCGGCTCAACGCGATGCCGTTCGTGCATGAACAGCTTCCGCGTTCCTTGGGACGCGAGCGATTCGATGCTGAGATGTGGCCGCTGCTTGTGGATACAGCGCCCCCCTTGGCCGACCGCATGCGCACATGTGTTGAGCACATCGCGCAGCAGATCACTGAACACCTCGGAGCGCACGGCTCTAGACGCGTGCTAGTGACCGGTGGCGGAGCGCACAACGGCTTTCTGATGCAACGGATCACATCGATGTCGTCGCCGGAAGTCGTGGTCCCTGATGAGCGCACGGTGGATTTCAAGGAGGCGTTAGTGTTCGCCTTCCTGGGTCTGATGCGTTGGCGCGGGGAGGCGAACACGTTGAGCAGCGTCACTGGTGCTTCGCGCGACAGCATTGGGGGCGCCGTGTATCTACCGAATTAACAAGCGGTCAGTAGTAATTGGTCGAAGCACGACCGGCCACCCGTTGGCGGCCCGGTACTTTCGCGCAATGCCTGAAGCCCCAAGCATGACAAGCAGTGCAATGAAGGAACTGCTGCACGTCTTCGAGAAGCGCAGCCCCGAGATCGTTTTCGAATGGAACGATCCGCCTACCGGTGCCCGGGGTTGGGTGGTGATCAATAGTCTGCGCGGCGGTGCGGCCGGCGGTGGAACACGCATGCGCAAGGGCTTGGACCGAAGCGAGGTTGAGAGCCTGGCCAAGACCATGGAGGTGAAGTTCACGGTGAGCGGACCACCCATTGGTGGTGCCAAGAGCGGCATCGATTTCGACCCACAGGACCCGCGCAAGCGCGACGTGCTTCGCCGCTGGTACCGCGCCGTGATCCCCTTGTTGAAGACCTACTACGGCACAGGTGGAGACCTGAACGTGGATGAGCTGCACGAGGTGATCCCGATGACCGAGCACTATGGCCTGTGGCATCCACAGGAAGGCGTTGTGAACGGCCACCACGCACCGAACCAAGGAGCCAAGGTGCGCCAGCTGGGCCAACTCAGAAGTGGTGTGAGCAAGATG